>Ga0134126_10011106_pt1 | contig 11351 bp, 10 predicted proteins | sample KB31752_FD_96881 | JGI IMG/M metagenome (GOLD analysis project Ga0134126, IMG submission 96881) | Terrestrial soil microbial communities with excess Nitrogen fertilizer from Kellogg Biological Station, Michigan, USA - KB3-175-2 | ecosystem: Environmental > Terrestrial > Soil > Unclassified ... | reverse complement strand
ATCCTGCTTTGATCTGTATTTTCGGATTCTTTGCATCAGATGGATCGACAGATACTACTGACGCCATTCCCACCGCGGTCTTCTCGTCGCCGGTGTGATAGATCACCAGACGGTCGCCGGACTTCATCCCGCGCATGTTCTTGAGCGCAACCGGATTGGTAACGCCGTCCCAAATCGTTGTCTTGTCACGCTGCAAATCAGAAAAGGAATATGCGCCGGGTTCGGTTTTCAGAAGATAGTTCATTGGAGCATCTTGCCTCGCTTCATATACCTTATACCCCCAACGGGTATATACGTCAAATGGGCGGAGCTGCGATGCTGGTACTCTCGTAAGAGAATTCCGAGGAGGGAAGACCGATCGCATGACGCAACTCGACGTCGCATTTCGCTATGGCACGCCGCCGGGAGAAAACGAATTGCGCGCGCTTACCTATGCGCGCGAGGTGTACGGCATTCGCAAAATAGAGTTTGATGAGGAGCAGCAGACGGTCCGCGTAGAATATGACGCCACGCGCCTCAACGACGACGTCGTGGCCGGCGTTCTACGGCGTGCTGGACTGGATCTGCGGGAAAAAGTGGAACTGGTTTGAAATTGCTGCTAAGCTGCAGGGTTGTGCGCCAAAAAGCTGCCTAAATGCAACGAGACGCTCAAGAGATCCTCTGGCCGAGTAAGTCTCAAGAGCGTCCCAGTTGCGCGCCACTTCGTCTGCCATGGGATAGAGCATCCTCCTTGCCATCCCTGCACTGACTCAAAACACAGGACTTAGCCACTCTGCCCGCCTTTCTGGCGGGTAAACTTTTCTGACTCCAAAGTGCCGTAGTGTAGCTTTTGCCCGACGCTGCACAAGGTATGTTGCAGGTTGCCTCGGGAGCTCCCGATGATCACCGCACGACCAGCACCATCGGTTGAGCAGTTCGTGCTTCGATTGACTCGCGAGCGGCTCAATTCAAGTTGTGGAAATCGACAAGCTCGAAAATTACCCACACACGGCATCGGTTTTGTTCCGTCAAAGTACGCCGCCAGCCGTGCGTCCGAAGCGACGTGATGCCCCGCAGTCTGGTTCTGGCGGTGTATGCAGAGAGCTCTTTGATTCCTCAGTTTATCTCCGCACGGGTTGTTCTGAGTAGTCAGCTCAATTGAGATAACTATGGCGCGCCGTGAGAGACGATTTAGGACTCTCCCATCTGACGACTCGTGCCAAGCTGAATATGAATTCCGTACTACCGGTTTTGCAAGGGAGGCTTGGAGACTCGGGCACGCCCTGGCTCAAGGACGACAAATGCGCCATTGAGGCGCTCTCCGATTTCGGCCACCGCTACAACCACAGCCTGACCGAGCTGGTTTCGCGCACCAGCAGGAAAGCGGATGAGGATTACCCTTGCCGTTTTTTGCCCACCTGCGTACGCTAATAGACCGAAATCCTTGTCTTCGGTCAGCAGAATGCGATTGTCCATGCGTGCGAGTTGAAGCACAACGTCGTCGCTAGCCGCAGGACTGAGTTCTGCTACGACGGTTACGTCGTGTTCAACTTCACGGAGTGCCTTCACTACAGCGAAATCGCAGCTCTCGTCGGCCAGGAAGCGCACGCACTAGTCCTGAGTTTTCCCAGATCCGGTAAGAAATACCACCTCTTCGTGAGCAAGCACATCGGCCGCGTACCGAATTGCGGCCTGAATGTCTTGACGAGAGAGCCGCGGATAGGCATCGAGAAGGTCTGCTTCGCTGGCCCCTTCGCTCAATTTGCGGAGAAGGAGTTCGATGGTGATACGCGTTCCGCGGATCACCGGTTTCCCAAGCATTATCTGTGGACTAATTTCAATTCGATCAGTGAGGGGCATACACTTCTATGACAAAGAATACACCGGTGCTGCGCAACATTTTCTAACGGAGTTCGAAGCTACAAGAAGGGTTCTGCCATAACTGGCTGAAGCGAAAAGCGAAAGGATCTGGCGCGCCCTGAGAGATTCGAACTCCCGACCTTCTGATTCGTAGTCAGACGCTCTATCCAACTGAGCTAAGGGCGCGAGAATTGCGCGAGGAAAGAACAGTGAAGACGAAAAAAATTATAACAGAGCGCGAACTCGTCCCTCAGTCTGACTGGTTACCCTCTTTAACTTAAGCAAACACTCCCACTCTGAGCGGCATCTCTGGTTGAATCGCCTTGTCCGCCAAGTCCCGTGGCGGGCGCAGTTTCGTTGCTGCAACAATGACGAAGAGGCGTAACATAGGCCTGCCAGGCCCGGAGTTGATTCTGATTTTCCCTGAAGGAGCACGGCGTTATGAAAAGCTCCACCCGTATCGTTTCGACAAGTTGCACACTAGTTTTCGCAATGTGCTTGCCGGCTGCTGCTCAGCGCACTTCTCCGGGCAGCGCTCCCAGTAGTTCGCCCGGCAGTAGACCCTCGACTCCGACCGTGCAGCCGAGTATTCCGTCTCCAGGCACGAATTTCCCTAATCCGCAGACGCAGCGTCAGATCCTCTACATCTCCGGCGCGGTGGTGATGCAGGACGGCACGCCGCCTCCTGAGCCGGTGGCGATCGAGCGTGTATGCGGCGGCGCGGCGCACAAAGAGGGATACACCGATTCGAAGGGCCGTTACCAAATCCAACTCGGGCAAAATTTTGAGCTCCAGGACGTCTCGGAAAGCAGCAACGTAAGCAGCGGTCTAGGCGGCATGAATGGCGGCTCCGGAGCCGGAGGGCCAGGAGGTATGGGGATGGGCGGCGTGAGTCCGCGCGATCTCATGGGGTGCGAGGTTCGTGCCATGCTGCCGGGTTTTCAATCGACTACAGCCATGATCCGCGTGGAAGGCGCCTTCGGCGAGATCCGCATGGACACGATTACGCTGCAACGCCTCGGCGGTGGCGAAGGGACGACCATCAGCCTGACTACCATGCAGGCCCCGAAAAACGCCCGCAAGGCCTACGAAAAGGCACAGAAAGATGTTACGAAAAACAACCTCAAAGACGCCGAGAAAGAGCTGACGAAGGCAGTAGAGGAATATCCCCGATTCGCCGCTGCATGGGCTCTTTTGGGAATGATCAACCAGCAAAACAAGCAGAACGATGAGGCGTCGAAGGACTTTCAGCAGGCCATCAACGCCGACCCGCAATACGCGAAGCCCTATTTTGGTCTGGCGGTGATTGCGGCCACGCAACAGAATTGGAAGGACACGGTGCGCATGAGCGACCAGGTCAATCGACTCGCTCCCCTCGCCTATCCAGAGGCGTACTTCTTCGGCGGAGTCGCCAACTATAACCTCGGCGACATGGATAATGCCGAGCGCAACATGCGCAAATACATCTCACTCGATAACGAACACCGTCGGCCGGTTGCCGCGCTTTACCTGGGCGACATTCTCGCGCGGAAGCAGGACTTTGCCGGAGCTGCCGAGCAGGCTAAAGCGTATCTGGCGCTCGCTCCGAACGCTCCGAATTCTCCAGGTGTTCGAGAAAAGTTGAAGCAACTCGAACAGCTCAGCGCTACTCCGGCGAAGCAACAATAATTCCGCGCAGCAAGCGCAGAGCTAGAGGCGGATCATAGTTCTACCGGTACATCGAGTGAGCGCCACATGTACCAGCTTGCGACTGAGCAGTAGGGGTGCCAGGACTTGGCTATGCGCTCCATCGTCCTCGGCTTAGGCATTACCTTCATTCCGTACGCTTTCCGCATGGCGCTGCGGACACCGTAGTCGCCGGTGGGCAGGATATTCGGCCGGCGCAGCGCGAACATCAAGAACATGTGCGCCGTCCAGTCGCCGATGCCTTTCACCTGCGTCAGCTCGGCGATCACCTGTTCATCCGCCATCTGAGGAAAACGTTCGAACTCCACAACTCCATCCCTCGTCTTGCGCGCGAGGTCGCGAATGTAGGTGAGCTTCTGCTTTGAGAGTCCGAGCGACCGCATCTGCTGCGGCCGCAGTTTCAAAATGGAATCGGGCGTAATCTCACCGCGGGCTTTCGCCTGCAGCCGGTCGAAGATCGCCCGCGCGGCTTTGCCGTGTAGTTGCTGGAAGACAATCGAACGCACCAGCGCGCGGAAAGTCGGTTCGTGGTACTGCATGGCATACGGCCCGACGCGCTCGATGATCGCAGCGAGGACCGAATCGCCGGAGCGCAAGTGTGCGAGCGCGCCTTCGAAAGAGCCATCGAGCATCGGAGCAATCGCCGGAGTGGCGCTCAGCTGTTTTTTGGTTGCATCTTTCAATATGTTGTTCAGTGTACGAAATTAGAATGCTTTCAGGCGTCCGGATGGTTCAATTTTTCTGAGATGTTCAGTCCAGCTGCCAGTCGCGTGAGGGAGTGCCGCGATTTGTGTGTTTATCGCGCAAGGCAAAGCCAGTCGTCGCGCCGAAACCACGGGACTCAGTGATTGATCACGCAGCTACCCGGCATTTCATGTCGGGTTACTTACAGTCGTGCCGCAAAACGCGCGGCACTTTCTTATTGGTGTGAGGCGGAACTGGCTGTAAGATGCGACGCGATCTTCTGATACTCGTCTTCGCTCACCGCACCTTTGCCGACAATCTGATGAGCATTCCGATACGGGCGATCGGCAATGATGGCGTTCGCCTTTGCCTCATCGATGCCTGGTAATCCCATGAGTTCGGCCTTGCTGGCGGTGTTCACGTTCACCTGTGACGAACTCTTGTCGTTCATCCCTTCCTTCACGCCTTGAGCGGCGGCAGTGAGGTCGGTTTTGGCGACGCCGGCGCCCTTCTTGATATTGCCTGCGGCCTCGCGCGCGTCCTGCTTTAGTTGCTCGGTCGCGTTTGCCGCCTGCTTGCGGGTAGTTGCAGGATCGTTGGAGCAGGCCACTGACACCAGGGCCAGCACAGACAAAATCATGATGCCGATCTTCGTTCTCATACCTGCTGTGATTGGAAGGACGATCATCCGGAACAGTTGCTCAGAGAAGACGCTCATAGGAACAAAGAAAAAGGCCGGCACTCGTCATGCCGGCCTCGAGGAGAAGTTCAGCTTAGAAGCTGAAGCGGAAGCCGAACTCGCCCGTGAGCGAGCGCGGAATGTTGGTGCTGGTTGGATTAATAAATCCAGCCGGTTTCTGGAAATCAGCGGAAGTAACGACGCCGGTGAAGTCGTTGCCGTAGTTCGCCCGGTTCGTCAGGTTGAAGGCTTGGGCCATGATCTGCAAGTTGGCTTTTTCGCCGAACTTGAAGTTCTTGCTCAGCCGGGTGTCTAACTGGAAGAACGGATCGCCGCGAAGTGCGTTAAAGGGAACAAGGTGGCACTGGCCCGCGAAGTAGCAGGCCTGACCGGCGCCTCGCACCATATACGTAGTTGAGCTGCCGTTGGGAACGACCACAGCGCGATTGTCATCACCAGAGCCGTAGCCGAGCGTGTCGCTGGGAGCGCTCGCGTTGTAGGGCCGTGCGGAGCCGAACTGAAGAATCGGCGCGAATGCAACTCCCCACGGTAGATTCGCCACACCGCTGATGGTTACGTGGTGCCGCTCGTCGTTGAACGTAGGTCCCCACTCGAATGGAGAGAACGGATTGTGCGGATCGCGCGGATAATTCCGGAACGAAGTTCCGGTGTCGCCGTACGAGTACGCTCGCGCCAGCGTGTAGTTCGCCTGCAGAGAGAAGTGACGAACCATTTGCTGCCGATAGCTGATGTTCATTCCGTCGTAGCGCGAACGTCCAATCGACTGCTCGTCGCGCACGCTGCCCAGAACAGGAACTCCGGCAGCAGTAAACGCGGCATCGAGCCCACGACTGGTGCCGTCGCCAACCAGAGGAAGCTGGGGATTGATGTTAATGGTCTTGTTCAGGTGAAGTCCAAGAACATGGACGTACTCGGCTTCGAGCACCGAAGAGTTGCTCAATTGCCAGCTATAGCCAATGTTCGACTCCTCGGTCTCTGGATTCCGATAGATCGGATCCATAAGGCGTCCAGTGCTGCCAGCGAGCAGTTGGCTCGACGGCGCGCCGACGGTCGGCAGAGGATCGACTCCATAATGATAGTTCTGCAGTTGAATTCCCGTTCCGGGAACAACGTCCGTGGGAAGACCGATTGAGAACTGCGTCTGGAAGATAGTCGCGTTAGCCATCTGCTCCATAAAAAGCGGAATGTTCTGGAAAATGTTGCCATAGTAGAGTCCAAAACCTCCACGCAGCAGATGGCGTCCAGAACCCGTGAGATCGTAAGCGAATCCAACACGAGGACTGAAGTTTCGGTTGTCATCGCTCGGCTTCTTGTAAGTGAATTGCTTGGCCAGCGGGCTGATGGCCGAAATCGCAACCATTTCCTGGAAAGTGCGGCTGTTGTCGATGGCTGAGCCACCGACGAAGTTGAAGTCACGATCCCAGCGCAAGCCCAGATTCAAGGTCAAACGACGGTTTACTTTCCAGTCATCCTGGAAATAAGTCCCGAGCTGCTTGGTTCCTCCAGGAACCGTAGTCGTAGGATCGCCGTTCGAAATCGACATGCCGGTTATGATGCCCGGGCTTGCGAATCCCTGGGGCAGCGCAACGATCTGGCTGGGATCAAGCCCGAAGTCCACTTCCAGTGTGTCGTTGAACTCGAAGTATCCGCCTAAAGTGGGATTGAAGATGTAGTCCACTCCCGCCTTGAAAGTGTGGTTGTTCCAGGTTTTCGACAGGTCGTCTTTGAACTGCCATTTACGCTGGAACGATTGCTGAGGAACGTTGGTGTTGGTTCCAAAACAGGAACCACCGGGGCCGCAGTTGTTGCCGCCTCCACTGGGGAAAGTGAGGAGCGGAACACGAACCTTGCTATCGATCACGTTATTCCAGTATTGGAAGCCGAACGTGAAGGTGTTCACAGTAGTGTTGGAAAGCGTGCTGTTGAGCGTCAGGTTCGCCAGTTGCAGATGGTTCAGCGTGAAGTTTCCTGCGGTCGCATCCTGGAAGCCATCGGACTGATCATTCAGGCTGTTGTTCGCCTGCGAGTTGTAGACGAGATAGGCGCTGTTTTTCGAGTTGATGATGTAATCCGCGCGGCCGTTATAGCGCGTCTCAAAAAATGGAGTCGGGATAACCGACAAGGGCTGCGCGCCCACCGACTTCGCCAATGACAGCTCGGTAAACGTGTCCGGACTTTCCTGAATGCTGGTGTGCTGCGTTGACGCTCGATGGCGAAGAAGCCGAAAAGCTTGTCCTTGACGAATGGTCCACCGACGCTACCACCGAATTGTTGGCGGCTGTAGGGCGGATTTGCGTCTTTGCGCGGTTGTGGATGCTGATCGGCATTGAACGTCTGATCGCGGAAGAAGCTGAAGAATGATCCGTGATAGTTATTCGATCCCGATTTGGTAATCATGTTGATGGCCGCGCCTTCGGAGCGTCCATTGGCGGCGGAGAATCGTTGCGTCGAAATTGCGAACTCCTGCACGGCTTCGAGAGGAAGCTGCATGACGGGTCCGCCGACCGTGTTGTCCTTGTTGTCGACGCCGTTCACCGTGACGTTCACGTTTCGTCCGCCACTGCCGTTCACGGAGAGAATCGCGTACCGGTTCTTCGTCGGGTCATACGAGTCCGCAGCCTTCACGCCGGGCGCGAGATACGCGAGATTCGCGACATCGCGGCCGATCATCGGCAAGTCTTCGACCTGCCGCGGTGTGATGTTCTGACTCACATCAGTCTTGAGGGAATCGAGCAGCGGAGCTTCCGCGCTCACTTCGACCGATTCCGTCGCCGATCCAACTTTCAACGAAAAGTTCTGAGTCGTCGCGGCTCCCACCAGTGTTTCCACTCGCTGCGCTTTGGCAGTATCAAAACCTTGCATCGCGACGCTAACGTTGTAGTAGCCGACTGCGAGCGGATCGACGCGATAGCCGCCATCGGAGCCGGTCTTCACTGTACGACTCACTCCGGTGGCGCTATTCGTGACTGTCACATCCGCTCCCACGACTGCGGCTCCGGTTTTGTCTGTCACGGTGCCTTGCAGCGTAGAGCTGGCAGTCACCTGACCGAAAGCCAAACTTGTAGAGACAAATAGCAGGCCAAGCAACCATTGAGATATCGTTTTACACATGCCTCTTTCTCCTACTTAGTAAGTTGCGCGAATGTCGGCTCGATCAAGTAACCCGCCTCGCACAGGGAAGCGCACGCTCAACGCCTTCTACTCGCGATTGTGCGCTGATTGTCTTTTAGTCCCACCGGCGAAATCCAGACTCCGAGCCAACAATTACGCGGGTTTATCAAGATTGATGGGACATTGCGCTCGATTTGAGGGATAGTGTGACGAGCGCCACTCGCGGGCGGGCGCACATACTCTCTCTCTGCTGTATGAGGAGAGGGCTCTGTCCAGCTCCCGAACTTAAACGCCTGCATATCCTGCATTGCGTTTCGGTGTAAGCGGAGCGGACGGATAACCTGGAATGCTTATACCTTCAGTACAGCAACTTACTCCTGCCGCAGCGCTCTGGAAGGATCGATATGCGTAACTCGATTGGCAGGCAGCATGCACGCAACACTCGCGACTGTTAAAAACACGCACGAAACCCCTGCAAAAGTCAGGGCGTCTCGCGTGCTCGTGTTGTAGAGTAGCGATGCGAGCAAACGTCCGAGACCAAGCGCTCCGACGATTCCCAAAATAGTACCGGCAGCCGCCAGCGAGAGCCCCTGCTGCACGATCATCTGCACGATGGAGCTTCGCGACTGCCCGAGGGCCATGCGGATTCCGAGTTCGTGAGACCGCTGGCTTACAGAGAGAGCCATTACGCCGGCGATTCCGGTTGCACTGATGGCCAGAGCCAATGCCGCAAAGATGCCAAGAAGGATGGTTGTGATTCGCGGAGAAGCCACAGACTCCTGCTGCAGCCGCTCGATCGAACTCACGCGATCAACTGCAACCTGCGGATCGATCGAGTGAATGGTGGAGCTTATGAGACTCGAAACGCTGGAGGGATCGGCGGCTGTCCGCACAACGAGCCAGTTCGCCAACCCAGGAAGATACATCTGATCTTCCGGAGCTTTCGCCAAACCGTATTCGCGTACGTCGCCAACGATTCCTACGATTTCTGCCCAGTTTTTCCCATCGTCGAGGCTGATATGTTGGCCAATAGGATCCTGGTTAGGCCAGCGATGGCGCGCAAAAGTCTCGTTGATTACAGCTACGCGTTGCGTGTTGTCTTCATCTTCCTGCTGCGTAAAGGTTCTGCCCGCAATGAGCGGCTGCCGCAGTGTTGCAAAGTAATCCTTGTTGACAGTTGGGGTATCTACGGTTGCAGACTCCTCGCGTCCAGATTGACCCTGGATGCGAATCAAGTTTGTGTTTGGTCCATTGACGATCCCACCGGGATTAAACGGGAAATTACTGGCCAGCGCCGCGGACTCAACGCCGCTGGTGTTAGTCACGCGAAGAAGTACCTGGTTGATCAGAGAGGTGGCTTTTGCTGAGGTATCGTATTTCGTGAAATTCAGACTTATCCGCATGGTCAGCAGGCGATCCGGTCGGAATCCCGGATCGACACGTTCGAGCGTAAGAATGCTGCGCATCATCAATCCTGCGCCGATCAGCAGCACAAATGAAACGGTCACCTGCGCAACGACTAATCCGGCACGAAGGCGCTGTCCACCGAGATTTGTGGAGCTCTGATTTCCTGCCTGCTTCAGAGCGTCATTCAGGTGCCCTGTTGATGCGAATGCCGGAGCCATGCCGAAGAGAAGTCCGGCCGCAACTGAAACAAGGAAGGTAAAGACAAGTACGTGCCAATCGAGCTTCACCTCGGCGGCCCGCGTAGTAAAACGTGCGGCAAACTTCACAAGCAGCTGAAGAACCGGTGGAGCGATTACTAATCCAAGCGCTCCTCCACCGAGAGCCAGCAGAACGGTCTCGGTCAGGAGTTGCCGGGCGATCCGGAATCTGCTCGCGCCCAGGGCGCTGCGCACTGCCAGCTCTTTTTCCCGTTTCAGGACTCGCGCCAGCATCAGGTTGGCTACGTTGGCGCAGGCGATCAGCAGAACGAATGCGGACGCGCCGAGCAGGATGAGCAGCGTCATGCGAGCTCGCCGCGTGAGCTCCGACTGAAGTGGAGCGGCGGTGAGTCCGTAACCGTATTCGGGCTTGTAGCTTTGCGGATATGTTGCTTCGAGCCGATGAGCGATCGTAGAAAGATCGGCCTGAGCTGTCTGGAGCGGAATGCCCGGCTTGACGCGCCCGAATGCCATCATCATGCGAGCGTCGCGATTGTCCCGGAACTTTTGCGATGAACGCGTCGGGCAGGCGCTCGTGGGCATGTAGACATCGTTCTCAGCCGGATATTGCGGAATCGGCGGCAACACGCCAATCACCGTGTGCGGCCGATTGTTCATACGAAATACTTTGCCGACGATGTTTGGATCGCCGCCCTGGTGATGCTGCCAGTAATCGTAGCTAAGCATCAGGACCGCATCAGCCTTCGGCGATTCATCGCTCTCGAGAAAGTTGCGCCCGAGCAGAGGCTTCACACCGAGGACATCGAAAAAGTTGTGCGAGACTACGCCGGTCTGCACGCGCTCGGCGGAATTGTCTCCCAGCAGCAGAAACGCCATGCTGTGATACTCGACGATTCCCGAAAGCGTGTGGTTTTGGCGATAGTCGTCCAGTTCCTTTACCGAAAAGGGAACATTGGGAATGTTGATCTTCTTCGCGTACTGATGGAGAACGATGAGATCCTCTCCATGCGGATACGGCAGGGGCCGCAACAGCACGCCATAGACCACGCTGAAGATCGCGGTATTTGCGCCAATTCCCAGGGCGAGCGTGAGGATCACGAGCGCAGAAAATCCGGGATTGCGCCCAATCATGCGCAGGCCGAATTTCAAGTCTTGAATTAGAGTTTCCAGCCATGCTCCCGAGCGCACATCGCGAACGTGCTCCTTCACCTGATCCGATCCGCCGAGTTCGATCTTCGCCGCGCGCGTCGCCTGCTCACGATTCAAGCCGCGCGCGATCTTCTCGTCGATCAGCATGGTGAGGTAGGACGAAACTTCCTGATCAAGCTGCGCATCGACCTGCTGCTTGCGAAACAGATTGCGGAAGAAGCTGCGAACTTTGGTGATCGACATAAATCCTCGGCCTAACGTGGAGCCGGGCGCCCTCGCCCGGGTGTTTGCTGTTCCCACCAGAATCACAACATTGCCGAAACCGTCATCATGCAAATGGTTGCGAAAACCCGGCCGAGGGCGGCCGGCTCCACGGTTACATTGCGTCCACATACTTCTGCGGAGACTTATCGAACACTTCCTTGTGGTCTTCCGAGCAGAAGTAGTAGTTCTTGCCTTTGAATACCGATTTAGGAGCGCTCTCCGGATCAACCTCCATATCGCATACAGCGCATAACGGATGCTGGGCGGTGGAAACTAGTTTCGCAGCATAGACT
>Ga0134126_10011103_pt1 | contig 11352 bp, 11 predicted proteins | sample KB31752_FD_96881 | JGI IMG/M metagenome (GOLD analysis project Ga0134126, IMG submission 96881) | Terrestrial soil microbial communities with excess Nitrogen fertilizer from Kellogg Biological Station, Michigan, USA - KB3-175-2 | ecosystem: Environmental > Terrestrial > Soil > Unclassified ... | reverse complement strand
CTCCCGACTTCAATCCAATCGAACAGGATTTCGCCGCGATCAAGAAAAACAGGGAATACCATGAAACCGCTTCTCTCGATGAAATCGTCAGAGCCTATCAATAACTATGGACTTAGCTATAAGCAATCATGGTGGTTACCGATTGGCATAACGCCAGCCTATTGGGAGATCATTTCGTGCTGGTTACGGTCGTGCGAATTTTGTGTGAAAGGATGGTGCGATGATCTCATCATGAGCGGAATGCTACGGCAAAGCTTGGAGGGGAAGATCATTCGCAAGAGGCCATGTCCTTGGTAAGGTAGAAACGACAGGTAGAAGACGAGTTAGAAATGGCGTCCGAACATAGCTGGACGAGGTGTGAGAACCGTTAGGCAAGAGTCGTCTGTTGGATAAGCGCCGGTAATCGCAACGTGAAGATGGAGCCTTTATTGACGTCGCTCGTGACGGAAATGCTTCCACCGTGAGCATCCATGATTTCCTTCACGATAGGAAGTCCAAGTCCGGTCCCCGCGGTATCTTTCGCCCTGGCCCAATCGGTCCGGTAGAATCGTTCGAACAGATGGGGAATATGCTCAGGCTCAATGCCGTGGCCCGTGTCCTCCACCGCCACCGCGACCTCTTGTCCGATCGACTGTAGGCGAACCGTGACAGAACCGCCGGCCGGTGTGTAACGCAGCGCGTTATCGAGCAGATTGATCAGCGCTTGTTTGAGCCACTGGGCGTCACCCAGCACGGAGGGAAGCGGCTGGGTGTCAAACCTCATGCTGATCTGGTGATCATCCGCCAGCAACGCCAGTTCATCTACGATCTCTTGAATCAGCGGCTCCAATGCCAGCGGCAGGAGATTGACCGGCGGTTTGCTACTGGTGAATTTCGCGAGGGTTAACAGGGGACGAGTCAAGGCGATGAGCCGATCCACTTGCTGGAGATTGTTGAGGAGCACCTCATGATATTCTTCGACAGTCCTCGCTTTCATCAGGGCAACCTCCAGGTTGCCCTGCAGGATGGTCAAGGGGGTTTTCATCTCGTGGGCGGCGATTTCGCAAAAATTCCGTTGGACTTCGCTACTTCGTTGGAACTGATCCAATACGGAGTTGACCGCCTGGATGAGTCGTCGAAATTCACGATAGGGTGAATCCATCGCCAGTCGTTTCCCAAGGTCGGCTTCCGACATGGTTTCGGCGCCCGTACACAACGCTTCAATGGGCGCCATCACTTTCTTTGCAAGCCAGAGGCTGCCGACCCAGGCCAGGATAAGGGTGGCTCCGGATCCGAGGGTGAGCAGAAACACAAGGCCATGCAGAGTTTCCTGGTAATGGAGCAATGACGTTTCCGCCTGCAAGATGTACCGTACCCGGTCTTTCCCGGCAAAGTTGAGGAACAGATGCCGCGCCGGCGTCCCATCAGGCGCGGCAAGCGTCTCGAACAGGACATTTTTAAGACGGACCTGTTCCAGCACCCGAGGAGGGAGCGGCCCTTGCACAGCCGCGTGAGGACTTCTCCACAAGAGCGAGCCGTCGGTTGCGAAGACGCGAAGAGCGTGAGTCACGTCGGGCAGTACGTGCTGGTCCGTGGTGCTTTGGGTCAATTCAGTGGTCGGCGCAGTGTCCTTGGTGCCGGTCTTCAGGAAGTCGGGATACCGCTCTGCAATCTCGGCAAGGGACTCTGCCAATACCAACAGTCGCCCATCCACCAATCGTTGTAACAAGATCTCGCTGGCGGCGTACACGAGCGCAGAAAACGCGAGAAGCCCGGTCATCAAGACGAAAGCGGACCAGCTGATCAAACTGCGCAGAGATTTCATGCGGATGAGTCCGGCTCTTCGAGCATATAGCCGGCGCCGCGTACCGTGGCGATCAAGGGCGGCGAAAAATCCCGGTCGATCTTGGAGCGCAGGGCCCGAATATGGGCGTCGACGATGTTCGTCATCGGGTCATAACTGATGTCCCACACATGTTCAATGATCGCGGTTCGCGTGAGTACCCGATTCTTGTTCCGCAAGAGAAACTCCAACAGGGCATACTCCTTATTCGTCAGGGAGATTTCCTGCTCGCCTCGCCAGACACGGTGAGAAGTCGGGTCCAGCCGCAGGTCGGCCGCCTGCAGATGGGCGACTTGCTGGGAACTGCCCCGCCGCAAGAGAGCCCTCACCCGGGCGAGCAATTCGGCGAAGGCGAACGGCTTCGGCAGAAATTGATCCGCTCCTGTGTCAAAGCCGGAGACCTTCGTCTCCACCGTGTTGCGCGCCGTCATGAGCAGCACCGGAGTCGTGATGCCCTTGTCTCGAACATGGCGGCAGAGCGTGAGGCCGTCAAGCTTCGGCAGCATGATGTCGAGAATCAAGATGTCGTAGGGGTTGTCCAGCGCCAACGCCAAGCCTGCTTCGCCGTCGGCTGCAAAGTCCACTGCATAGTACTCTTCTTTCAGTCCTTTTCTGATGAATTGAGCCAGATCCGCATCGTCTTCAACGAGCAGAATTCTCATGGTTACCTCATGACTGGACCACACAGCACGACGCAACGGAAGCGGTTGCTCAACAGAGGCTACTCTTGCAATCCGTAACCACCAGGTTAGTTGCTTTTTCGTCGGCTTCGAGGTCAATGGTCAACCAGGCTATTCCCATTGCTCGCTCATCCTGGTGGACTCCACCGCTTCCCTCAAGGAGACTGACAACATAATAACGGCCGGCAGGAACTTTCGTGAACCAAAAGTGACCGGTGGGATTGGCTCTCGTCGCGCGAAGATAGGGAATAAGGCGTTTATCGGTCAGCAGTTGGGCCATGACCGCGCGAAGACATTCCACAGGCGACTCCTGAGCCATGAGGGGTTCAGAGGACGATGCTCCACTTTTTAAAGGGCAGGAGTAATCTCGCACATGTTTATCGAACCAATAGCGAGTATATGAAACCATTGGAATCAAGTAGATCAAGGCTCCAGCCTGAGTCACAGCTTTTCCAGAGGGCGCACGCAAAAACACCTGTCCGGCTGCACTTCCCCGACCCTTCGCTCGGTAGGCGAAGAGTTCTTTCTCGTTGAAGGTCGGTGGGCTCGATGAGCCCGACACTACCGCGTGTGCTGATGCCACGTGAACGCTGCCGATCAGCAGTAGACAGATGAACCAGCACCGGAGTTGCCTGTCACGCCGCGTCATGTCGAGGAAGCCGGCGCCACCACGGACTCGTCGGGTATGGTTGGAGACGGGGCGGCCTTGTGTTTAAGGGCGCGGCCTTTGTCGGGGGTCGGATCGGTGACCAGCCCATACACTTCGCGACCTTCATGGCCGTCCGGCAAATATTCCGTAATCGGCATCCCATCTTCGCGAACAAACAGGAGACAATGGCAGTATTTGTAGACCTGCATTTCGTCGCAGGCGCAGATCCACCGTCGGAGTTTGGCTTCGGCTTCTTTGTTTTTGTAAAAGTTACAAGGGCAGAGCGGTTTCCCGAGTTCGTCGATATGGGACGCTAATCCCTTGACCACCGCCTCCGTCACCGCAGTATTGGGATGCATCGCGGTGCCGCTTTTCTCGGCAAAACCCTGCACGAATTTCCGGATCTTATCGAGGCTTTCCTGCGTCGGTTCGGCCATGGACTTCTTCCTCCAGCAATGATGGGCAGTATCGCTAGTTTACAAGGATAATTCGCTGCTTTACAATCCATCCATTCAGCTCCTTCTCGTAAGAAGCCATGACGGACATGTCAAGTCGACAAATCTTGCTACGGCGGCTGGTCTCCGAGTTGAGTCCGGCGGTGGCAGAGTCAATGGTAGCCGGCTTACCGCAGGCCACCGGTAAACCGGATGCCGAGGCACGGGTACTGACCTTGCTGGATGAGCTCCAAGAGTCGTCTGAAAAAGCAGCCGCCTTGGCGGTAGCGACATTGCCTGAGCTTGATCGGCGGGCCAGCCTCTCGCATATCATTCTGTGGCTCGATCTCGGAGTGGCACTGGCTCTGTCCTCCGGGGCGTCCGCCCTCAAATATTTCAAGGATAGTCCCTTGGTCCTTGGGTTGATCGAGCCAGCCGATGCGCGCACAGAAGTCTTAACAATCGGTCTGGAAATCGCCGAGCAAGATGCCAACGTTGCGCTCGAATACATCCGACACGCCCCGCAGATTCTATCAGAGGTTCCTGCCACACACTTGCGACCCTGGCTCGATATCGGCATTGAACTGACCGAGGTCAATGTCGTCGTCGGGCTTGAGTTCATCCGACAAATCTCCAGGCTGGCTCCCGTGCTCCCTTGGGAGAGTGTGCGTAGCTGGGCCACGGTGGGCCTGAAATTGATTGTGTTGAATAGCCTCGGGAAGCCGGACTATGTGACGACCATAGAGTTTCTAAGAACCAGCCCGTCGATTCTTGGAAACATCGAAGACCCTCCCATTCGGGAAAAGGTCGTATCCTTGTGCCTCCTGTTGGCTGAGCATTCCCCCGAGTCCAGCATAACATGGCTCACGGAGTCACCCGCCCTCTTAAGAACGTTGCCGTCGATGGAATGGCGGATCAGGCTGTTGCAGTACGCCGCCTTGCTTGCTGAGAAGCACGCTGACGTGACACTCGACTTCCTGCGCCGGGCCCCCGAACTCCTCGGACTCATCGGAAACGGACCCGAAGCCCTCGCGCGATTTGAAAATTGGTTTAAGGCCGGGATGGAAGTCGCGGCCTACACCCAGGACGGAGCGCGTGCTTACTTTTCAGTGGAGTCGCGGAAGGCACTGGCTTCGGTCGAACAAGCCTTGAGCGGGGTGCCGTTTCGACAGGTCGCGCGACGAGTGAAACTGTTCGTCCAGGGACTCTGTGGAACCGACGTCGCCGTGACGACGCTTCCGGACTCTGTGACGTCCCCATCTCGCGCGACGGTCAGCGGCGATGGGAAAACTATTTCGTTGCCGGCGCTGCTCCGTCGGTATCCGACAGCCGTGGAAAACGAGCGTCTCTATCTCGTGATGGCGGCGCACGAAGCTGGACATTTGGAGTTCGGTACCTATCGCCTCCGGCTTGAGTCGCTGACCGATTTGATTAAAACCGTGCGCCGTCGGTATGGTCGATCTCATGAAGCTGGACCGGACACACTAGCCGCCCTCTTTCAAATGTACCCGAACCCCGCACTGGTGCGGGACCTCTGGATCGTGCTGGAAGATGCGCGTATCGAATTCTTGCTCCAAACCGAGTATCCAGGGCTCCGGTGCGACCTTGCGCGATTCGCTGCTGAATCCATCGCTCCACGCGACCCGACTGAAGGAGTAACGCCTAAGGAACTGATCGTCGATGCCCTCCTGAGGCTCTCCACCGGTGACACGGAGGATTCAGCGGTGCCCAAGGCCGTCAGGGAAGAAGTTTCTATCCTCTGGAGCATGTGCCGTTCCATTCTCAAGACTACGACCACGGCAGAAGAAACTGTTCGTGTGGTCGATCAGGTCCATGTTCGGTTGGAAGAACTGCTGGTGGCTCACGGCGAAATGATACGTGCCGAGCGGCGCGAGGAACCGAAGGATGCAGAAACGGGACAGGCGAAACCGGAGCAACCGGGCGACCAGTACCGCGCAGTGACCGATTCGGCCGATCGTGGCTCGATGAATCCGGAGTTCATCACGTGGAGTCAGGAACAATTCGACCAGCAGCGCGAGCCTCGGGCACAATCGGACGGTCGAACGAGGGAGAATGTCCGGAGTGGCGAGCAAGATTCCGGAAGCAGAGATAGGTTGGGGGAGGGGCGTTCATTGCCGGCCATTGTGGAAGAGTGCCTCACACGTGAGATGGAAACACGACCGATTCGGGATATCAGCGCTCATGACGGGCAAGCCACACTCTACGCTGAGTGGGACTATCGGATCGAGGATTATCGGATAAACTGGTGTTGCGTGGTAGAACGCCCAGCAGACTTCGGATCCGACGACTTTGTCACAGAGACATTGCGCTCCCACCAGAGTACCGTCAAGTCACTCCGTCGTTGTTTTGAAGGCTTGCGTCCACCAGCCTTCCGCCGCGTCGCTGGGCAACCCGACGGGGAAGAGGTGGATCTCGATGCCCTTGTCCGTCGAACAGCGGAACAGCGGGCGGGCATGGAAGGCGACGATCGGCTGTATATCCGGCGAGAAAAACGAGAGCGCGACGTGGCAGTGGCCTTCCTCATCGATATCAGCGGATCAACAAGCCGAGACCTTGGAGCCGGTCGGCGGGTGATCGACATTGAGAAGGAAGGTCTGGTGTTACTTTGTGAAGCACTGGATGCCGTCGGCGATCAGTATGGACTCTATGCCTATTCGGGCCAAGGACGAGCGAAGATCGAGTTTCTCACGATCAAGGACTTCGATGATCGACTTGGGGCGACGATAGCTCATCGGTTGGGTGGCCTGGCTCCTCGTCATCAGAATCGCGACGGTGCGGCCATCCGCCACGCCACGGCAAAGCTGCTGGCGCGGGAAGCTAAGAATCGCCTCCTCGTCCTGTTGAGCGACGGAAGACCATTGGACGACCAGTACAAGGACGACTATTCGTTAGAAGATACGAAGGCGGCACTCCACGAGGCAAGACAACGAGGAGTCGGGACCTTTTGTATCACGATCGATCGGGAAGCTGAAAATTATCTATGCCGCATGTACGCCGATGCACAGTACTGCGTCATAGACCGCGTCGAGGCGCTTCCGGCGAAGTTGCCTAGGATTTACAGGCAATTGACGGCGTAAGAACTCAGAAATATGAATTCAAGAAGATGACGGACTCGATCGGAAAGCCGACGATTCCTCCATGGTTGTATAAGCTCTTCACAGGACATCAATATCCCTATGTCCGTCGATTAGCCAAGTTCGGGCAGACGGTGAAACCCGGTGAAGACCGTCCGGAGCCGACGAAGGACATGATCGAAATAAAGTTCTGGGAAGTCTATCCTCGTTGCCGAGTAAAAGTATTGCAGGAAGTCAAAGAAGGGATGATCGTGGTCTTTCATGACCTCGGAGAGTATCCTCCGGGCGGCTTTCAGGAACTCGTCGACAATCCGGAGGAGTTTCTGGCAAAAACATTCGGCAAGAAGAAGATTAAGGTCAATTTCTATGACGGAGATAATTTCGTCTGCACGATCAACTTCAAAGTTGCGGGCTGGACAGAGCACGGACATGCGTGACGGCTACGGAGTGAAGTGTATGGGGATGTCAGGCTTCACACGGTATGTGTCACGCTTCACGAGGTGGCAATGATGGAACGACCGAAAGTCACGGTAGTCGGTGCGGGAAACGTCGGAGGGACGACGGCGCAGCGGTTGGCCGAGAAGAATCTCTACGACGTGGTACTGGTCGATATTGCCCGAGGGATTCCGCAGGGTAAGGCGCTCGATATTTCACAAGCAGGGCCGGTCTGTGGGTACAGCACGCGGGTGGTCGGCACCAACAGTTACGGGGAAACTGCCGGGTCGTCGATCGCCGTGATCACGTCCGGCATTCCGAGAAAACCGGGTATGAGTCGAGATGAGTTGTTGTCGACGAATGCGAAAATCGTGAAATCCGTCGTCATGGAGCTCATCTCACGCTCTCCGGACATTATCCTGATCCTCGTGACCAATCCATTGGATGCCATGGTCCATGTGGCGCGTTCCGTCAGCGGTCTCCCTAAATCGAGAATCATCGGGATGGCCGGAGTATTGGACTCAGCAAGAATGCGGGCGTTCATCGCCGCTGAATTGAAAGTGCCGGCTACGGAGGTTCAAGCAATGGTATTGGGCGGACACGGCGATACGATGGTGCCGCTGCCGCGCTACACGACCGTGAGGGGGAGGCCGGTGTCGGAACTGATGTCGAAGGAGAAACTCGACGCCATCGTCAAACGAACGCGGGAGGGTGGAGCCGAAATCGTGGGCCTTTTGAAAACGGGCAGTGCCTTTTATGCTCCGTCCGCTTCAGCAGTGGCGATGGTTGAATCGATCCATAAGGACGAGAAGCAGGTGATGCCTTGCGCGGTGTTGTGTGAAGGGGAGTACGGACTCAAAAACGTCGTCGTCGGAGTTCCGGTGAAGATCGGACGCGGAGGGGCAGAACAGATTCTGGAGTATGAACTGACCAGCGATGAACGCGCGGCACTGGAAACGTCGGCCAGCGCGGTGCGGGAACTCTGTTGCGCCGTTGATCGACTCATGACTTAAGTAAAACGTCAATCACCATCCGGTCGCTCGTCACCGCAGATCGCTGATACAGATCCACACCTGTGACGAATGATGGTTGTCGGATGACGAAGGCGTACGCTTGACAATCGGAGAAAAGCTACAGTACAGACATCGGACTAGACAATCAACCGTTCAGAGGAGAGGGAGCAATGAAATTTCTTGAAGATCCGATGCAGACGATGTGGGCGGGATTTGCGCTGTCCATCGTCTTGATAGTCATATATTTAGGTTTAACTGGAATTGGCGCGGGAGAAGCCGAGTGGGCCTCTCTGATCCTTCGTTGGGTGCACTTCCTGGCTGGGATTACGTGGATCGGGCTCTTGTATTTCTTCAACCTGATCAATGCCGCCTTCTTGAAAAGCCTGGATGGGCCGACCAAGAATATCGTGATCCCAAAACTCATGCCGATGGCGCTCAATTGGTTCCGGCATGGGGCCACCGTGACCGTGCTGGCGGGGGTCTTGTTGTATGGCCACATGTACCACAAGGGCGGAACAGGAGCGGTGGCTTTGGCAATCGGTGGGCTGCTCGGGATCATCATGATGGGTAACGTCCATGGGATTATCTGGCCGAACCAGAAGAAGATTATTGCCGCAGTGACCGCGGCTGCTCAGGGGACCCCAGCCCCACCTGAGATGGCTCAGTGGGGACGAAGCGCATTGCTGGCTTCTCGTGTGAATTTCATGCTCTCGATCCCCATGTTGCTTTTCATGGGAGCCGGTAGCCATTTCAGATAGAACCTATACATCTCTTGGCCGGTGGGGGTAAACCCTACCGGCCGGATTTTGTATTTCTACCTTATTATGTCCTGCCTTCTATACCCAGCCGCGGACTAGGTCTCCTAGCCTTAACTGCTTGAGATTCAGGCCTATTCCGGTTTCGTTGCCTTGACGGATCAAGAGGAGGAGCCGTATAGTACCACTTCCATATTGAGGATGTAGATCGACACAGGTATGCCTACGACTGCAGAACCACGCCTTGTCCAACAGACTGAGGGTGCCCCTTGGGAGATCGAGGGGTATCTCAAAATCGGTGGTTATGAAGCCTGGAAACGTTGCGTGAAAGAGCTGAAGGCGACCCAAGTGATTGATGAACTGAAGAAATCAGGTCTACGAGGGCGAGGTGGAGCAGGGTTTCCGACAGGAATCAAATGGGACAAGGTCCTCAACCACCGGGTGAAAGAGCGCTATTTCGTCTGCAACGCCGGCGAACACGAACCGGGAACGTTTAAAGATCGTCATCTGTTGAAAACGTTGCCCCACCAGTTGATCGAAGGCTGTCTCATCGCATCTCACACGGTGCAGGCAAAAGCCTCCTTCATCTATGTGAATCATGAGTACCATGAAGAGCGGCAAAATCTTAAGAAAGCTTTGGCTCAAGCAAAAGAACGGGGATTGCTCGGTAAGAATGTGCTGGGAAGCGGCTTCGATATAGAACTGGAAGTTTTTGAAGGCCATGGAAGCTACGTAGCCGGGGAAGAGACGGCCATGCTTGAGTCGATGCAGGGCCGTCCGGCAATGCCGCGGCAAAAACCGCCATTTTATCCGACCGATTTCGGTCTCTATGGCAAACCGACCTTAGTCAATAACGTTGAGACGTTGTGCAACATTCCTCGGATTCTTCACAAAGGCGCCGCGTGGTTCACGCAGGTTGGAACGGAGAAGTGTCCAGGAACAATGATGTTTTCATTGAGCGGCGCCATCAATCATCCCGGTGTGTACGAGATGCCGATGGGCGTGACGATTCGTGATCTGATTGAACAATGCGGCGGTGGAGTGCCCAACGATCGCAAGATCAAGGCGGTTTTTCCGGGTGGTCCGGCGTTTTCAATGGTAACGGCGGATCAGCTCGACCTTCCCATGGACTTCGATTCGTTGAAGAAAGCCGGGACGGGGCTAGGATCGGCCGGTGTCATCGTTGTCGATGATGCGACCTGCATGGTGGCCAAGACGTTGCACTTTTCCAGTTTTTTCAAGAACGAAAGTTGTGGGCAATGCCCCCCGTGCCGAATGGGAACCATCAATTTAGCCGCGCTGATGATCAAGATTGAATCGGGGCAGGGTACTCAAAAAGACCTGGACAGTCTGCTCCAACTATGTGGATTCGTCAAAGGGACCGGGTACTGCACCCTCGTAACCGGAGCCTCAGTATTGGTGCAAAGTAGTGTGAAGCTGTTCCGCCACGAATACGAAGATCATATTCGGCTGCAAAGGTGTCCCTATCAGGAAACACCGGTCGGGATTGTTGCTCATTCCTAGGAGGAGCCATGCCGCGGGTGACGTTTCTTCATTCGGACGGGCGAAGCGGGGAAGTGGAAGAGAACATTTCCCTCCTCGATGCTGCAAAAGAAGTGGGGTTCCGGTTGAACCATGACTGTGGAGGAAATGCCTCCTGCACGACCTGCAGAGTGGAGGTCCAGATGGGGCATGAGCACCTCTCAGAAATAGATTTCGACGAGCAAGACTTGCTGGATCGAGAAGCATTGACGGAGTCATGGCATCGCCTTGCATGCCAGGCACGTGTCCTGGGGGATGTCGTGGTCCGTGTGCCGGAAGCCAAATGGGGAAATCCAAACAACGACGACAACAACAGAAGCATGGGGTTGATATTCGAGAGAGAGGTGTTAGACTAACGTTCTAGCCCGTGGGTACGGGTTGGACTGATCTATTAGAGGAGGAAGACAATGGTTATAATCACGTCGGTGGCGGAGCAGAAAATCAAGGAGTTGATGGCCGAGGAAAAAGACATCGTCGGGTTGCGGGTGTATGTCCGAGGCGGCGGGTGTCATGGCTACCAGTATGGGATGGCATTTGAATCCAAAATGGCCGAAGACGATACCGTGATCGAAAAGGGTGAGGTGAAGCTCATCATGGATTCTCAGAGTGCGCCGTTGCTTCAAGGGGCGGAAGTCGACTACGTCGACAGCGTGCAGGGCTCCGGCTTTTCGATCAAGAATCCACAGGCCAAGACCACGTGCGGTTGCGGCAGTTCGTTCAGCGCATAAGCGCCGATACGGAATCGCCGTACGAAAGCTGATAAAGGACCTCCACGCCAGGACCGCTCGTACCTGAGCGGTCCTGGATTTTGACTCCACTCCAGAGACACACGATCGAATGTCACAGGTCTATGTGACAAGGCGCTATCGGTTTTGCGCCGCACACCGGCTGCACACGGACCAGCTGTCGCCCGAAGAGAACTGGGCG
>Ga0134126_10011101_pt1 | contig 11353 bp, 10 predicted proteins | sample KB31752_FD_96881 | JGI IMG/M metagenome (GOLD analysis project Ga0134126, IMG submission 96881) | Terrestrial soil microbial communities with excess Nitrogen fertilizer from Kellogg Biological Station, Michigan, USA - KB3-175-2 | ecosystem: Environmental > Terrestrial > Soil > Unclassified ... | reverse complement strand
CTGGGTGGTGTAGTCCACGCCGGTGGTCCAGGACGGGTTGCCGCCGGCCCGGGCCTCCAGTTCGGCGCGCAGCGCGAAGATGAACGGGCCATCCACCTGGCTGAACCACTCGAACTGGTTGGCCTCCTGCGCGGTGTAGTTCTTCGGTCCGGGCTCGGGGGACAGCGGCGTGAACCAGCCGGGGGTGTCGCCCAGCGCGGCGACCAGGGCCAGTCGGGCCCGGCCCTGCTTGGTCTGCTGCGCCGCGGCCGCGGCCTGGATCGCCCCGGTCAGGTTGGCGCCCGGGTTGGTGATGTGCACCACCTGCACTTGCGGGTCGATCAGTTGCTGGAACGCGAACGCGGCGTCCGCGGCGGTGTTCCAGGTGGCCACGCCGCCGGACAGCACCCCGCACATGGGCAGGGCGGCGCTGAACCGGTTCGGGTACCGCTGGATCAGGCCGGCGGTGATGATGCCGCCGAGCGAGTGGCCCCAGGCGATGGTGTGAGTCGGCTGGGAGAACGTGCCGTCGAACCTGTTCAGCGTGTTGATCTGATCGGGCAGCGCCTGCTGGATCGCCCAGCCGGTCGTAGCGTAGGACGACCCGGCGAGCGCGTAGCCGTGGTTGAGCAGCCAGGCGCCGGTGGCCGGGTCGCCGACGTCGGTGGCGGGGTTGTTGGTGCCAGGCACCACATACCCGTGGCTATAGAGGAACAGCGTGCCGTTCCAGGTGCCCGCCGGGCACTGGAGCTTGAAGGCCGCTCCATCGGCCAGCTTGCCATTGACTGTCGTCACCGATCCGGTGCCGCCGCAGGTCTGCGACGCCGCGGCCGTGACCGTGGGCAAGACCAGCCCGGCGGCCACCACTGCCGCAGAGAATCCGACGGCAGCGACTCTGCTCCTGATTTTCACAACCACGCTCCCCTGCTGATTTTCACGACCACACCCCGGGACAACTGTGGTGAATGATGCTTCATCGCAGACTGTAGCCCTGTCCGCATATCGCGGTATAGCGACTGTTGTATCTCTGGATGGCCGTTCATGTCCCAGGCGTGCCGGAAAGACTCAGATGCCTAGCGCGGCTTCGAGTTCGGCACGGTGGTCGTCGGGGTGCCTGGTCGCGATCTGGGCGAAACGCTCTACCCGGCCGTCCCCTGCCTGCAGGTCCGCGGCGGAGCAACCGGCCACCAGGCCACTGAACGCGGCACCGCTGCTGCGCAGATGCTTGATGGCCTGGCCTTGCGTCATCGCCGCCGCCGCGACGGCGTGCTCGGCGTTGAGCGCGTCCACCGTCGTCCCGTCCACGGCCACGTCCTCGCCGGCCAGGATCCGCCGCACCCAGCCGCCCATGTAGTCGTAGGCGTGCGCGACGTGATCCACGACGACGCCGACCGGCCGCGGGTCGCCCGCCAGCGGTGCGGCCCGCCACTGCTCCGGTGAGCAGCCCTCGGCGAAGGCGACCAGTCGCTCCCTTGCCGCGCCGATGTCGGCCGCGTACTGCGCCGGGCTCCGCACGTCATCGCTCATTCGCCGACCCTAACCTCTCGGACAGCGCGAGAGCGTTGAGATGGCCGCCAGGACGCCGCGATCACGAACCTGACGGCAGGCGGAACCGCGGCAGCGGCGAGGCCAGCAGGACGGCGAAGCCAGCCATCCCGCCGATCGCGGCGATCCACAGCGTCGGCCGCAACCCGAGGACCGTGCCGAGGAACCCGCCGGTCAGCGCGCCGAGCGGCCTGGTGCTGTAGTTGACCGCCTGGAACGCGCCCATGACCCGGGACATGAGCCGGTCGGGCACGACCGCGGCGCAGATCGAGCCGATGCAGATGTCCAGTGCCATCACCCCGAATCCGGAGACGAACTCGGCGGCGAACAGCATCACCAGGACCACCGGCTCGGGGCCGCCCGCCAGCGGCACCAGCGCCATCGGCGCGGTGAACACCAGGCAGGACGCGGTGTAGAGCCGCCCGGTGCCGAACCGTGCCGACAGCCGCTTGGTGGCCAGCGCACCGAGTACGCCGCCGATCGCCCCGGCACCGAGGACCAGGCCGAGCAGGCCGGGCCGGACGTGCAGCGAGCGGGTGGCGTAGAGCACGAACAGCGCGAAGAAGACGAAGTTGAAGAAGTTGATCAGCGACACCGACAGCAGGGACCACCGGACCACCGGCGAGCCCTTGATGAACCGCGCGCCCGCGGTGATCGCACCTGGGCCCGGCGCTTCGGGGCGCGGCTCGGTCACGTGGACCCGGCCGAGGAAGAACGCCGAGCCAAGGAACGAAAGCGCGTCCGCGATGACGGCGAACGGCGCGCCAAGCAGTTCGACAAGGACGCCGCCGGCGCCGGGGCCGCCGGTGAACGACAGCGCCCTGCTGCCGTAGAGGAGCGAGTTCCCCTCCAGGTAGGCGTCACCGGGAACGAGGGACACGAACAGCGTGGGCTGGCAGACGGTGAACAGCACGCTGAACACGCCGGTGCCGAGCGCGACCCCGTAAAGCTGCCAGACGGTGAGCACGCCGAGCGCATAACAGACCGGGATGCTGGCCAGCAGCACGGCCCGGCCGACGTCGGCCACGATCATCAGCGCACGCCAGTGGCCGAGCCGGTCCGCCAGCACGCCGGCGTGCACGCCGAGCAGCAGGCTCGGCAGCCAGACCAGCGCGGCGAGCAGGCCCATCTGCGCCGCGGTCGCCTGCAGCGTGAGCACGGCGACCAGCGGAAGCGCGATCGAGGAGACCTGGTCGCCGAACATCGAGATCGTCTGGCCGCACCAGTACCGCCGGAACCCTGTCTCGCGGAGCAGGGCGGGCACGCGCCGTGCGATCGCGCCTCGCACCCCACCGGCCGTCCGGCCCGTGCTGGTGCCGGGGGCCTCGCGGGTGCCGAGGGCCTCGCGGGTGCCCGCGGTGGTGGCCGCGCTCACCGGCCTTCCCCGCCGGCCGCCTCCTCGCGCCCCGCGCCGGCCGCCGGCCTGCCCCCCGTGCCGCCAGGACCCTGGTGCGGGGCCGCCACATGGATGTAGCCGACCAGGCGGGCACCGGGCGGGCGCAGCTCGGGCCGGGTGTTCCGGTCGAGATAGCGGTAGAGCAGGCGGTCCACCTGCTCCCCCAGTTCGGTCAGCTCGGCCGCGGTCAGATAGACCAACAGGTCCCCGAAGAGCGCGGCCTGCTGCCACTCGGCCGGCTCGCCCGCCCTGGCCTCCAGCCAGCTCATCATGGCCTCGTAGTAGCGCTCGGCCACGATCGACCGGAACAGCCCGGACGCTGCGTCAAGCTCCGGGCTGTCGGCAACCGTCGGCACATCGGTGAGCATGGCCGTGGCCTGCCAGGGGCGCTCCCGGCCGCGGCCGCCGCCCGCCTCCTCGGCCAGCCCGTACTTGGCCAGCTGCCGCAGGTGGAACGAGCAGCTCGCAGAGCTTTCGCCAAGCAGCTCCCCCGCCTGTGTGGCGGTCAGCGGCCCCTCGGTGCGCAACAGCGTGAGCAGGGACAGCCGCAGCGGGTGCGCAAGCGCGCGCAGCGCCCGCGGGTCGGTCATGCGCTTGATGGATCGGGCGTCACGCGTCGTCACGTATGCAAAGCTATCTTTCGAAAGCTTCCTTTGCAAGGATACGCGGGACCGTTTGTCATGGTTGCGCCAGCCATCACATTCTTTTGCCATGGTTGCGCCAGCCATCACAAACGCGGGCGGGTTCGGTTGCCGCGCCCCCGGCGGGGAGGCCAGAATCCAGGTAACGAGGGTGTAAAGGGGGCAGTCCAGCCATGGAACTGCTGGAGCGGACGCCGTTTCTGGACACGCTGGCCGAGTACGCGGGCGAAGCCCGGCGGGGTGACGGGCGGCTGGTCCTGGTGTCCGGTGAGTCCGGCATGGGCAAGACCGTCCTGCTCGAAGCGTTCCAGCAGCACCTGCCCGGGGCCCGCTGGCTGTGGGGCGGCTGCGACGGCCTGCTCACCCCGCGGCCGCTCGGCCCGCTGTTCGACATCAGCCCGCAGCTCGGCGGCGGGTTCGCCGACCTGTGTGACGGCGGGGCACCGCGGGACCGGTTGTTCACCGGCTTCCTTACCGAACTCGGCCCGCCCGCCGCGTTCACCGTTGCCGTGATCGAGGACGTGCACTGGGCCGACGAGGCCACGATCGACCTGCTGAGCTTCCTCGGACGGCGGCTCGGCCGGGTACCTGCCCTGCTGCTGGCCACCTACCGGGACGACGAGGTGACCGGCGATCACCCGATGCGCATGGTCCTCGGTGACCTTGCGACGCAGCGCGCCACCCGGCGGATGAAGCTGCCCCCGCTGACCATCGAAGCGGTCCGCGCAATGGTCGGGGACCGGGACGTGGACGCCGCAGAACTGCGCCGGATCACCGGCGGCAACCCGTTCTACGTGAGCGAGATGCTGGACACCGGGTGGCCCTCGGTGCCACCCACCGTCCGTGACGCGGTCGGGGCCCGGCTGGCCCGGGCCAGCGCCGGCACCCGGCAGGCCGTGGAGACCGCCGCCGTCAACGGGGCCCGGGTGGACCGGTCGCTGCTGGCGTGGATCCTGGCGGACTCCCAGGCCTTGGCCGACGAATGCCTGACCACCGGGATCCTGGTCGCGGACGGGACCGGGCTGCGGTTCCGGCACGAGCTGAGCAGGATGGCCGTCGAGGCGGGGATTCCGCCGTACCGGCAGACCGAACTACATGCCTGCCTGCTGGCCCGGCTGGAAGCGACCGGCGCCGACCCGGTGCTGCTTGCCCACCACGCCGAGGGCGCAGGCGATGCACAGGCGGTGCTGCGGCACGCCCCGGAGGCGGCCCGCCGTTCGGCCGCCCTGGGCGCACATCGCGAGGCGGCGGCACAGTATGAACGGTCGTTGCGTAGCGCACAAAATACCGACAAGGCGACGCTGGCGGCTCTCTACGAGGGCACGGCTACCGAGTACTCGCTGCTGGACCGCTGGGAGGCTGCGGAGCAGGCGCGGCGCAGCGCCCTGGCGCTGCGGCGTGAGCTGGGCGACGCCGAGCAGATCGGCGCGAACCTCCGGCTGCTGTCCATCACGCTGTGGCGGCTGTGCCGCGGCGCGGAGTCCGACCGGGCGGCCGAGGAGGCGGTCGCGGTCCTGGAGGCGCTGCCACCCGGAAAGGAGCTGGCCCGGGCGTACGGGAACCTCGCCGCCAGCAGCCAGAGCCTGGGGCTCAGCCAGGAGACGGCGCTGCGGCTGCTGGACAAGACGCGGGACCTCGGCGAGCAACTCGGGCAACCGGACGTGGTGTGCTACGCGCTGAACGCGGCCGGCCTGCACCTGGTCGACGCCAGCCAGGACGGGATGCCGGTGATCGGGGAGAGCGTGCAGCTCGCCCTGGCCTCGGACCTGCCCGAGGCGGCGGGCCGGGCCTACAGCAGCCTGGTCGAGGCCTGCGTGAAGCTGCAGCGTTTCGCGGAAGCGGAGCAGCACTACGCCGAGGGCGTCGCCTACTGCGAGGGAGGCGAACTCGGCGTCTTCACTATGTGCCTCAACGGCTGGCAGGCCCGCAGTCTGGTGCTGACCGGACGGTGGGACGAGGCCGCGCAGATCTGCGCCCAGTCGCTGGGCAGCCCGGGCATCTCGCCGGTCAACCAGCTCAACTCCCTGTGTGCGCTGGCCACGATTCGGGGGCGCCGCGGCGAGGACGGGGCATGGGAGCTGCTGGACCGGGCGCTGGAGTACGCCGAGGGGACCGGCGAGCCGCCGTGGATCGCGCCGGTGCGGGCGGCGCGCGCGGAGCTGCGATGGCTGGAGGACAACCGGGATCTCGCGGCGGGCGAGGCAGGCTTGGGCTACGACCGCGCGGCCGGCCGGGTGGACCCGTGGACGCTCGGGTCGCTTGCCATCTGGCTGGCACGGCTCGGCGCGCGCGCAGACCTGCCCGATCTCCCGGAGCCGTACGCGCTGGAGATCGCGGGTGACCACGGCGGCGCGGCCGCGGCGTGGAACCGGCTCGGGCGGACCTACGACGCCGCGCTCGCCTGGCTGGGCTCGGCGGACGAGGCCGGGCTGCGCGAGGCGCTCGCGGCGCTGGACGGCCTGGGGGCCAGGACGGCGACCGCCGCTGCCCGGCGGCGGATGAAGGAAGCCGGGGTGCGGGCGATCCCGCGCGGGCCGCGCGCGGCCACCCGGGCGGCCCCGGCCGGGCTGACCCCGCGCGAGCAGGAGGTACTCGCGCTGCTCGCCGACGGCCTGGCCGACCGGGAGATCTCCGAGCGGCTCGTCATCTCCGAGCGGACCGTGCACCATCACGTGTCCGCGGTGTTGTCCAAGATCGGGGTCTCGTCCCGGACGGCCGCGGCCCGCGAGGCCGCGCGGATGGGCATCGGGTCCTGACCACGCCCGCCCGGTGGCCGCGCGCCGGGCCCGCCGCGCCGCGCCCACGCCGCGCCGCGCGCCAATGTAGGCAGCCCCCGCCGAAAACTGGGCAGCCGCCGCGGCAAAGCCGGGCACTTTCCCCGATGAGGCCGCTGATCTGGCCACCTTACGGTCACTGAGAAAGCTCCGACGACCGGAAAGGGAGGCCACAGTGCCGCTTTTCATGGATGTCCATGAGTTCGACGGCGGCGTATCGATGGACGACGTCGCCAAGGCTCATCTCGCCGACCTGCAGACGCAGGCAGGTCATGACGTTCGGTACCTCAGGTACTGGGTCGATGAAGGAAACGGGCGTGTGTTCTGCCTGGTAGAGGCGCCGTCGGCGGAGGCTGCGGCGGACGTCCACCGGGAGGCCCACGGCCTGGTCGCCGACCACATCTACCGGGTCCAAGAAGGGTCGTAAGGATGAAGAAACAGAAGATGCGCCTGCTCAGGCTGTCCGGCATCACCGCGGTGGTGCTGTCCGCCGGCCTGTGGATGCTGATCCCCGCCTGGGGGCAGACGCCGTCGGCGAAGAACATGGCCGGAATGGGTACCGGCACCGGGAACTCGGTGCTGACCAAGGACATCGCGCAGGCCCGGATGGCGACCGCGAAGTACTCCACCAACCTGGCCAAGGCGCAGGCCGACGGCTACAAGATCATCACGAAGATGATGCCGAACATGGGCTACCACTTCCTGAACCCGGGCATCAGCGGGTTCGACGTGCGCAAGCCGCCGATCCTGGTGTACGAGCACACCTCGAACAACACCTGGCAGCTCGGCGCCCTTGAGTGGGTCTTCACCAGCATTCCGAAGACGCCACCGCTGCCGAACGCCACGTTCGGCTTCTTCCCGGCGGGCTGCCACTACAACGACGGCACGTTCGTGCCCGAGCCGAGCCAGCAGGACTGCCCGGCGACCGCTCCTGGGTCCGGGGCGTCGTTCTTCTTCTTCCACCCCAACCTGTACACGATGCACTTCTGGGTCTGGTACCCGAACCCGGCAGGCCTCTACTCCAGCACGAACCCGCTGGTCAACCCGTTCAACGGCAACTGACCTCCGGTGCGGCGGGGCTCGATCGGGGGCAGAGCCCAGCGTGGACGGTGCGGGGCGGGCCAAACGGCCCGCCCCGCACCAACCCAGATCTCTTCCAGGGATAAGTTGGAGGGGCCGTCCGGCAAGGAAGTGATCATCATTGGCGGCCCGTTGCTGACTGTGATCGGTCAGCTTGGCGTGTTGGTGACGGTTTTGATCGGCGTCTCCGAGCCCGCTCAGTAATTGTGATGTCAACGGCGAACCTGCCCGCTGCGTACTGATTGACAGGTGGGCAGCCCAGCACATCCGGTACGGCTTGCTGTCAACTACCGCTCCTGAAAGATCGCCTCACCTTCAGGTCGGCATGCCGGCGCCCCCAAGCCGGCATGCCGATACCTAGATAGATGGGTTGCATGCTGTTTCAGGTTGCAACCGGCCGGCGTCCGATGCCATGGAGCGAGGATTGTCCCATGCGTAGTTGGCCTGGCCGCTAGCTCAGGGGGTGATCACGATCCCTTGAGGCATGCGGCCGATCTTGATCGGCTTGCCCGGCATATTAGTGGCGGTCGAGACCGGTATGACCGCACCAAAACTCCCGGCAATGCGGGCGCCCCTGGCGACGTAGGCAGTCTTCCCGTCCGGAGTGATCGCGATCGCGGCCGCGTCCCCCGCAACGGAACCGCCGCCGAGCCTGATCGGCTTGCCCGGCGTGTTAGTGGCGGTCGAGACCGGTATGACCGTTGTCCCCGCAGCGCCGCCGCTGACGACGTAGGCGGTCTTCCCGTCCGGAGTGATCGCGATCGCGGCCGCAGGCCCCGTAGCGGAACCGTCGCCGAGCCTGATCGGCTTGCCCGGCGTGTTAGTGGCGGTCGAGACCGGTATGACCCTTGTCTCCTTAGGGAGGACGTTCACGACATAGGCGGTCTTCCCGTCCGGCGTGATCGCGATCGCCTCGGTGTGGCCGCCGCCGAGCTTGATCGGCTTGCCCGGCGTGTTGGTGGCAGTCGAGACCGGAATGACCGTGGCGGGAGACAGGTTGGCGATGTAGGCGGTCTTCCCGTCAGGCGTGATCGCGATCGACCCAGGCTGAGTGCCGAGCTTGATAGGCGTGCCCGGCGTATTGGTGGCGGTCGACACCGGTGTCACCCCATTTGCCGCGGCCACATACATGATCGCTTCCGCAGGCGCGACGGCATTAGGGCTGTGGCTTTGGGCAACTACTGGGATGGTGGCCGCGATGACAGCAAGGGCAGCCAAGCATGTCCGCCACCTGGTCCACGCTCAGGTCTTCCCAGTAGCGCAGCACCACCACCGCCCGGGCCCGGGGCGGCAGAGTGGCAAGGGCATCGAGCACGACGATTCGTGTCTCCAGATTCGCAGGCAGTACCGGATCCTCGGGTAGGTCACCGGTGAGGATCTCTCTGGGACGCTTGAGACGCCTGCCGCCGAGGTAGACGTTAAGCAGTGTGCGCTCGGCATAGGCGTAGGCTGCGTCATGCCGCCTGATCTTGCGCCAGGACACAAACACCTTCGCCAGCGCAGATTGCACCAGATCCTCGGCGGTGTGCCAGTCGCCGCAAAGCAGGAAAGCGGTCCGCCGCAGCCGCAATGATGTTGCCATCGCGAACTCGGTGAACTCCTCTTCGGACGTCACGTAAGCAACTCCTCCAAGGCGTCCCCCAGACCGACGTGCCGATGATTAGAAAGATGCCTTGAACGGCGCATCGGGTTGCATGCCGGCCTCACCCCAATCGTCGGGGGGTCTGGGGAGGCTTCAGCACTGGCTCCAGCCCCCGTCGGTGCTGGTTCGGAGCGTACTGGGCAACTCGGACCTCGGCGGGAACGCTGCCGATAGTGGCGTCACCGCATCTCATTTAAATCACTTAATCAGACCGTGCACCCTAAAGCACCACTTCAATACTGCGCTTTGGCGCTGATGCTGGGTGAGGTCAGCACCAAAGTGCAGTTGACCTGCGGATCTATGGGTGACGGCTACTGGCCATTAATCCGCTCTTTGCAGAGAAGATCTCTGCAAAGAGTGGATTCTTATGAACGCCACTGAACGACACGGCAGAGCCCCGGCCAGTTTGGCTCCCCCGAGTAAACCCACTCCGCGATCATCACCCGGCAGGTCCGGGACACTGCCCAGACTGTCGGCGCCGACCACCCCAGTTGCCGCGACGATGCCAAGCCCAGTACCCATCCCGCTGCTCTTGATTGTTATCGCTGCGGCTCCGAGCGCAGCCACTGAACCTTGCGGACGGCCAGGCGCACGCCCCGTCTGCGGGTCAGCCAGGCGCGCCGCGATGACGTGGCCTGCGCTCGGCGCTGCTCGGCCTGCAGCTCGCGGCGTCGTTCCCCGACGAGCTGGCTAGTGAGGTAGGAGTACACGTGATTCACCTCCTGTCCGTGGCGTTGCAGGCGGACGAGGGTCGGTAAGCCTGGAAAGGGGCAAGTGGATCGAGAGATCGGCGGTGGTGGGATCGCCGCGACAGTGCGGGCCCCGCTGGGCGGCGCAGCCCGGGCTCAGGCGACGACGGTGGCCGGAATCAGGTCCATGGCCGCCCGGGAGACGGCCGCCATGGCACGGCTGCGCGCCATAGCCCGGCCATGCGCCGCGCTAAAGCGGCGGCGATGCCTGCTCATACATACAGAGCAAGGCATAGCCGGGTTGATACGCGGCTGGGATGGACCGATCGCCAGCCGCTGGGTAACCAGGCCAAAAGGCCCACGGGTCCCCGGCCGCCGCCATGAAACGTGATAATGGCCACGATCATCAGAACATGCCGGCGCGCACATGGCGCGGCGCGGCGCGGCACACGGCACGGTGAGGGAGGCCATGAGCGAGGTACCGGCTGGCTTCGAGCCTTCGCGACGGAGCAGCCCCTTCCTCGACATGATCGGCCCGGTCTACACGTGCACCGGGGAGCGCGGCATCCTGCTCGGCCTCCCAGCCCGCACCGAGCACCTCAACACCCGCGGGTTCGTGCACGGCGCGATCCTGGCCGCACTGCTCGACGTGGTATGCGGGCGCAACTGCGGTGCGTTGACCGAGCACCCCAGCCTGGTCACGGTCAGCCTGACCGTCGACTACGTGGCGGCCGCCCGCGACGGCGCCTGGCTGGAGGCGAGCGCGACCGTGACCCGGGTGGGCCGGCGGCTGGCGTTCGCCGACGGCCGGGTGGATGCCGACGGCAAGCCCGTCGCCAAGGCCAGCGCCGTGTTCGCGGTCGGTTAGCCCGCCGCCGAGGGAGGTCACATGAACGGCGCCGAGGCGGTGCTTCGCACCCTGGCCGAGGGCGGGGTCAGTCTGTGCCTGGCCAACCCGGGGACCTCCGAGATGCACATGGTCGCGGCGCTGGACGAGGTGCCGCGGATGCGCGGGGTGCTGTGCCTGTTCGAGGGGGCGGCGACCGGCGCCGCCGACGGTTACGGCCGGATGGCAGGCCGGCCCGCGGCGGTGCTGCTGCACCTGGGGCCCGGGCTGGCGAACGGCCTGGCCAACCTGCACAACGCGCGCCGGGCCCGGACCCCGCTGCTGGCGATCGTCGGGGACCACGCCACATACCACAAGCGGTTCGACGCGCCGCTTGAGTCCGACATCGAGGCACTGGCCGGGACTGTGTCGGGGTGGGTACGGCGGTGCGCGCGCAGCGCCGACGCGGCCGCGGACGTGGCCGAGGCGGCCGCCGCGGCGATGTGCCCGCCCGGCCAGGTGGCCACCGTCATCCTGCCCGCCGACGTGTCCTGGTCTCCCGGGGCCGAGCCGGCCCCGGCGGTGCCGGTGCGGCCCCGGTCACCCGTGGCCGGCCAGGTGATCGACGCGGTCGCCGCCGTGCTCCGCGGCGGCGAGCCCAGCGTGATCCTGCTCGGCGGCGCGGGGATGCACCGGCCTGCGCTGGAGGCGGCCAGCCGCATTTGCCAGGCCACCGGCGCCCGGATGCTTGCGGAGACGTTCCCGGCAAGGCACGAGCGCG
>Ga0134126_10011099_pt1 | contig 11355 bp, 10 predicted proteins | sample KB31752_FD_96881 | JGI IMG/M metagenome (GOLD analysis project Ga0134126, IMG submission 96881) | Terrestrial soil microbial communities with excess Nitrogen fertilizer from Kellogg Biological Station, Michigan, USA - KB3-175-2 | ecosystem: Environmental > Terrestrial > Soil > Unclassified ... | reverse complement strand
TCGGTCTTATCATACGTCGCCATGAAAGATCGCCGCATGCAAATCGTGGAGGCCGCGACGGCTGTGATGGGTCGCCAAGGTTTCCAGCAAACGTCCGTCGAGGACGTGATTCACGAAGCTGGACTCTGCGGCAAGGGTCATTTCTATCACTACTTCAAGTCGAAGGAAGAACTCGGCTACGCGGTACTGCTCTACCAGTTCGATGTGTTCGCCGAAAGCGGTCTCGCGGTGTTGCGCGATCCTATGCTGCCGCCGCTGGCTCGGTTAGACGAGTTCATCGACTGGGTCGTGGAGAGCCACGCCGAGCGCGGCTGCTGTGAGGGCGTGAGCCCCTGCGGCGCTCTCGCCACCGAGATGGCCGAGCAGCACGAAGGATTCCGTAAGCACGTCGACGCGCTGTTCGAGCGATGGACCGGTCAGGTGCAGGCGCTGTTCTGGGAAGCACGTCCGCAGATGATCGATGATGTCGATACCGAAGGATTGGCGCGATTCATTGTCGCCTCGCTGGAAGGAGCGCTGTTCATGTCGCGCGTCAAACGCGACGTGGCAGTCCTCGAAGATGTGGCGACTGGGCTCAGGCGTTTCGTGATGTCCCATGTTCGTGTCGACGAGCGGCGCGAGGCACCGCTCGCCAGTCCGGAACTGGTGGGGGGCACGGAGCGGTCGGTTGGGAAGGAGAGTGGCCGATGATGACGAGAGAAACGAATCTACCGCGCGAGGAGTTGGCGCCCCTGCGCACTCGGCCTACCGAGGCCACGGCACCGGTAGTCGAACCAAACAATGTTCCGGCGGATCAGCGTGAGCGACGCGCCCTGTTCGAGGCGGAAGTGCTCTCGCAGCTCGACGCCCTGTTCAGCTTTGCGCTCAAGTTGTCGCATGCGCGCGACGAGGCCGAAGACCTCGTCTCCGAAACCGTGCTGCGCGCGCTCGAACGGTGGGAGCAGTACCGGCTGGGCACCAACGCGCGCGCGTGGCTGTTCACGATTCTCTATCACGTGTTCGTGAGTCGGAGGCGGCGCGTCACTGCGCGGGAACTGCCGCTGCCGGAGGAAATCGACGGCTGGTCCGGCAACGAAGTCGTTGGCGAGGCCGACCCTGAAGGGCGGTTCTATGATTCGTTCGTGGACGACGAAGTCACGCGTGCGATCGATGCCCTACCCGAGGAATACCGGACAGCTGTGGTGTTGAGCGACGTGCACGGTCTGCGCTATGCCGAGATTGCGGAAATTTTGGGTGTGCCCGAAGGCACCGTGAAGTCGCGGCTGTTCCGCGGGCGGCACATTCTGCAGAAGAAGTTGGTCGATTACGCAACCGAGATGGGCTACATCAAAGGTCGCGGGCCGCAAACCGTAGGCGTGTAAGACATACAACGAGAGAGCCGGCGTCGCGGAGTTCGCGGCGCCGGCTCTGTGTCGTTTCAGCGGCTGACGACGAGACGATCTTCGTTGAGCTTGCGCCGATGTCGCGCGGCCTTCGCGCGATTTCCGCACGACGACATGTCGCACCAGCGGCGTCTCCCATTCTTCGTTCCGTCGAAGAAGACGCGAGGGCAGCGTTGGTCGGCGCAGCGGCGCACGCGTACGAGCTCGCCCAACACGAGGGCATCGGCCGCCGACTCGACCACCGGAATCATGAGTCCTGCGAACGCGTCGCCTACCGGAACGAAGCTGCGGACAAATTCGCCATCGGGCCGACCCTCGAGACGACGAATTCCAGCGCTGCGTCCGAGCACACGATTGATTTCGCGCACCGCGTTCTGGCGGACGTCGTTTCCGTTGATGCCGCGCTCGGCCAGCGCACGCAGAACCGCGCGTACGCGACGGGCATCGGCCAACGCGGCGGTTGCACCGGCGGGTTGTTGTTGAGCGCGCCGCCGAATTCCTGATGCGCGTTCTGCGTCGAGGACGGATGCCGCTTCGAGCCAGCCCAGGAGCGCGTCGAAATCTCGCAACGCGTCGGTGCGCACGCCGCGTTGAAGATCATCCGTGTTGATGAAGTCCAGCCACAGTCGCTCACCGAGGAAAACGAACGGGTGAGCTGTGTGTGTGACGGGTCGGGGCATGGCGGGGAGTTGCGAGCGGGGTGTCTAGTTTATCCGCGCCGGTGGCGCGTTGCAAGTCGCGCCATTCTGTCATCCGCGCAAGTCCCGAAATGCCCTACACGAGCACCGCGTCCGACGAAGCGGTCAGTGCGGGCAGAGAGCGTTGCGGCGTATTCGCGCACAGCGGCTTCACGATCACGATGCTTAAGGTGGATCCCGCGCCCTGCTCGCTGCGCAAGTCGAGCGAGTAGCCCATCAACTGACACAGCGCGCGCGAAATCGCGAGGCCCAAGCCCGTGCCGCCGTAGCGGCGGGCCGTGCCGACGTCCGCCTGCTCGAAGGCCTCGAAGATTTTCTCCTGACGGTCGGCGGGAATACCGATGCCGGTGTCGATCACGTCGATGCGCGTTGGGCGGCCGGTGGCCGCGTCGGCGCGCACGTGCACGCTCACGCTGCCATGCGCAGTGAACTTGAGCGCGTTGCCGACGAGGTTGATGAGCACCTGGCGAAGCCGTTGGGCATCTGCTTCGATCGGGAGCAAGCCCGAGGGGACGTGCGCGATGAGCTCGACGTCGCGTCCATGCGTCTGGTTGTCGAACTGCGCCAGCGTGCTGGCGACGAGCGGACCCAAGTCCACCTGCGACAACGACAGCGTGCCGCGGCCGGCTTCGATCTTGGAGAGATCGAGCAAGTCATTGATGAGGCCCAGCAGGTGCGTTCCGTTAGACGCGATGCGTTCGACGTATTCGCGATCCTGACTGGCCAGGTTGGCGCGCTTCGACTTGAGCAGCACGTTCGAGAAGCCGATCACCGAGTTGAGCGGTGTGCGCAGCTCGTGGCTCATGCGCGCGAGGAAGTCGCTCTTGGCGCGGTTCGCCGCTTCGGCCGAATCCTTCGCGATGCGCAGCGCATCCTCGATGCGGGCGCGCTCGGCGATCTCCGACTGGAGGTCGGTGACCGCGCGCGAGAGCTCGTTGGTGCGGACCGAGACCAACACCTCGAGCTGCTCGCGCACCTGGCGCAGCGCGTTCTCGGCGCGTTTGCGGTCGTCGATGTCGGTACACGTACCGATCCACTTGACGACGCGGCCATCGTCGTCGCGCACGGCGACGGCGCGGCCCAAGTGCCAGCGATAGACGTCATCGCTGGCGCGGCGGAAGCGGTATTCCACTTCGTAGTCGTCGCCGTCGGCGCAGCTCTTTTTCCACCGTTCGTTCACGCGCTCGACGTCATCGGGATGCACCACCGTGTGCCATGCCCAACCGAGGCTTTCCTTCTGCGTGAGTCCGGTGTAGGCGTACCAATTCTGGTTGAAGTAGTCGGTGCAGCCGTCCGGCCGTGCGGTGAACACGATCTGCGGCAGCGCTTCGGCGACGGTGCGATACCGTTGCTCGTTCGCTTCGAGCAGCGCGCGTGTCGACTGCTCCTCGAGGCGCGCCATGCGCTCCTGCTCCGCGCGTTTGCGTTCGGTGATGCGCTCGGTGGTGACGATGAGGCCGCCCACCGCGCCATCCTGTTCGAGCCACGGACGGACTTCCCAACGGAACCAGTCTTCGGCGCCATCGGAGCGGATGACGCGCTCTTCCTCGCGGCGCACGATCGATCCGCCTAACGCTCGGCGGTGGACCGCGCGCGCGTCGGCGCCGGTATCGGGAACGAGATCGTAGTGACAGCGTCCCTCGATCTCGACTTTCTGCAATCCGTACTTGACGCGCCATTGGCGGCTCGCGAACAAGTATCGCATCTCGCGGTCGAACATCGCGATTGCGACCGGCATGTCTTCCATCACCTGCCGCATGCGCTCGTCGTCGCGGCGCTGGCGCTCCTCGACCTGCATGCGCGCGGTAATGTCGCTCAAGGTTCCGCCCATGCTGAACAGGCGGCCCCTCTCGTCGTGATGCGCGCGTGCGTGCATCTGAACCCAGCGCACCGCGCCGTCGTGCGCCAACAGGCGGAAGGGCTGCGCGATGTTTTCTTCGGCGCGGCTCGAGAGGTCGCCCAGACTACGGAGCAGCACCTCGGCGTCGGCGGGATGCACGTATTCGATCGCGGGCCGGCCGAGACACTCGGCGACGCCGAATCCGGTGATGCGGGTCCACGACGGATTGAGCAGCACCCAGCGTCCGTCGGCGTCGGTTTGAAAGATCACGTCCTGCACGTCGGCGACGAGCGAGCGGTAGCGCTCGTCGCTATCGGCGAGCGCGGTGAGCGCGGCGCGATGTCGGCGGTTTTCGCGCACGAGACCGGTGGCCGCGGCGCCGACCGCGATGCATCCGGTTAGCGTGAGCGCCACGAGCACGAGCAGCGCGACGTTCACCGATTTGCGGCTGTTGGCGACGCGCACGACGAGCAGCGAGTCTTCCTCGGCCCGCATGGCCGTGGTGAGCACGTTGATCGAATCGAGCAGGGTCGTGTCGGCGCCGGCGAGCGCGTGGGTGGCGAGTCCGCGCGCCTGCGCGGAGCGGACCACCGTGTCCAGCTGGGCATGGCGGGCGCGGATCAACCGGCCTAACCGAATGATGCGTACCTGCTGCGCCGGATTGTCGGCGGTCGTCTCGCGGAGGCGTCGGAGGATGTTGCCGATCTTGACCACGGAGGGCAATCTGCGTTCGGCGACCGTGTCGCGCGCGGCGAAGGCGCGCCGCGCGTGATCCATTTCCAACACGCCGAGCTGCGCGCTCAACGCACTGACCATGGATTTCACCTCGTACGAGTGCGAGATCCATCGCTCCTGGGTCGCGAGCTCGCGGGTATGGGCGGCCGCGAGGCCCCCGGCGATGCCGAGGAGGACGACGCAGGCCGCGAGCGTCCCGGCGAGCTTCGCGCGCGGGCGGGTCACGCGGCGCTCTTGCCTAACTGGCGTTCGATGGCGTCGAACAGCACCGTCTCGTCGACGATCGGCTTGGTGACGTAGTCATCGAACCCGGCGCGCAGATACGTCTCGCGGTCGCCGGCCATGGCGTGCGCGGTAAGCGCCACCACGGGCAGCGGCGACGTGCGTGCGTCGTCGCGCAGGCGCGAGAGCACTTCGACGCCATCCATACCGGGGAGCGAGATGTCGAGCAGCACGAGCTCGGCGCCCGCGCCGGGGAGGCCGGCGATGGCGTCGGCGCCGGTCTCGAACTCGACGATGTGAAAGCGCTCGTCGAGCAGGGCGCGCAGCAGCAGCCGGTTGTCGGCGTTGTCTTCGACGACGGCGATGGTCTTCATGACGCGGCCTGGCTGCCGGGGCGCGCCGCGATGAGCAACGGTTTCACGATCGCGAACTCGCGCTCGAGCGCATCGAGCAGTCCGGGCAGCGCGTCGGTGTCGTTGGCCACGGCCTGCTCGGCCGCGGCGCTCAGGCGGCGCATCTCTTCCGCGCCTAACTGAGCGCAGCTCGAGACGAGCGAGTGCACGGACAAGCGCACCGGGGAGAGGTCGGTGCCGGCGAGCGCGTGGCGCGACGCGGCGATGCGGCGCGGTGCGTGCTCGAGAAAGAGGTCGATCATGTCGCGGAGGAGCGCATCGCCGCCGAAGCGGCGCAGGCGCTCGAGTGCGCGGTCGAGCTCGATGGTCGATGCGTCGGGCAATGGCGTGGTCGTCATGGCGGGCTCACGCCGCGGCGCGCCGCAGAACGGCGCGAACGCGGGCCAGAAAGCGTGGAGGGTCGGCCGGCTTCGACAGGTAGTCGTCGGCGCCGGCGTCGATGATTTCGACTTCGGTACTCGCGTCGCTGGATCCGGTGAGGACGACCACCGGCAGCGCGGCGAGGTTAGGCGTGCGGCGGATGTGCTGCAGCACCGACCGCCCGTCGACGCGGGGCATGTGCAGGTCCAGCACCACCGCGGCGAAGCGGCGGTCTGAGGACAGCATGTCGATGGCGACGGCGCCGTCCTGCGCCTCGTGCACGTCGAAGCCCTGTTGGGCGAGCAGCGAACACGCGAGATGGCGCGCGATCTCGTCGTCGTCGGCCACGAGCACGCGGCGCGGCTCGTTAGGCTTGGGCGCACCGTGCGACTGCGGCGAGCAGCCGATCACGCGCTCGGCTTCGCCCCGCGTGGTGTGGCCGGCGTCGATGCGCGCCGTCACCGCGTCTTCCATCGAACGCGCACCGCTCGCCACCATGGTGCGCTGGAGCACCGACGGCGGCGCGCCATCGGCGATCAGCTCGCGCAGCGCCGGCGTGGCGGTGACGATCTCGATTACGGGCACCCGACCGCGGAACCCGCTGGCGCCGCAGGTGGCGCAGCCGGTGGCGACGGGCTTGCCGCCGCACACGGGGCACACGCGCCGCAGCAGATGCTGGGCGACGATGCCGTGCAGCGCGGCGGCGATGCGCGTGCGGCCCAACCCCAACTCGCCTAACCGATCGATCGCGCCGAGCGCGCTCGTCGCCTGGAGCACCGCCACCACGAGGTGGCCGGTCGTGGCGGCCTGCACCGCGAGGTCGGCGGTTTCACGATCGCGCAGCTCACCGACGAGGATGGCGGAGCCGTCGGCCGACATCGCCTCGCGCGTGAGCGCGGCAACCGTGAGACCGGTGCGGATGTCGACCTGCATCTGGGATACGCCCGGCACACACGTCTCGATCGGGTCCTCGATGCTGGTGACCGGCGTACCCGCGGCGACGATCTCGCGGGCGAGCGCATAGGCGGTGGTCGTACGACCCGAGCTCTGCGCCCCGCACACGAGGATGAGCCCCGAGCGCGCCGCGACCAGCTCGCGCAACCGCGTGACGCCGTCCGGGAGTGCGTCGAGCTGTGCGAGCGAGCGCGCATCGCCGGGTGTCGGAATGCGCACCGTGGCGCGCTCGCCTTCGCGCGTCGGGATGGTCGCGACGCGGAGCTCGACGCCGGCCGCCGGTCCCGCCGTCAGCTTGATCTTGCCTTCCTGCGGGCGCGTGCGGACGGCGGTGGCGAGGCGAGCCATCGCTTTCACGCGTGCCACGAGCCGCTCGAAATCGGCGGCGCCGAGCTCGGCGTACGGCCTAACGACACCGTCGATGCGGAAGCGGACGATGCCGCCGGTCTTCGCCGGCTCGAACTGCACGTCGCTCGCGCCGGCGGCGATCGCGTCGGCGATGAGCCGATCGGCGAGCTGTGCGGCTGCCGGAGCGTCGAGGGGTGCGCCGCCGGGTGTCACGGGGGTGCCGCCACTAACCGGCGTGGTGGTGGCCGGACGGCCCGGCTGTCCCGGTACGGCGAGCGCCGCGTGCAACATCGATGGCGAGGCGATCTCGAAGACCACGCGCCGGCCCGACGCGAAGCCGATCGCCTGCTCGGCTTCCACGTTCGATGGGTCGCTCGTCGCGACGATGATGTTCTTGTCGGTCTCGCGTAAGGCAATCACGTCCCAGCGACGCGCGATGCGGTCGGGAATGAGGCGGCGTGCCGGCGGATGCGCCTGCGCGAGGTCGGCCACTTCGAGGCCCGTAGCCTGAGCGACGGCGCGCACGAGCTCATCTTCGCCCAAGCCACAGTGCTGCTCGACACCGGCCCACGCCATCGGCGTGGACATGTCGGTCGCGACATTGAGACTCTCGGCGCGCGGCAGGCCGGCGCGTTGGGCGATCTGTACCAACCAGTGCATGACGTGGGCGTTCCGTCTAACGGAAAACAGCAGGAGACCGGGCGCGAAGGGCGCCGAACGGGTGCAAGGGTTTGCTACGGCTGGCGATGCGATTTGGTCGAACACCCAGGAGTATCGGAACGGTACGGGCGCCCTTGAGGACTCAAGCCCGCACCCGGCAACGCTGTCCGCCGTCGAGGCCGGAACGGTCGCTGAGCTGCGTTCGATCGAGCGTTCGAGCCCTAACGCGGGCAGGCGGCGCGTTCGCGGGCTTCGGCGGCGAGCGCGGTCTTGGAGGCCGTGGCGTCGAAGAGCGCCCGCTCCATCTCGCTATAGACGCGGACGGCGTTGCGGCGGAGCCGGGAATGGAGGGAGACGGGCCGGTCGCGGTCGGCCGGCGGCAGTTGGTCGATCGTCTGGCCCATGCGCACGCCGTTGGCGACGGCGCGGCGCATCGTGTCGCGCAGCGCGAGCACGTAGCATCGCGTGGCGGCGATGAGGGTCGCCGGCCGCATGGCGAGCCGGCCGTGGCCGGGCACGGCGACGCGCGGCCCGAGCGAGTCGATGCGCGCCAGCGCGCCGAGCATCGCAGTCGAGCTGCCGTCCACCATCATCGACACGCCGTCTTCGACCAGGACGTCGCCGGCGAACAGCACGCGATCGGCGGGGAGCCAGACCATGAGATCGCCCGCGGTGTGCGCGGGGCCGGGCCGGACGATGTCTATGCGCCGGCCGCCCACGACGAGCGTGGTGTCGTGCCTAACGGGAACGTCCGGCGTGTCGGCGTAGGCGAATCCGCGCATCTGCTCGAGACCCATCACGCCGGTCCAGTCGCTGGCCAGGCGGTCGTCGCCGTCGATGTTGGCGAGCGTCCGGCGGTCGGGGTGGGCGACGACGCGCGCGCCGGCGTGCTTGAACACGATGGCGCCGAAGGTGTGATCGGGGTGATGGTGCGTGAGCACGAGGTAGCGCACCGGCTGCGACGTAACGCTCCGGATGGTGCGGAGCAGCACGCGCCCTTCGCCCGGGCTGGCGAGCGCATCGATGACCACGACGCCGGCGGGCGTCACCACGAAGCCGGCGTTGGACCGGCCTTCGACGCCGCGGCCGGTGTCGCCTAACACGGCGTAGATGCCCGGGCCGATGTCGCGCAGCGGGAACGCGGGCAGCGTATCCGACCGGTCGCGCGGATACCGGCTGGCGAGCGCGGCGCGGGTGGCGGAATCGGCGCTCAAGGACCGCGGGATCGTCGCGCGTTGGGCGGGGGCGGCGGCGACCACGCCTAACGACGCGGCCCCCGCCAGCACGATGCGCCGCGCGTGCGCGATGATCAGCCGCCGAATGCGATGGCGGCGGTCTGCGTGTAGACCTTGCCTTTGGTATCGGTCCACGCGATGTGCAGCGGCCCTTCGTGCGTGGCGCGCAGCGGGAACGCGACGTACGGATCGCGGCTCACGCCGGACGTCCATGCGAAGTGTGCCACGCGCTCGCCGCCGTACGTGACGTCGACGAACTTGATGTAGTACTCGGGAATGAGCGTGCCGTGCTCGTCGCGCGACATCCCGGTGTACATGGGGTGCGACACCAGCGCGCGGACGTAGATCACGGCATCTTTCTGGATGCCGGGCGGCAGCAGGATCTTGGGATCGCCGGTGAGCGGGGGCGTCGGCATCACCCTACACGCATCCGTTGAGCGTGGTGTACACGAGCTTGTGCGACCACCACAGCTCGCCCGTGCTGGTCTCGACGATCGCGCGCACCTGGGAGCTGCGGCGCATCTTGATGCGCGTGTCGATGGAGGCCTTGCCTAACGCAGGCGTGAGCTGGAATCCGGCGACGTAGATGTCGGGGTTGTGATCGACCACCAGGTGGATCGCTTTGACGAAGTGGCCGGGCTCCATGGGCAGATCGGTTTCGATGAACACCGGCACTTCGCGGCTGTCGGGCGCGACTTCGGGAAGGTCGAGGCTGACGTGGCCGTCCTGAATCTTCCTCGTGCCGAAGTGGTCGCGCAGGACTTTCTTCGCGGCGTCGGGCATGTCGTCGCCGGGACCGGCGTCGTAAGGCGCGGCGAGCGCGTCGCGCGAGCCCAGGACCAACGCCGCGATGCCGACGGCGGCGGCGCGAAGAAACGAGCGCCTGGGGTTGGAACGTTCCTCGTCCATGGCGACCTCCACTCGAGCGTCCAGGCGCGGGTCAGGCCTGCGTCGGGCTCGCATCGGAATAACTAACGCGCGCGACGCACGCGGGCCAGGCTCGCGTGACACGATCGCCGGACTCCTCTACATTCATTGCATGTCCAAGACGCCCTTCGTCGTCGCCGAGTACGTCCGCTGGGGAGACATCGATCTCGCGGGCATCATCTGCTACGGCGCATACATCCGGTTCTACGAGCTCGCGGAAACGGAGATCTTCCGCGCCTGCGGACTGCCGTTCCGCGAGATGTTCGAGCGGTACGACATCTGGCTGCCGCGCAAGATCATGCACACCGAGTTCTACCGGCCGGCGCTGTTGGACGACCGCCTCGAGGTGGTAACGTACTTCAGCCGTCTCGGAACCTCGTCGCTCACGATCAACTTCGACGTGTTGGACGCGACCGGTCTGTCGTTGCATGCGGCTGCCTACCAAGTGCTGGTCTGCGTGTCGCGGAAGACGTTCGACAAGGTCCCGCTGCCGCCGGATGTGGTGGGCGCGCTCGAGCGTTTCGTGATGGACAGCGACACGGCGCGCGAAGGCGGCAAGGGCTGGCTGGACGAGCGGGCGCGCGCCGGCGACGCGCGTTAGGCGGATCGCGCGGTGATCGCCGGCTCGCGCGGCGGTGGCGCGGGCTCCGCGGTATCCGGCGGCGCCGGCTCTTTGGGCGGCGCCTGATCGCGCGGCGTCTGTTCGCGCGGCGCTTCTTCGAGCGCGTCTTCGCGGTAGGCGATCCACCCGCCGGCGTCCTCGGCGACCAGCTCGACCTCCGTGCCTAACGGAACGGTGATGTTGGGCACCTCGTGGCCGGCGGGAAAGTCGGCCAGCACGGGCACGTTGAGGTCCGACACGAGGTCGAGCAAGAAGTCTTCGAACTCGTCCTCCTCGGATCGATCGATCGAGAGCTGGCCGAACACGATGCCCTTCACCGCGCGCAGCAGTCCCGCCGCGCGCAGGTGCACGAGGCGTTCGTCCAACACGCTCATCGGGTCGCGCGTCTCCTCGAGAAAGAGAATCGCGTCGCGCGTGTCGACTTCGTACGGCGTCCCGATGGTTTGCTGGACTAACGACAGGTTGCCGCCGATGAGGCGCCCCGTCGCGCGGCCCGGGCGCAGCACGCGCGCCATCCCCTTGCCGAGTTTCGTCGGCGGCTTGGGCACCATGAGCGCGTTGAGCAAGGACGCCATCGTCGGGTCGCGCGCGCTCGGGATGAGATCGTCCACCGTTGGGCCGTGAAACACGCGCAATCCGGCGCGTCGCATGAGCCACAAGTGGAGCGCGGTGATGTCGGAATAACCGACGAACGGTTTTGGATTGCGGCGAAAAATTTCCGGCTCGAGGTACGGCAACATGCGCACGGCGCCGTAGCCGCCGGTGCCGCCGACCACCGCTTTCACTTTTGGATCGAGCCACACGCCCATGAAATTCTCGGCCCGCCGTTCATCCTCGGCGCGCTTGAAGCGCCGGCCCTTCGAGATCTCGGGGTCGAGCACCACGCTGAACCCGACGTGCTCCAATGCCTTGACTCCGCGCACCAGCCAGCCCGGACGCGGCGCATACGACGGCGCGAC
>Ga0134126_10011098_pt1 | contig 11357 bp, 9 predicted proteins | sample KB31752_FD_96881 | JGI IMG/M metagenome (GOLD analysis project Ga0134126, IMG submission 96881) | Terrestrial soil microbial communities with excess Nitrogen fertilizer from Kellogg Biological Station, Michigan, USA - KB3-175-2 | ecosystem: Environmental > Terrestrial > Soil > Unclassified ... | reverse complement strand
TATTACGTAGAGGCAAAATATGAGCCATATGCAAAAGCTATGTTTGGTTTAACACCCGAGATGATTGAATTTTATTCTAACAAATTAGGTGTACCGTTTGCATGGCAAAAATATGCGCAAATTGTTGCCCGCGATTATGTATCGGGTGCTATGGAAAATACATCAGCTACTTTACACGGAGAATTTTTATATCAAACCGAGCGTGAATTATTAGATGGCAGCAAAGGCGAAGATGTTATTTCTCACGAATTGTTTCACCAATGGTTTGGTGATTTAGCCACAGCCGAAAGCTGGAGCAACCTATCGTTAAATGAATCGTTTGCAACCTACGGCGAATATTTGTGGCAGGAATATAAACACGGTGTTGATGCAGCCGATGCGCATAGCAACAGCAGTAAAATGGGTTACATTATGCAATCATCTCAAAAAGATGTTCCGCTTATTCGTTTTGCATATGAAAATCGTGAAGATATGTTTGATGGCATTAGCTATAACAAAGGCGGTCAAATTTTACACATGTTACGCAAACAAGTTGGCGACGAAGCTTTTTTTGCATCACTTAAATTATACTTAGAAAAAAATCGTTTTAAAAATGCAGAAGTACACGATTTGCGTTTAGCTTTTGAAGAAATAACCGGCGAAGATTTAAACTGGTTTTTTAACCAATGGTATATGAATGGCGGGCATCCTGTACTCGATATAACTTATAGCTACGATGCAGAAACAAAACAAGCAAAAATAAAGGTTGAACAAAAACAAGATTTTGAAGAGAGCCCTTTATACAAAATGCCTGTTTATGTTGATTTGTATTTTGGCGATGGTGCTACTAAAACTGTTAGACGAGAAAAAATTACCGTTACCAAAGTAAGCGAAGAGTTTAATATTGCATCTGATAAAAAACCTGTATTAATTAACTTTGACGGAGAGAAACAATTGCTTTGCGTTAAAAACGAAAACAAAACCATTGATGAGTATGTATATCAATATAAAAATGCACCAAAATATTTAGACAGATTAGAAGCGCTTAACCAGTTTAAAGATGCCGGCATTAGTAATGCGGCAGTTTATCAGGTTGCTAAACTTGCTTTAAATGATAAAATGGCTGACCTTAGAATTAAAGCTATAAAACTTTTTGAAGAAGTTGATGCAACAAAACTTTCTGAGTTAAAACCTTTGCTGGTTGCACTAGCACAAAACGATGAAAAAACAAAAGTGCGCGCCGAGGCAATTAGTTTTTTAGCTAAACATTATAAAGATGATGCATCTGTAAAAACTATTTACACAGCAGCTTTATCTGAAAAATCGTATGCGGTTATAGGCGCAGGCTTAGATGCTTTAGCAAAAGAAAACCCACAAGCAGCTATGCAAAAAGCAAAAGAGTTAGAGAATGAAGACAGCGACAACATACGCTTTACCATTATGGATTTATACACTGCTAATGGCGACGATAAAAACAACGATTTTTTTGTAAAACAAAAAGACAACTTTACAGGCTTTGAAGCCATTGGTTTTGTAAACAACTAAGGTCAGTTTTTAAAACATTGCACTAAAGATGAAACCGTACTTAGTGGTGCTGCCCTTATTAAAACTTATACCGAAAAAGGTAAAAATGCCTATGTAAAATATTCGGCGCAAAAAGCTTTGAAAGATTTAATGAGAATGTATCAGGATAAAGAAGATGAGTTAACTTCTAAGTTAGAAGACATTAAGAAACAAAACGGAGATGCTAGTTCAGTAAATAACCAACTAACTACTGTTTCATCAACAAAAACTAAATTAAAAGAGTTGTACGATTCTTCTAAATCGTAAACAAATTTTTATCACAACAAAAAGCCTGCTTAAAATTTAAGCAGGCTTTTTTATTGCCATCACTCTATAACATAACCAACACCTATAAATGTTGTTAATCCGGTTTGATGTAATTTATCAATGATTATTTTGTTTGAGTTTGAAAAATAAGTTCTTTGCCAAGTAGATTTCGAAATGTCATAATCATATTCAATAGTTAAAGAAATAGCTATTTTTTTAATTCTTATTTTCGGTTGTACCGCAATTTTCGGTGCAAAAAATGGGTTTTTTTGCCTTGCTAGTTCATCCCCGTAAAACCTTAACCGCCCTGTGTTAAATCCTCCACTTAATATTAGGTCAAACTTCTCAGACTTACTAAACAGGTCTCGACCAAAACTTGCACCAAAAATAAACCCAGTTACGTTACATTTATTTATACCATTTATTAAAACAGCTTGTGGAATAATTTGGTTATAATAACAAGTTCCATGAAAAACCGCTCCACGGCTTACATTTAACAAACTACTATAAATTACACCAATAGTTTGAAGTGGGTTTTTAAATTTAAAATTATTTGTTGTATTAAAATTATTTTGAAAATTTTGATTTAAGGTTTTATACCCATAGCAAATCTCAATAGAGGAAATTTCACCACCTGTACTACTTGTATCTTTTGTTTGTCCGTAAAAAGTTAAGAGAAAAAGAAATAAAACTGCGAACAAATAAATTATTCGTTTCATTTTATTTCTTCCAACTATTTACTCAAAATCTTAAACTCAGTACGACGATTTTGCTGGCGACCATCATCTGTATCATTAGTTGCAATTGGCACAGTTTCGCCATAACCCTTAGCTTCTAAACGGGCAGTTGCTATGCCTTTACTAATTAAATAGTTTACTACCGATTGCGATCGTTGTTGTGATAGTTTCATATTATAATCATCGCTACCCTTGCTATCGGTATGGCTTCCTAACTCTATACGCAGGGTTGGGTTATCAACCAATAATTTTATTAATCTATCTAACTCGTTAGCCGATTCGGGACGAATGGTGGCTTTATCAAAATCAAAAAATATGTTGCGTAATACAATTGATTTACCCACATCAATTTTCTTAAGTTCAATATTTTTTTCTACTTCCTGGAAATCAGCAGTGGCAGGCAAATCAAAATTTTCTGAGTGAAATAAATAGCCATCTTTTTTAACAGCTATACCATAATTTTTTCCCGATGGTAATGATACCAAATATTTACCCGTTGCACTGTTTGAACTAAAGGTTGCTAACAATTCATTTTTTTCATTGTCAATTAATTCAATCTGTGCCTCTAAAGGTATTTTGGTTTGCTCATCACTAATAACTCCTTTTAACATAGTCATTTTAGGGCCTTTGCTTACAATTTTCTCTGCTTTATAATCGCTTATTGGTGCGGCTACACTTGCTAATAAATTATCTTCATTCATTAGCATAGGTGTTTTTTCGGGCCCTAAAAATGTAATTCTATAAATATCGGTTTTACCAAAACCACCCTGTTTTGCCGATGCAAAATAACCATGATATCCACTTCCACTAATAACAAAAAACACATCGTCTTCGGGTCCGTTAATTGGATAACCTAAATTTTCGGGTGTGCTCCATTTACCATTTTCAAATACTGATTTAAAAATATCGTAACCACCCATAGTGTTATAACCTTTTGAGCTGAAATAAATTGTTTTTCCATCGGGATGCATAAATACACCTTCCTCGGGATATTTTGTGTTTAAAGTTGGCCCTGCATTTTGTGCCATTTGCCAACCACCTTTACCATCAGTTTGACAAACATATAAATCTCCATCGCCAATGCCACCCTCACGGTTGCTTATAAAATAAAGCTGTTTGCCATCGTACGATATACTAACCGATGTTTCGTGTGCCTTTGAGTTTACATTTTTACCCAAATGCTCGGGCTTAGACCAAGCACTGCCTTGCAAATGACTCACATATAAATCGCCCCCATCTTTTTCTTTAAATCGGTAAATAAACATCGTAGTTCCATCAGCCGATAAACCTGCTGTGGCATCGTGGTCTTCTGTATTAATAGTTGGCCCCATATTTAATGCAGGAATCCATTGTCCGTTTATCTTATTCGATATGTATATATCTTCATAGTAGCTTCCATTTTCATCTTTCTTTCCACCCGTAGAATTATCACGACACGAAGTAAAAATAACGGTAGATTCATCCGCATTAATAAATGCGCTATACTCAGGGAATACAGTATTTATAGATGAACCTAAATTATCTACAAAAGTGCGTACAGGGTGTGCTGTTAATTCTTTTCCACTTCTACACTCGCCAATTTTTTTATTTAACTCTTCTAAAAAAGAGGCATTATCTTTTGCTTTTGTATTAACGTAAGTGCGAGCAAGCTCATAATATTTAATGGCATCGTCCCAATTTAAATTTAATTGATTCGCCCATGCCAAAGCATATACATCATCGGGCTCATTAGCTGTTGGGTTTAATTTATAGGCGGTTTCTAAACATTTAAGTGCTTTTTCCGAACGAGGTTCAAACACAAAATAAATATAACCTAACATAAAATTAAGCTGGTCGTTGTTTGGATTTAATGCTTGCGCTTTTTCTAATAAAGGCAATGCTTGCTGAAAATAAATATCGCCCGAGTGTGCGTAATCATGTCTGCTTACAGGATAGTATTTGTGAATGGCCACATACTGTTCTAATAAAAAATCGTACTCCTTTTTACCAATATCAAAAGCATCTTTACCATCGTCATATGCTTTTTTCGCTTCTTTTAATTGGTCTTTTTGATTTGGGAAATGTGCTTTATCAAAAGGCACACTTTGCGCTTGGGCTAAAAAACCAAATGAAACGATGAAAACAAACGACCCAATTATTTTTTTAAAATTTTTCATATTATCTGTTATAAAAATAAATTAATCGCACAAACCACTTGAATAATTTTTACCTACAGCCATGCCTAGTTTAGCAGCCTGTTTCCAATCGGCACATGCGCCAGATTCGTCTTTTAGCATTTGGCGTGCAATGCCACGGTTTATATAAACAGCCGCTGCATTTTCATCAATAAAAAGTGCTTTAGTGCACCAACTTTCAGCACTTTTAAAATCTTGTTTTTTTATAAAAGCCGATGCCATATTATTCATAGCCAACACATAATCTGCTTTTATTTTTAGGGCAGCATTAAAATCACCTATAGCACCCGGTATATCACCACTATTTAATTTAGCTGCACCACGATTATTTAAAGCCATATAATAATCGGGCTTGGCAGCAATAGCTTTGTTATAGGCATCTATTGCGCCTGCATTATCACCTTTACTGCGCTTAGCCGAGCCTAAATTATTTAAGGCAATATATAATTTATTATCAGCGGCAGCAGCTTTTTCATAATCGGCAACAGCACCCGGTTCATCTCCCAATTGTTTTTTTGCCGACCCCCTGTCATTATATGCATAAGCATAATCAGGTTTTGAAGCAATGGCTTTATCATAATCACTAATAGCATCTTTGTACTCTTTGTTTTCAAATTTTATTTGTCCGTGTAAGTAAAACGCTTTGGCTAACTTATTATCAAGGGCAACAGCTTTCTCTAAATTTTGTGCTGAAGAGTCTTTTTTACCTATGTTATAAAAACTTTCGCCCTTACCAAAATATGCATCAGCAGAAGGTTTTAAAGCATTAGCTAAATTAAAATCTTCAATAGCGCCCGCATTGTTTTTACTTTCGTACTTAGCAAAACCACGACTCAAAAAAGCTTTTTCAAAGGCAGGATTAAGCGTTACAGCTTTAGTAAAATGATCGATAGCCGCTGGATACTCTTTTTTACCCATCGTTTCTAAACCCATGTTATAAGCGTTTTCTGCTTCCTGCTCGGGTGTTAGGGCAGTTTTAATTTTAACGGTATCTTGTGCTTGTAGCTGAAAACAAAATACAAAAGCAATTAAGGTTACAACTATTTTTTTCATCTGTTTTAGTTTATGATAGGCGAATAAATATATGAATTTAATTTAGAAACTAAAATTTATGCCAAAACCCCTCTCTAATCCAAGCTTTTAGAGCTTATCCGAAAATTCATTGGTTTGTTTTTTTCCAGTTTATCGGCATCAAAATAATGTTTGCCATTATCTAAAAGTTCCTTCATTTTACTTTGAAAAAAACCTAATTCATCGCTATATGTTTCGGCAAGTTGTTGGTTCATAAAATATAGATGCAGAATAATTATACTTTCTTTTTCATCTTTTTTATCATCAGATAAAGTACTTTGATTTTGCGAATATAGGTCGTGGTACTTGGCATACAAACTTCCCATAATAATGTCTTTATTAACTGTACCTGCATCATACACATCTAAAATACGTAACAGTCCGTCTATCCATCTACCTTCGGTAGTCCAGTTTCTTTTAATAACAACTCTACCATTATTTATAATCACATCTACATCAACCGTATCAAAATTGTTGTCTCTAGCATATTTTTTTGCATAATTAATGCCTTGCATAATGGGTACTACATCTCTTACCCCGCCATCTACATAATATGCGGTATCTTTTTTATCGTAACTTATATAATTATAATACGACATAAAAAGCGGTTCATTAGCCGAAGCCCAAATCCAATTACACATATCTCTCCAGTTATCTAATGTATCATTTTTATAAAATGCATTTTTTGGTTTATCAGAGTTTATAATTTCTATATCGCCTGTTTTCATATTGGTAACAGCAACTGCCAGGTATAGTTTTTGTTTGCGTAGTGTGTCAAAATCTGCACGAGTAAACCATCTCGTAATTAATGTATGTAAGTTTTTTGTTTCGCCTATGGTTTTATATTTTTTAAACAGCAAGCGCCATACAGCCCTCACAGGTTTTAAAGTGGTGGTAACTACATTGTTGGTTAATGATACATTAAAGGGTTTTACACTAAAAATACTATCGTCGGTAACACTGGTGTAGGCAGTTTCTAAAGCTGCCATTTTGTTAAGCAAAATATAAGGCGCCATTAAACTACCTGTGCTTGTGCCAAAAACAACTTTGTATCTGCAATTGTATTTTTGCATTAAAGCCTCAGCAACACCAACACCCCAAGCTCCTCTTGCTCCACCCCCACTCGACACCAAAATACGGGTTCGGCTACTGCTTTGTGCCGATACTGTGTTCAAAAACAAAACAAAAAGTATAAATGAGTAAATTATATGTTTCATGTTATATAAAGATTTAATTGTTATTCTATTAGCAAACTACTATAAATGTATGGATGATGCCTGACAAAAAAAATACAACTTTAGTGCTTTTCTTACATAACAAAAAGAGAGTTTCTTTCGGAAATAATCTGGATTATTCCGGAGGAAACTAGGGTTAACTTGGTGGAAACCACATTTTATCAGGAAGAAACTACACAAAGTAAAGTAAACAAAAGAAAAAGAAAGAAAATTAAAAAAAAGGAAAAGAGAGTAAAACACACACTCAGGCGTGTGCTTTTTTTTCATCTATAATTTTAAATGCTATTTGCAACGCACATAAATTGTTTCTAATCGCTTAAAAATACAAACAAGAGTTTTATTTCACACAAAAAAAATTGCGTAACTGTTTTTTGATAGTAATATATTCTTACATCACAAAAGGATGACGCAAAAATTACTTGGCAATTTCTTGTTTGTTCTTTTTAAAATTTAGTTTATATGCTAAAATGCCTGTTGCATAAAAAGGCATTTTAATAAACTCCCAAGTGTTTATCTGCTGAAAGCCTCCTTTGAAAATAAAAGAAAAACGTTTTACGTTATACGCTAAAATAATTCCCGCTTTTATATTTACATTTTGACGGTTAGTATTTGGACTTGAATGACTATTATCTTTATAATAGGCTGCATTATAATGTATTTTATTTAACCATAAAAAATTAGCCGATAAATCAGCCGCAATAGTAAATTTATCTGTATAAATGCCGGGCAAAATACATACTTCAGTAATAATTTCGTGAAAGTCGAATAAAGATAAATGTTTTCTTACCGTTGATGAAATAATGGCAATAGGGAGTCTGAAATTTTTTTTCTTAAAAACGTCAAACTGAAACCCTTTTCTAAAAACAAATCGTGTATAGTACTTGACATTTAAAGGCGAACTAAAATCTATAATACCAACTATGTTACGTTTTAATTTTTTAAAATAGCGTGTGTGGTTAAGACCATAAGTTATATTGGCAAACGATTCTGAATAACCCGAACCCACAAAAAACTGATTACGGTGCTCACCAAGGTTAGTTACCAGTTGTGCTTTAACTGATGTATAAAATATAAAACTTAGTATTAGGCAAACAAGACCTTTTTTTAGCGAACTCACGGTTGCAAAATGTCGTATAAAGGTACAACATTAAAGCTTCACTTAAGGTCGGCTTGACGTTAAAATTACTTCAGTATTAAGGGCTTTATTATTCGAACATTTCCAATTGCGCACTATTGCTGGTAAAATTTATTTTACAATTTTCTAGCCTAAGCAAGAGTTCCTTGTTTTCCATCCCTCCGGCAAAGCCAGTTAAATCACCCGACGCACCAATAACACGATGGCACGGTGCAATTATAGAAATAGGATTTTTTCCATTTGCAGCACCCACTGCTCTTACCGATTTTGGATTGTTTAATTGCTGGGCTATTTGCCCATAACTTCTTGTCTCGCCATACGGTATAGTTAACAAAGCCTGCCACACCTGCTTTTGAAAATCGGTGCCAATAAAATCAAGTTTTAAATCAAACTGTTTTCTTTCTCCTGCAAAATACTCATTTAACTGTTTTTCGGTTTCTATAAGTATTGGATGATTGATTTTTTCGACAAAACTTTCTATATGTGTTCTATTTGGTTTTTCTCTTTCCCAAAGTATACCAACTAAAGCCTCATTACTAGCAAACAATTTAAGTTTACCAACAGGTGAGTTTATGGTTTTAGAATAGTACTCCATTTAAAGTTTAATTTAATGCGTATAACAAAATTAAACTATTTTACGAAAAATAAAAGTCCTTCCGACCTGAAGGATTTTTTGATTTTATATGTTATCGAATTTCTATTTTATTGGCAGTGGCGCAGGCTGTATAGTAAAATCTACACTCATAGTATAAATGGTTAAGGCAACCAAAATTAAAACCACACCCACCCAAAAACGCCAGTCTTTATGCATGTGTTTATAGTACGGGTGGTGCTGCTTATAAAAGTTTTTCTCGCTGTGTAAATTATGTTCTGTTTTATGTAAGGTTTCCATTTTTAATTAACTAGGGTTTAGTTGTTTATTTTGTTGCGTGGGTTTCATCATGATTTTTCAATAAGGTTTCCAATGAATCATAATAATCTTGTAGGCTTTTATTACTTATAGCTGATTCGGTAACCTCCGTATTTTTAACCGGCATTTCAATTGTGTTTTTTGATATTTCAGGATACTTCTCCCTTATTATCATCGTAATTTTAAAAATATCGGCATTAAGTTCTTTCTCGGTTTTCATACAACTAGTTTTATAAAACAAAGTTGCAGAAACTTGCCTTGTAAACCTTACACAATTACAGAAAAGACTTACACATTTTACGTTTTACCTGCTATAATAAAAACGCCTCTTGTAAAACACAAGAGGCGTTTCATTCTTTTATATTTTACTTTTCAGTTTATTTCTATTTTACAATAACCAATCTTTTATTTATAACTCCATTACTACTTGTAATGCTTATGTTGTAAACTCCGTCAATTAAGTTTCCGGAATCTATACTTGTTTTGCCATTTATAACTTGACTTAACACCATTTTGCCGTTTACATCATAAATCTGAATTAGTTGCTTTGCAATTAAACCTGTTTCTATAATAAAACTACTTTTAGTTGGGTTAGGATAAATATTTATTGCTTCAGTATTTGTTATCTTATTAATATCGGTTGTGTTAACTACAGTTATAGAATCTGTAGCCGAATTTAAATTATTGTAAGCCCCCAAATAATTAATCTTAATTGCATTGCTTATATTAAAATATAAATTGCTACTAGTTATTGCTGTTTGCAAAACAAATTGAAGCGTAGCTATTTTTCCATATCCTGATGTATCATTATGAGTAATTCGCACAAGGCTTGCATCAACAACGCCTGCATTTAAGTTGCTGAATGTTATTTGATTTTGGTTAATATTACCTACCCACGAATTATTAAACCAAAATTTTTCTGTGCCGCTTTGTACTACACTGTTATTATACTGTAAAGTAAATGCAGCTCCATAAAAATTTGTTTGCATAGCAGTTACACTTCCAATATTTACATAAGTTTTTACAGTATCTCCGGGAAGATATTGCGAATCATTAAAAGTCAAGTAAATATCCGGATTAACTGCTTGCACATTAGGGGGTACCCCTGCGCGTGCAACGTGAGTTAAATTAAAATTGAGGTTAATGGCAAGCGTATCACTCTTACTCACTATACTATCTCCATTGCAATCTGCATATTTAGTGTTTTTTCCATTATTTAATGTATCACTCCAGTTTGTACAAGTATATCCCTGCCATGCATTGCTTACATTACTTCTGGCATAACCAGTTGCGCCATATTTTAAACCTATCGTTAACAAGTCATTATTATCAACAATTAAATCTTCGTTGGCATCACCAGGCCAAACACATTTATCTATAGTAAGTGAAACCGTTTTCGTTGCATTACACAAATTTGTATTTCCGCTTACAGTATATGTAATATTAGAGACCGGAGAAATATTTATAGGGTTTGTAATTGTAGTTCCCGAGCCTAAATTCCAAACATAATTGTTTGCACCATTTGCGGTTAACACTGTATTACTTCCTGTGCAAATTGTATCTATACCGCTTACCGTCATATTTAAAGGAGCGGGGCAATTAATAATATGTCTGATTTTCCCATTGTTTTGTGTGACAAATAAATTCCCATTCGATTCTAGCGTCATACTATTTAAGCCCGTTAACGAAGCTGAATAAGCAGGTGTGCCATCAGCACCAGAACCATATCCTGCTACCGCCATAATAGTGCCCCAAGGTGTAATTTTTCTTATAGCATTATTATCTAATACATACATATATCCAAAAGGATCAAGAGCTATACCGTAAGGACTATAAAAAGTTACAGAATCTGTAATGCCCCAATCGCCCGCAAATCCATTTATGCCTTTACCGGCAAAATGAGTGAGCATTCCGTTTGTATCAATTTTACAAATTACATGGCTGCTGCTAGAAGGAAAAAATATATTACCATAAGCATCAAATACAAGTCCGTTTGGGCCATCTAACGAAGTAGATGTAGCTGGCACGCCGTAAGTAATAGAACCCGTGCCTCCATTGCCTGCTATGGTAGTAATAATGCCCGAAATCTTATCTATCTTTCTGATACAACTGTTATTCCATTCAGATACATATATGTTTCCTTTTTTATCTAATGCAATACCCGAAGGATTATTTAATTCGGCATTTATTGCAAGGCCACCATCGCCACCATAACCACCATAACCTGTTCCGGCATTATATCCGTTACCAATTATGGTTGTAATAATTCCTGCAGAATTTACCTTT
>Ga0134126_10011097_pt1 | contig 11357 bp, 8 predicted proteins | sample KB31752_FD_96881 | JGI IMG/M metagenome (GOLD analysis project Ga0134126, IMG submission 96881) | Terrestrial soil microbial communities with excess Nitrogen fertilizer from Kellogg Biological Station, Michigan, USA - KB3-175-2 | ecosystem: Environmental > Terrestrial > Soil > Unclassified ... | reverse complement strand
TCCGGGGCAGGACGATGCTGGACAGCACGGGGGAGGACATCGGCACGATCGATGGTCTGATGGTGGACGACGACCAGAACAAGGTGCGCTTCCTCCGCGTCAAATCGGGTGGGTTCCTGGGGCTGGGCGCGCACCATGTGATGATTCCGGTCGATACTGATCACCCGCGTCACCGCCGATGTCGTCTCCATCGATCGAAGCCGCGAGCATCTCGTCAACGCGCCCAAATACGATCCGGCGCTCGTCGCGGACCGGGATGAGCACTATTGGGGCGGTATCTACGGCTACTATGGCTTGATGCCCTATTGGGGAACGGGGTACGCCTATCCCCCCTATCCGTACTACGGCGCCCCTATCTTCTAGGTCCGGCAGCTACCGGGCAAGGCATGGTTCAGAAAAGGTGGTTTACCGGTGACAGCCGGGGCGGGGACGGGAGTAGCTCCTTGGGTCCGGGCGGAACGGCTATCACCGGGCGTGAGGAGTGCCGCCAAGTGTGACAAGAGGCCAAGTTCCAGGTGGTACCGTACTTGGCTCATTGGGGCGGTCGCGCTCGAAGCGTAGGGTAGGGGTCGCGCGGTGGTTCCAGAGCGGCGCGCCGGCGGTGAGGATCATGATCGGTGCCCAGGTCTCGCGTTCGAGCAAGTCCGCTGTGGTATGGGCCTGTTCGCCCTGGCGGTGAGCGAGGGTCAGGAACGCAGCATTCAGCGCGACCTCACCGCTCGCCACCTGCCGGAGATCCTCCGGGAGCGGTTGCGGGACGAGCGCGGGCGTAGATTGATTGTGAAATGCATCTCCGCGACCTGAGCTTGTGATTTAACTCGACGGGAGATTGAAATGTCAAGGAAGATGTCTGTCGTGCTTTACATTGTGGTGTTGATTGCCGTCGTCGTTAGTGTAGATTTACTGTTCTTTCAGAATCGATTCTGGGAACGGCTGATAGTGAACATCGGCATTGTCGTGGTGTTTGCAGCCTTCTATTTGAGATTCCGAAATCGGCAAGGCCGAACCCCAAAAGACATCCTTGGGCCAGGTTGATCGCTTCCGGGTCACACCGCGAACTGAAGGGAGTGTGCCGCCATGACTCGGCTGACCGAACGGTACGCCGCGCGGATTGCGAGCGTGGTGTCGTGCTTCGACCGCACCGTGATCATGGGGACGCTTCCCAGAGTCTGCTACGCCGAGGGTAGGGTCAAGTAGCTGCACCTACGCGACATTCGGCTCGTTGACATTGACTACCCCCGCTTCGCGGAACTCCCCGCGCGAGGCGGTGCGCGCCAACGCGGAGCACCTGGCCGCCGAGCACGGCCAGACGATCGAGGTCATCCGGTCGGTGGGGCCTTTCGCAAGGAGAATCGGATCCGCGCCCTCCTGGCCGAGCGGGGCACGGCGCCGGGGCTGGTGCCTATCTTCTCGGCCATGGAACCCTGCACGGCCTTCACCCAGTGGCCTGACACAGGCAGCGGGAAGACCACCCTGTGCTACCAGGACCGTAAGTACCTGCCTTCCTACTTCTATTTCCTTGATGCCGCGCTCGGCCTGTGCTATCCGCGCGGGTTGACCTGGGCGCCCTTCCGGCGGCCGTTCTCCTGAAACGGCCACCGCTGGCCGGCCAGTTGCAGGAGGCCGGCATCACCTACGAGCCAATGGACAATACCTTTCGCGCCATCGCGGACTCCGCCCGTACCCAGGCATTGCCGACAGCCTTCCCGTCGCGCGTCCGCACGGTCTGATCGCTACCGTTGCCGCGCGACTGTCCAGTTCTTGCGCGCTTTGCCGTCACCCACCACTGGAGCCTCCCGCAGGTGGAGGCGGGTCATCCTGACCGCCCTCAAAGTGCGCGAACTCGTCGTGGTACCATCCCTCGTCGGGCTCCTCCCTGCTGCCTGAACTTCTGCACATCTTGCGTGCCATTCCACTGATAAGACACTAACGACGCATATCCTGCCCGGGATCCAACGGCTCCAACTACACCCCAGAATAGTCCCTGGAATACCATACCGATCGAAATATTAGTGGTGCTGGTTACACGACGGTGGCGAGAACGAAGATACTGTTCGCACCATCGACCCTTGACCCATTGTGCCGTATAGGACCGAGGGAGTGTGGGCCGTGAGCCTGGCCCGCATCCATATGCACGGCCCGGATAGATACTTGGCGCCATTGCGCTCGATCTAAAATTGCTCCGCCAGCTGGGCGTTGATCATCTCAATGGCCTGGCGGGGCTGGGCGATCAGCCGGTCGAGCGCAGGGATCGTGAGCTTCTGGGTGCCCAGGGTAGGGGTGAGTGGGAGCAGGTGATTCCGCTGGGCCAGAAGGGCACGGAGCGCTGCCGTTCTCGCGCCCGGGTGGCGGCTGCGCTATTCGCGTGCCATGCTACAACCCGACCTTCGCGCCGGCGCTCTGGGTAAAGAGTGAGCCGCGGCGGATGTAGCAGCGCACGATCGGTAGACACCTGTGATCGGTCTGGTTCAAGATCGTCCGCTCGGCCACACTCGCTTGGGCCGCCGTGGCAAGAGCCGACCGGAGCGAATGCCCGGTGAGGAGCGCGCTATATCACGCCTGCCGCGAGGGCTGCGCGTTTCACGATCAGCGCCACCGATTGGTTCCCCTGCTCCGGATACCGGCCGCATCCGACTCAGGCTCACGGTCAAACGTGAGTGACCGACACCTTTCCCTCTAAACACACCACGGTGTCGACGCCGCGGGCACTCCTCGATCTATCTCCGGAGCCGTCGTCGGCCGTTAGCTACTTCTATATACCAAGAGGGATGCGCCCGTAGCGCGTTTGTCGAGGGAACGCAGGGTGGTTGGCTCGCATGGCCGGCGCGTAGTGATTGCTGCCCTCTCATAGGTGTATGCTCATGCGCCGAGCCAAGTGGTTATGCAATCGGCCCCACTACTAGAACGGGATGACCCATGATCGATATGGTAGGCAACGTGGCGATCACCGCCTGATGTCGCCCACCGAAAGTGGCACATCCACCGACCACATTGTGAGCCCCTTGCGGCCGGTTTAGGGCCGCAGGCTGAAGTCGTAGCGATCGAGGAGCGCGCCAAGCACCGAGAGCGGGAGCGTACCCAGCGACCGCGGCATATCCGCCTGCACGGAGGACCGCGCCCGATCGAACAGGGCCACGCTCAGGAGCGACGGATCGTGGCGGGCCGGGAAGAGCAGCCCGTCGGGCTGGGCGGGATGCCCCCAAAGGGCACGTCCCCACCACCGCGCTTCCGCGTGGTCGCCCGCGAATAGCCGGGCATCCGTGTCAATCCGACGAAGTCCTGGCCCGGTCAGGTCCACCAGGGAGAGCGACCGCGTCGGAGCGACCTCCGAGAGGCAGGCGGCCAGCAACTGAGCCTGGCTTACCGTCCGCACCGCGGCACCGAATGCCGTGTCCAGCCGCCCGAAGGTCTCCACGAAGCAGCAGGCCAATTCGCTTCCCAGGTACATCGTCCCGTACTCACCCGCCGGCGCGTTGAAGCGCGCCACCGGCCGGTGATTGAAGAAGATGGCTCCATGGACACAGGGGTGGATGCGATACCAAGAGCGGTCCAGCTGGACGACGGGCAGCGCACGGCTGGCCAGGTCGGCTGGCGGGAGAGGGAGCGATCCCAGATCCGCTGGGCTAGCCCCCACCTTGCTCACCGTACTGCCGGGCCGCGGTAGCCACCTCGGTCACCCGGCCCGCCCGCAGCGCGTCCAGTGGCCGCAGCCCATCGAGCCGGGCGTCCCCGCTGAGCAGGAAGGCAACCTGTCCCCAGGGGTCAAGATGCTCCAGCGCGGCGAGCGTCTCGGGCAGGCCGGGCAACACGCCCTGCTGGTCGAACTGCCAGACCGGGTAGAGGTAGGTGCTGCCACCCAGAGGCAGTCCCAGGAGCTTCCCGCGTGCTCGGCGCTGCTGAACCGCCTGGCGGCTCTTCAGGCCCAGAATCTCCATTGCGGCGGTGACCGGTACGGTGCCGCCCTCCGCCTCCAGCAGCCGCTCCCGGTCGCGCAACCAGCGCAACCGGACCGGACCGAGCGGATCCTCCTCGCGCACCCGCTCCACCACCGCCGGGTCGGTCAACAACTCCAGCAGCAGGGTGACCATCGCGAACGGCAACAGCGGAAGTACCCTCACCGGCGGCGGTATCCTAGACTCCGGCAACCTGAGCGTCAGCAACAGCACCTTCAGCGGCAACAGCGCCGGCTACGGCGGTGGCATCTATGTTAGTGGCAAGGGCACCCTGACGGTCAGCAACAGCACCTTCAGCGGCAATGTTGGCGGCATCATCGGCGGCGGCGCCATCGCCAACACCGGCACCCTGAGCGTCAGCAACAGCACCTTCAGCGGCAATTCTAGCGGCTTCCTCAGCGGCGGCGCCATCGCCAACGGCGGCACCCTGACGGTCAGCAACAGCACCTTCAGCGGCAACAGCGGCGGCGCCCTCGCCAACACCGGCAGCGCGACGCTGGCCAACACCATCCTGGCCAACTCCCCATCGGGCAGGGACTGCTCTGGTGGCGCTGCCACCGACCAGGGCGGCAGCCTCGCCGACGATGGCAGCTGCACGTTCACCCAGGGCAGCAGCCGTGTTGTCAGCGCTGCCGCCCTCAACCTGGGCACCCTGGCCGACAACGGCGGCCCCACCCAGACCATGGCCCTGGGCGCCGGCAGCACGGCCATCGGCGCCGGAGTGCTCAGCGTGTGCAGCGCGGCGCCGGTGAGCGGCCTGGACCAGCGCGGCTCCCCCCGGCCGGACCCCGGCGACACAAAGTGCGACAGCGGGGCCTACGAGTCCCAGGTACCTCCGGACACCGACCTGGGCCTGACCGGCGTGCCGGCCGACATCACCACCGTCGCCACGGACACCGCGGGAGCGACGGTCACCTACACCGCACCCACCGCGACGGATGAGGCTGGGGACAGCCCGGCGGCCACGGTCAGCTGCAGCCCGGCCTCCGGCTCGACCTTCCCCATCGGCGCGACCACCGTCACCTGCACCGCCGCCGACAGCGACGACACGCCCAACTCGGTGAGCGCGCAGTTCACGGTGACGGTCACCAACCCGCTGCCCACTACGAGCGGCGTCAGCCCGGCCACGGCCGCGGCGGGGAGCGCCGGCTTCAGCCTGACGGTCAGCGGCACGGGCTTCGTCCCGACCTCGGTCGTGCAGCTGGACGGCGTGGCGCTCACCACCCATGTGGCTTCCTTCACCCAGCTCACCGCCGATGTCCCCGCCAACCTGCCGGCGCACACCGCGCTGGTCACCGTGGTGAATCCTGCCCCCGGCGGCGGGATGTCGAACCCGCAGGCGCTCTTCGTCACCAGCAACGGCGCAGGGGTACTCACGAGCAGCACCGCGACCGGCGCCAATGCCAGTGCCACGACTGGCGGCAGCGGACCGTCCACACCGGGCAGCGTGACGGTCAGCGGCACCGGAGGCAGCGGCACCGTGGCCGTGGCCCTGTACGCCTCGAACCCTGGAGGCACGCCCAGCTTCGCCAGCAGCAACGCCTACCTCGACGCCTACGTGGCCCCAGGGAACACGTTCACCTCCGTCAGCATCGTAGACTGCAACCTCAACGGGGGCAGCCAGGTGCGGTGGTGGAACGGGACGGCCTGGGTGGCGGCCTCCAACCAGACGTACGATGCCACGACCGGCTGCGTGACCATCACCGTGGACGCCACCACCACGCCCAGCCTCACGCAACTGGGCGCCACCCCCTTCGGCGTCGCCAACGTGCCGCCGGTGGTCCAGGTGCCCACGGCCCAGAGCGTACACTATGGCAGCTCGCTCAGCTTCACGGTCAACGCCACCGATGTGGAGGCGAGCGACACGCTCGCCCTCAAGGCCAGCGGCCTGCCCGCCGGCCTGTCCTTCACGGACAACGGCCACGGCACGGGGACGGTCTCGGGCCCGGTCACGGCGGCGGTCAATGCGTACACGGCGACCTTTACCGCCAACGACGGCCACAGCGACTCGACGCCGGCCACCGTCACCATCACGGTCACTCCGGCGCCGCTGACCATCACCGCCGGCAACCAGACCATGACCTACGGCGGCACGCTCCCGGTGCTCACCTGGACCGCCAACTTCGTCAACGGCGACACGGCGGCCGCGCTGACCACGCAGCCCAGCTGCAGCACGGTCGCGGCCAGCAGCCCGGTCGGCAGCTACGACATCACCTGCACGGGCGCGGCCGATCCCAACTACACCATCGGCTACGCCAAGGGCACGCTGACCATCAATCCTGCCTCGCTGACGATCACCGCGAGCAGCGCCACCATGGTGCTGCATGGCACGGTGCCGGCGATCACGCCCAGCTACAGCGGCTTCGTCAACGGCGACGGCCCGGCCTCCCTGACCACCCCGCCGACCTGCAGCACCGCGGCCACCTCCAGCAGCCCCGTGGGGTCCTACCCGACCAGCTGCTCAGGCGCCGTCGATGCTAACTACAGCATCAGCTACGTGGCAGGCACGCTGCAGGTGATCTACCACTGGAGCGGCTTCCTGGCGCCGATCAACAACCCGCCCACGGTCAACACCGGGAAGGGCGGGAAGACCTACCCGGTCAAGTTCCAGCTCACCGACGCCAACGGCGCGTTCATCAGCAACCTGTCGGCGGTGAAGTCGATCACCTACAAGGGCAGCTCGTGCAGCTCCTTCACCAGCGACCCGACCGGCTCGCTGGCGACGACGGCGACAGGCGGCACCAGCCTGACCTACGACAGCACGTCCAACCAGTTCATCTACAACTGGGCCACGCCGGGACGAGCTGCGACACCCTGTTCGTGACCCTCGACAGCGGCCAGGTCATGCCGGCCTACTTCAGCCTCAGCTAACAGCGCCGGTTTGGCGTGTGGGAGGGGAGTGCCGCGCGGCACTCCCCATTCGCATCAAGCTAACGAATGGCAGGGAAGGCCCCTTTGGCATCATGAGGGTGTAAAGAACCTCGTGGGCCGAAAGGAGCCTTCGGATGACAACGGTAGCACAGCTGAGCCAGACGCTGCGGATCCGGTTGACGACCACGGCCGAGGCGCTCGGGCGGTCGAGTGGGTTTGTCCAGCGGCGGTCGAAGCTGATGGGCGCGGCGTTCGCGCAGACGCTGGTGTTCGGCTTCTTGGCCGACGCGGGGGCGACGCTGGAGGAGCGGGCCCAGACCGCTGCGGCGGCCGGGGTAGGCATCAGCCCGCAAGGGCTCGACCAGCGCTGCACGGAGGGGGCGGCGGTGTTCCTGGAGCAGCTGCTGGGCGCCGCGGTGCTGGAGGTAGTCAGCGGCGACCCCGTGGCCATCCCCCTGCTGGCGCGGTTCAGCGCGGTGCTGCTCGTGGACAGCTCGACCCTCGTGCTGCCCGGCGCGCTGGCGGTGTGGTGGCCGGGCTGCGGCGGGTCGAGCCCGGCCACCACGGCGGCCGCGCTCAAGCTCCACGTGCGCTACGACCTGTGTGCGGGCGCCCTGGGCGGGCCGCTGCTCACCGATGGGCGCACCCATGAGAGCACCACCACCCTGCAGACCGCGCCGCTGCCGCCGGGGGCCCTGCGCGTCGCCGACCTGGGGTTCTTCGCCCTGGACGTGCTGGCCCGGCTGGCCGACCGGGGCGGCTACTGGCTCAGCCGCCTGCACCGCACCACCGCCGTGTACGACGCGGCGGGCCGTCGCTGGGAGGTGCTCGCCCTGCTGGCGGCGCAGGGGACGGACACCGTCGACCTGCCCGTCACCCTGGGTGCCCGCCACCGCATGCCCGCCCGCCTGCTGGCGGTGCGCGTCCCGCCCGAGGTCGCCGCCCAGCGGCGGCGGGCCCGCACCGAGGCCCGCGCCAAGGGCCAGACGGCGAGCGCCGCGGCCCTGGCCTGGTGCGACTGGACCATCCTGGCCACCAACACCCCGACCAGCCTGCTCTCCCTCCGGGAGGCGCTCGTCCTGCTGCGGGCGCGCTGGCAGGTCGAGTTGCTCTTCAAACTCTGGAAGAGCCAGGGCCGCATCGACGAGTCCCGCAGCCGCAAGCCCTGGCGGGTCCTCTGCGAGGTGCTCGCCAAGCTGCTGGCTATGCTCGTCCAGCACTGGCTGCTGGTCACCGGCTGCTGGGCCTATCCCCACCGCAGCCTGATGAAAGCGGCCCACACCATCCGGCAGCATGCCCTGCACCTCGCCTGCGCCCTGGCCTGCCCCGCGCTGCTGGCCCGCGCCATCGCCATCATCCACCGCTGTCTGGCCGCCGGCTGCCGCCTCAATCGCCGCAAACAACACCCCAACACCTCCCAGTTCTTCCTCGACCCTTCCCTCCAACCCTTAGCTTGATGCGTATGGGGCGTGCCGCGCGGCACTCTCCTCCCGCACGTTCGCCGCATCCAGGGGCGCGGCCCAGCGGGCCGTTCACTGTCAGGCCGACGATCGGGACGCGATGGATGGTGCCGTACATCGGACTGACGACTCGCTGCCTAACGAGCGGGCGCGCTATCCTTCAAGGTGACCGGCGACCCGCTCGCCCACACGCTGCAGACATGCCTCGGCGTGCCTGGCCGCCGCGCCGTCGCCGCCACCAGCTACTGCGCTCTGTCGTGAGACAGGTATCCGGATCACGCCGCCGTCTGACCGCGCGAGCGATGGGCGCATATCACACGGCATGTAGTAGTAGATAGGAACGGTATAGGCTACCACGGCTCTGCCGGCCGAATGGAGAATCCGCCCAGCCTACGAGTCGTACAGGTGTAGTTATAAGTCGCGGCCGCGCCGACTCGTCCCATCGAGAACAAATCGACCGTTTCTCCGGCGGATATACTTTTCGGCCAGGACAGGGCAGAATCTCAAGCGCCTGCTGGCGCGCCGCGGGTGGGGCCACCGGCCCTTCCCGGCCGCCCCAGGGGTGCGGCTCGACCCGTGGACTCCACTCTTCACCGCCAGTTGACCCGCGCGGCACCAGTCCACCAGCCCAACCTACCGCCGTCTGCTGCCCTGGTTTCTTCCTTCTATTAGAAAATATAGATCCGTTTTGCACCACGCTGGGCGCATACCTCGCGCCAGGTCGTTTCGGCGGGCGTTAGCTACCTGCCTGGACGGAGGCAGGGGCAGGGGACCGTAGCGCCTTCACGGCTCGCCCCGCGGCAGCGGCGTCCACACGGCAGCCGCGAGCATCGAGCCCGCGCCATACTGCCATCATATGCATCGATAGATGGTGCTGCTAAACTGTCCATCTGAGCATGCTCTATGCGCTCACGGAAGGAGGAGACGGGAGTCTAACCACGCCGCTTACGGGGAACGATGCAACAGCCCTGCTGCCCGACGACTGTGGCACCTGATGTAGCTGTTTGGAGCATTGATCATGTTTAAGTTTCAGTCGCGTTCGCGCCTGGTCCGCTCGTCGTCGGCATTGCGCGTAGGGGTCGCCGCACTGGTGATGATGGCATTGAGCATTGGCCTGGCGCCCTCCGCTCAGGCCACGGCGCCTCAGACTCAGCACTACTACCTGGCCCTCGGGGCCTCCTTCGCGTTTGGCTATCAGGAGGCCAAATTTAACGCGGAGCTGGCAGCAGGAACCTACAACCCGGCTTCTCTTAATACGGGCTATGTGGACGACTTTGCGCAACTCCTCACCCACGGTGCTTCCCAGCTCCAGACCGTCAATTACAGCTGCCCTGGCGAGACGACACAGTCCTTTATCGATGGGGGCTGCCCATTTCATCTGAGTGGGCTAAGCCTTCACAATGACTATCCGACAACCACCTCACAATTGAGCGTCGCGGTGGCCTTCCTCAACAGCCACCCGCACCAGGTGCACACGATCACGATCAGCCTCACCGACCTCGCCGGCAATGCGTTGAGTGCCCTCTATTTTGGGACATGCCAAGGTCAAGTGCCTGCGCGTCCGCAGGATCTCGCCTGCCTCAGTTCGGCTTTTCCGGCATACCTTGCCCAGACTCAAGCAGGCGCCAACCAGATTCTGACCGCGCTGCAGACCGCGTCACCGTCCAGTCAGATTCTCGTGCTGCAGGAATTCGATCCCTACATGCTTACCCTGCCCCAGAGCGTCACGCCATTTCAGCAGATGAATGCGGTCTTGGCGAGCGTGGCAACCGCACACGGGACGGTATTGGCCGACGGGGTCACTCCCTTCACGCCCGCCACTCTGTGCACGCTCACTGCGGTGTGCATCCCACCGCTCCACGATTACCACCCCACCGACGCCGGTTACTGGGTGCTGGCGCAAGCACTATGGGCCGCCTACAACAACTGAGGATCTTGCCAGGACGGTGCGCGCGATGTTCAGTCGAGCACTCCGACGAGGGGACGCAGACTGGTGGCCCCGCAACATCCGGGTGCAGGGCCACCAGTCTGCGTCCGCCTGGGGCTGACCTGCTTCAGTAGGCGGGATTACGACCACTCCCCAAGTGACGATGTCTGCTGTGACAGCATCATCTATGCAACGGCTCGGCGCATCGATCGTTTTGGCCGACTGTGCAGCCGATGCACGTAGGTGATCGGGGCGCATGCCACTCGCTACCTGGAAGAAGTCAAGCACCAAGCACAAGGAAGCCGGTCGGGCTCGGCACCATTCATGCCCATGCACTGCTCAAAGCGTATCCGGTCACGCTCCATGCACCTCATGCTCACAAAAGCGTGGTCTGCACTCCGAAGGCCCGTACCATCTCGCCCAACTCGTCCGGAGTCAAGCCCTCGCCCCGGCCGCCGCAGACCAGGTCCATGTACTCATAGCGGGCCGCGGTCTCCGCATACTCGATGCGATCGGCGGCGCGCGTCACCGATTGGTTGGAGCGGCCCATCACGCCATGCTTACCCCAAACCACGATCCGATGCCGCCGCAACATCTCCACGTTCGCTTGCATCAACTCAGTCGAGCCGGGCAGCATGAACGGCAGGGATCCGATACCTTCGGGCAGCTGCACGATGGTCTCAGGCTCCCAACGCAGCAGCCTGCGGTTGAGCAGGGCTTGGTCGCGGTAGGCTGGGATATGGCTGAGGTAGACCAGATGGGGCGGCTGGGCGTGGATCAGCGCGTGGAAGTTCGAGCCGCCGTGCGCCACCTGATCGTCGTGGACGGCGAGGTGCGAATTGAACTCGCTCGTCACCGTGGCGAACAGCCGCCGCGTCGAGGTGTACAACCGGGCCGCGTATCCATCGTCCTCGATCACCACGGCTCCCAGGTTGGCGGTGGGGTCGGTTCGGATGTCGCGCAGCCGGCGTCCGGATCCGGTGACGAAGACGACGCCACCACGTAGCGCGTGAGCGGGCCGCGGCAGATCCAGCGAGTCCACCAGCGGGAACCGCCGGCGCACCTCCAGTGGCCAGCCGACATAGACCGAGATGTTGCCAGCGGCACCCTCGGTCGCTTCCAGACCGCTGAGCCGCCAGCCGGCTT
>Ga0134126_10011096_pt1 | contig 11358 bp, 11 predicted proteins | sample KB31752_FD_96881 | JGI IMG/M metagenome (GOLD analysis project Ga0134126, IMG submission 96881) | Terrestrial soil microbial communities with excess Nitrogen fertilizer from Kellogg Biological Station, Michigan, USA - KB3-175-2 | ecosystem: Environmental > Terrestrial > Soil > Unclassified ... | reverse complement strand
GGGCGGAACGCCTCCTGGACGTCGACGACGATCAGCGCGGTGCGGTCGCGGTCGAGGATCCGGCTCATACGGCTCCGATCGCGAACGAGCGCTCGCGGTAGGCGACGGCGCCGGCGGCCACGGTCATGCGGACGCGCCCGGTGAGGCGGCGGCCGGCGAAGCAGCAGTTCGCGCTGCGGCTCTCATAGCCGGCCTCGCCCACCTCCCACTCGGCGGCGAGATCGACCAGTGCGATGTTGGCGAGCGCGCCTTTCGTGAGCGTCGGCGTGTCCAGATCGAACGGCGCGGCGCCGGCGGTCATGCGCTCGACGAGCAGCGCGAGCGAGACGTGGCCCGGCAGCACCAGCTCGGTGTGGAGCGCGGCGAAGGCGGTCTCGAGTCCCGTGACCCCCATCGGCGCCACCTCGAACGGCTGCTCCTTCTCCTCGCGCGAATGCGGCGCGTGGTCGGTGCCGATGCAGTCGATGGCGCCCGAGCGGAGCGCCTCGATCAGCACCGTGCGGTCCTCTGCCGAGCGCAGCGGCGGGTTCATCTTGAAGTTCGGATCGAGTCCCATGACCGCCTCGTCGGTGAGCGTCAGGTGGTGCGGGGTGAGCTCGGCGGTGATCTTCACGCCCTCGGCCTTCGCGCGCTCGATGGCCGCCACCGTCTCGCGCGCGGAGACGTGCTGGATATGGATCCGGGCATCCTCGTAGAGGGCGATGGCGGCGTCGCGGGCCGCCATCGTGGACTCGCTGATCGAGGGAATTCCGGCGAGCCCCAGCAAGGCCGAGACCGCGCCCTCGTGCATCACTCCCTGGCCCGACAGCGAGGGCTCCTCCTCGTGCAGCGCGAGCACCCGGCCCGCCAGCTTCTGGTAGCTGAGGGCGTGGCGCAGCGTGCCGGCCGAGCGCACGGGCAGGCCGTCGTCGCTGAACGCCACCGCGCCCTCGGCGGCGAGCTCCGCCATCTCGGTGAGCTCGTCGCCGCGCTGGCCGCGGGTGATCGCCGCCAGGAAGCCGACGGGCACGCGGGCTTCCTCGCGAGCGCGCTGGCGCAGCGAGCGCAGCACCGGCGCCGAGTCCACGACCGGGTCGGTGTTCGGCATCGCGAGGATCGCGCAGAAGCCGCCGGCCGCCGCGGCGCGCGTGCCCGAGTCGATGTCCTCCTCGTCCTCGCGGCCCGGCGTGCGCAGGTGCACGTGCGGGTCGACGAAGGCGGGGAACGCGTGCAGGCCCTCCGCGTCGACGACCTCCGCGCCGTCCCGGGCATTCAGGTCGGGGCCGATCTCCGCGATCTCGCCCTCGCGCACGAGCAGGTCGGTCTGCTGGTCGAGCCCCGCGCGCGGGTCGAGCAGCCGCGCCCCGCGCAGGAGCAGGTCGCCAAGCGGCGTGCCGGCGCGGTCGAGTGGGAGGCTCACGCGGGCTGCGGCTCCGTCTCCGCGCCGGTCGGCGAGGGGGCGCGGCCGCCCGCGCTTCGCGGCCCGCCCGCGAGCAGCTCGTAGAGCACCGCCATGCGCACGACGACGCCCGACTCCACCTGGTCGACGATCAGCGCCTGCGGCGAGTCGATGACCTCCGACGACAGCTCCACCCCGCGGTTCACCGGGCCTGGGTGCATCAGCAGCTGGTGGGGCGAGAGCCTGCGCGAGTCGATCTGGTAGCGCGCGGCGTACTCCCGCAGCGAGGGCACGTACGAGCCCTCCATGCGCTCGTGCTGCATCCGCAGCGCGTAGACCACGTCCGCGTCCTCGAGTCCCTCGAGCGTGTAGCGGACGTCGCAGTGCAGCGACTCGACCTCGCGCGGGATCAGCGTGGGCGGTCCGCAGACCGTCACCTGGCAGCCCATGCGCGTGAACGCGAGGATGTTCGACCGGGCGACCCGGCTGTGGAGCACGTCGCCGACGATCCAGACCTTCAGCCCCTCCAGCGGGCGCCGGCGGCTGAGCGTGTAGAGGTCGAGCAGGGCCTGCGTGGGGTGCTCGTGCTTGCCGTCGCCGGCGTTGATCACCGACGCGGCGGTCCAGCGGGCCACCAGTGCGGCGGCGCCCGCGTGCGGCGAGCGGATGACGATGGCGGCCGGGTCGTAGGCCGAGAGGGTCTGCACGGTGTCCTTGAGCGACTCGCCCTTGTCCACCGAGGAGCCCAGCGCCTTGATGTTCACGAGGTCGGCCGACAGACGCTTGGCCGCCAGCTCGAAGCTCGAGCTGGTGCGGGTGGAGGACTCGTAGAAGAGGTTGATGACGGTGCGGCCGCGCAGCGTCGGCACCTTCTTGATCTCGCGGCCGGACACCTCGGCGAAGCTCTGCGCGCGCCCGAGGATGCGCTCGATGTCCTCGCGCGAGAGATCGTCGATGGAAAGCAGGTTGCGCATCAGGCAGCGACCTCCGCGTGCTCGCTGATCGTGACCTCGTCCACGCCGTCGATCTCCTCGACGCGCACGTTCACGCGCTCGGCGCGGGCGGTGGGCAGGTTCTTGCCCACGTAGTCGGGACGGATCGGAAGCTCTCGGTGGCCGCGGTCGGCGAGGACGGCGAGCTGGACGCGGTCGGGGCGGCCGTAGTCGAACAGCGCCTCGATGGCGGAGCGCACCGTGCGGCCGGTGTAGAGGACGTCATCGACCAGCACCACGGTCATGTCGTCGAGCGGGAACTCGATGTGCGAGGAATGGACGACCGGCTGGCGCTCGGGACCGCGCCTGGCGACGTCGTCGCGGTAGAAGGAGATGTCCAGGTCGCCGAGCGGCACCGGCGAGTCGATCAGTCCCTCGACGAGCTCGCGCACGCGCGCCGCTATGACCGCTCCGCGCCTGTGGATGCCCACCACGGCGATGCGCTCGCCGCCCGTCTTCTCGACGATCTCGTGCGCGATCCGCACGAGGGTGCGGCGAATGTCCTCGCGGTCGAGTACGACCTTCTCGCTGCTCACGCCTGTCCTTCCTGGCCTCTCTGGACCGGGTTAAAGAACGTCGCGGGCGACTGTAGCAGTCCGCCACGATGGACTCGGCTGGGCACGTTGGCGCTCAAACTTCCTTGATCGGCCCGTCGTCCGGGCGTAGGCTCGGCACTCGTCGGACTTGCACCCGCCACCCAAGAACGCGAACTCGTGCCCGAGGCGCGCGTCGGGAAGAGGCGCATACCGAAGTTGGCCAAGGCGCTCCCCTTCCTCGTGGCGATACCCGGCATCGCCGCCTTCGTCTGGCAGCTCAACCCCGACTGGAAACCGGACCCGCGCAACCAGCTTCAGGCCTCGGTGAAGGCGATCGCAGTGGATCGCGACGTCACGCCGCGGCAGTTCATCGACTACCGGGGTCTGTCCGCGGCCGGCTTCCGGAAGGAGCAGCTCGACCTCCCCGGCGAGGTGGTCTACCTGCTGATCGGGGTCGAGGGCCGGAAGGGTCACACCGTGGATGCGCGCTTCTCCCTCTACAACTTCAAGACTGGCCAGCGAGTTGACCCGTTCGTGAACCTCCCGCTGCAGGGCTATCAGCCGCGGACTCCGGAGGACCGCAGCGTGCAGGCGGCCTGGATCCCGAGTCCGGTCGGGCCGCGCCGGGTTTACTTCGCGCGGATCGAGCTGCTGGACGGCGACACCACGCTCGCCATCGCGGACACCCAGAGGTTCAACGGATCCGCCCCACCCCACTGATCATGAGATCTCTCGTGGCCGCCGCCGTCTGCCTCGCGTGCGCCGCGCCGGCCCAGGCCGCCGACGGGCTGAACAACACGCTGCTTCAGGCCGAACCGCTCGACGCGGGCGGCGCCCCCACGAGCGCGGCCATCGACGTCCTCGGCGACAACGACTGGTACTCGTTCGACACGGCGCCGGGCGTGACGATGGACAGCGTGCAGATCCAGAAGACGAACACGGGCTGCGGCGTGCAAGCGTCGCTGTTCGGCACGGCGGGCGACCGGCTCGGCGGGGTGCTGGTAGGCGACAACCGCACCGAGACGCTGCGGCTGATCTCCCCGAACGCCCAGCGCTACTTCGTGATGGTCGACGACGGGACGCTCCTGTTCTGCACCGGCGCCGACTACACGCTGCGGCTCTTGCCGAGCCAGCCGATCGAGACGAGCGACGTGAACGCGACGGCCACGCACTCGCGCAACCCGCTCGGCTGCGTGACCGACACGGGCGTGGTCGACCAGCTGATCTACCGCGTTCGCCAGGACAAGGCGCGCCTGCGCCAGGCCACGACAGCCTCGAAGAAGACCTCGTGGCGCAGGCGCCTGAGCCACGACAAGCGCAACCTCACGGCGTGGCGCGGCCTGGCCAGGCGCGACTGCGGCTCCTGAGGCTCAGGCGGGCGCCGCCGCCTCGTCGAGCCCAATGCGCTTGTGCAACCGCCGCAGCCGCTTCGGCGCCCACCAGTTCCACTTCCCAAGCATCGCCATCAGCGACGGGACGAGCAGCGCACGGACGATCGTCGCGTCGATCAGGACCGCCAGCGCCGTGCCGACGCCGAGCTCCTTGATGAACACGATCCGCGAGGTGGCGAACGCGCCGATGGCCACGCAGAAGAGGAGCGCCGCGGCGGTGACGATGCGGCCGGTGCGCTCGAGGCCGATCGGCACCGCCTCGCGGTCCGGCACGCCCTGGGCGCGCGCCTCCTTGATGCGCGAGAGCAGGAACACGCCGTAGTCGGTCGAGAGCCCGAAGGCGACGGCGAACAGCACCACGGGCTGCGTCGTCTCGAGCGCGCCCTGGCTCACGTAGCCGAGGAAGCTCTCGAGGCGCCCGTCCTGGAAGATCAGCACGAGCAGCCCGAACGCCGCGCTCAGGCTCAGCGCGTTCATCACGAGCGCCTTGATTGGCAGGATCACCGAGCCCGTGAACAGGAACAGGACCACGACCGTGGTGAGCGCGAGCAGGCCGAGTGCGTAGGGCAGGTGATCGGCGATGCTCTGCTTGAGGTCCACGAAGGCGGCGCTGGCGCCGGTCACGCCGACGCCGGCGGGCGCGTCGAGCGCGCGGATGTCGCGGACCACGTCCTGAGCCGATCCAGACACGGTGGACGTGTTGCGCGGGACCACGTCGATCAGCGACAGCGGCTGATTGCCGAGCTGCTGTGGCCGGCCGACCGCCGCGACGCCCGGCAGCTGACGGATCCTGCCGGCGACCGCGGCGGTTTCCTCGCCGGGCGGCGCCTTCACCTCCACGACGACGGGCGAGGCGTTGTTGTCCGGGAACCGGGTCTTGAGCGCGGTGTCGACCTGCCGGGCCTGGGTGGAGGTGGGCAGGACGGTGGCGTCCACGCTCGTGAGCTTGATGTTCCAGAAGGGCAGGCCGAGCACGATCAGGAAGGTGGCGCTGAGCACGGCGATCGGCGCGGGCCGGCGCATGACGAAGCGCGAGATCCGGTACCAGGCGCCGCTCTCGGTGGGACGGGCATCGGCATCGGCCGCCCGGCGCAGCCAGTTCGGCGACAAGGCGTTCACGCGCGGGCCGAGCAGGGCCAGCGTCGAGCTGAGGACGACCAGGGCGACGCTTGCCGACAGCAGCGCGACCACCACTCCGCCCACCCCCATCGAGTAGAGGAAGCGCTGCGGGAACACGAGCAGCGACGCGAGCGCCGCCGCCACGGTGAGCGAGCTGAACAGCACGGTGCGGCCGGCGCTGGCCATCGTGCGCCGCAGCGCCTCGGCTCCGTAGCCGTGCTTGGCGGTCTCCTCGCGGTAGCGGGAGATCATGAACAGGCTGTAGTCGATGGCCAGCCCGAGTCCGAGGCCGGTGACGAGGTTGAGCGCGAACACCGACAGGCTCATGAACTCGGACGCGATGCGCAGCGCGAGGAACGTGAGCACGATCGACAGGCCGCCCATCAGCGGCGGCAGGATCGCCGCCACCCCGCTGCGGAAGAACCAGAGCGACAGCAGGAACAGGAGCGGCAGCGCCAAGAGCTCGGCGCGGGCAAGGTCCTCCTGCACGGTCTTGTTCGCTTCGCGCTGGGCCATCGCGTCGCCACCCAGCTTCACGCCGGACTGGCCCTTGAAGGCGGCGATCAGGCGATCGGCGGCCTTGGAGTCGTCGGCGTCCTTCTTCAGCCAGGCGACCACGTAGGTCGAGCGCCCGTCCTTGGACACCATCGTCGGGTCGTGGGTCTGGTACCAGGTGAGGACGCGGCCCACCTCGCGGTCGCTCGCGAGCGTGCGTGCGACTCCCGCGACCTTGCTCCGGCTGCGGTCGCTCACGAGCGCGACCACGCCGGGCTCCGACTCGAGGCCGGTGGCGCGCTCGATCGACTTGTCGGTCTTCACGCTGTCGGTGGCCGGGTCGTCGGCGCCGTAGGGCGCGAGCCGCGACGCCACGCCGGCGCCGAACACGCCCGCCACCACCGCCAGGACGACGGCTCCGATCACTATCCGCTTCCCGCGGCGCTGGGCTATGTCGGCGAGGCGTTGCAACATCGGAAGGGTTCCTTTCCAGGTAGTGTGCGCTTACTCACTTACGAGGGAAAAAAGAGAGGGTCAGGGCTTCTCCGCGAGCTTCGGAGGCAGCAGGCGATGGACCCAGGGCTCGTCGAGCTCCGGCAGATTCATCGCCGCGATCACGTTGAGCAGCATCCCGGTGGCGAAGAAGATGCGGACGGTGTCGGGGTCCGCCCCGGACGCCTGCTCGACGAACTGCACGAGCTTGCCGAATCCCTCGCGCACGACGGCGCAGATCTCGGGGTCCTCGCAGGCGGTGAAGTTGTGCATCTGGGCGAGGAGGGCGGTGCGGTCGTTCAGCAGCTCGATGTACGCGTGCCCCATCGCCTCGAGCGCCTCCGGCCCCTCCTTCCCCTCCGCCGCCTTGCGGAACGTCTCGTAGGTCCGCTGGAAGCAACGGTGGGAGGCCGCGATGAAGAGGTCTGTCTTCGTCGGGAAGAGGCGGAACAGGTAGGCGTGCGAGATGCCGGCCTTCTTGGCAATGTCGCTGGTCGGCGTGCCATGCAGGCCGCGGAGGGCGAACTCCTCGTAGGCGATGTCGGCGATCGCCTCGCGCCGCTCCTCCGCGGTCTGCCTGGTCTTGATCTTGGTGGCCATCGGACTGGGGAAGTTAGCCCTCACTCAGGATGTTCGTCAACGAGCCTCTGCCGTGACGGGCTCGACCGCGGGCGCCACGGCCGTCCGGCTCCTGCCCGGGACGAGCAGCGCGACCAGCGCGCCGATGAACAGGACCACCGCACCGACCCACACCGCCGGGACGAGGCCGTCGACGTAGGCCTGGCCCGAGGTGTAGCCGCCGTGGGCGGTGAACACCGTGGCGAGAACGCTGACGCCGAGCACGCCGCCCAGCTCGCGGATCGCGTTGGTGGCGCCCGACGCCTGGCCCACCTGGCCCTGCCGAACCGACTGGACCACGGTGTTGGCGGCGGGGGCGAACACCAGCGCCATGCCGGCACCGGCCATCACGAAGCCGGGCACGAAGCTGATGTAGTCGGCCGTCGGGCTCGCGACGTTGGCGAGCCAGACGAGCGCCGCGCCCTGCAGCGCGAGCCCGGCAGCCATCAGCGGACGCCCGCCGATGCGGTCGGACAGGATCCCGGCGATCGGCGCGATGAAGATCGGCATCACGGTCCAGGGCAGGATCCGCAGGCCGGACTGCAGCGCCGAGTAGCCCTGCACCACCTGGAAGAACTGCGACAGCAGGAAGATCGACCCGAAGGTCCCGAAGTACATCGCGAGCGACACGCCGTTGGTGGCGGCGAAGCCGCGGTTCTTGAAGAAGCTCATCGGCAGCATCGGCTCGGCGGTGCGCAGCTCGGTGAGCACGAACGCGGTCAGGAGCACGGCGCCCACGCCCAGCGACGCGAGCACGGTCGAGGTCGTCCAGCCGGCGGTCTGCGCGTGCACAACGCCGTAGACGACTCCCATCAGGCCGCCGCTCGCGAGCAGCAGGCCGCGCAGGTCGAAGGCGCGAGCCTCGCCGTGGCTCTCGCTCAGTCGCGCGTACGCGAGGGGCAGCGTCACGAGGCCGATCGGCACGTTCAGCCAGAAGATCCAGTGCCAGGAGATGCCGGTGACCACCGCGCCGCCGACCACCGGGCCGAGGGCGACGGCGAGTCCGCTGATGCCGGACCAGGCGCCGATCGCGAGGCCGCGCTTGTCGACGGGCACTGCCTCGCTGAGCAGCGTCAGCGTGAGCGGCGTGACGATCGCCGCGCCGAAGCCCTGGAGCGCGCGGGCGGCGATCAGGAAGCCGGTGTCGGGAGCGAGCGCCGCGCCCGCCGAGGCCAGCGTGAAGATCCCGAGGCCGACTGAGAACATGCGCTTGCGGCCGAGGCGGTCGCCGAGCGCGGCTCCCGTGAGCAGCAGCACCGCGTAACTGAGCGTGTACGCGTTGACCGTCCACTCGAGCTGCTGGATCGTCGCGCCCAGATCGCGCTTGATGCTGGGCAGCGCGTTCGTGACGACGAGGTTGTCGAGCACGACCATGAACAGCGCGACCGAGACGATCGCGAAGGTCCATCCTGAGCGCTTCATCGCTTCCCCTTTCCGATGGTGAGTGAGTAACCACTCACTTGTACGCGGGTCAGGAAGTTAGCGCTCACTCACCTTCTTGTCAACCCCCATTGGGGGAAGACTTGTGGTGGATCGGTTCGCCCCGCTCGGGAAAGGGAATCTCCACGCGGTCGAAGTCGCGCGGGACGATCGTGTTGGGGAAGACCTCGCGTGCCTCGTCGCGCAGCTCGGGCCCCGCGTAGCGCTGCGAGATGTGGTTGAGCGCGAGCAGCCGCACCTCCGCCCTCTTCGCCAGCTCGGCAGCGTCGCGTGCGGTCGTGTGCCCGGTCTCGCGCGCGCGCACGGCGTCCTCGATGGAGAAGGTGGCCTCGTGGACCAGCAGGTCGGCGCGGTGGGCGACGACCACGGTCATCTCGGCGGGCGCGGTGTCGCCGGCGATCACGACCTTGCGGCCGCGGCGCGCCTCGCCGAGCACCTGCTCGGGGCGCACCTCACCCGAGGAGCCCGTCACCGTCTCCCCCTCCTGCAGGCGCCCGAAGTTCGGCCCGGGAGTGACGCCGAGCTCCCGCGCGCGCGCCTCGTCGAAGCGGCCGGGGCGCTCCTCCTCGATCAGCGCGTAGCCGTACGCGAGCACGCGGTGCTCGACCGCGAACGCGGCCACCCGGTAGCCGTCGCGCCACAGCTCCTGGTTCGGCTCGAGCTCCACGATCCGCACCTCGAACGCGGTCTTCCCCATCACCGGCAGCATCGCGTCGAACAGGGCTCCGAGCCGCGGCGGCCCGTAGATCGTCAGCGGGTGCTCGCGGCCGCGCAGGCTGAACGTCTTGAGGAGGCCGGGCAGGCCGAGGAAGTGGTCGGCGTGGAAGTGGCTGATGAAGATCTCCTCGAGCTCGAGCAGCCCGACCGACCGCAGCAGCTGGCGCTGCGTGCCCTCGCCGCAGTCGAAGAGGAGCCGGTCGCCGCCGCGGCGCACCAGCGTGGCGGGCAGGCCGCGCCGCGCCGTGGGCGCGGAGCCGGCGGTGCCCAAGAACAGCACGTCGAGATCCATGGCCTCGGCAGGTTAAGGCTGTGATCAGTCGAGCGGCAGGAGCTCGAACGTGAGCTTGCCGTCGTGCACGGTCGCCATCCCCATCGTGTGCCGCGGCTGGCGGCGCCGGTCCGTGGGGCTCCCCGGGTTGAAGATCTGGAAGCCGTCGGCCTGCTGGTGGAGCGGGATGTGCGAGTGGCCGAAGACCACGGCGTCGGCGTCCGGGAAGCGGCGGCGCATCCGCTCGAGCCGGCGGTCGGCGGGTCCCGCGTCGTGCACGATGGCGATGCGCGCTCCGTCCGCCTCCACCACGCGCGTCTCCGGCAGCAGCCGGCGCAGCGCGTGCGTGTCGACGTTGCCGGTGACGCCCGCCACCGGGCCGATCGCCTCCAGGTCGTGGAGCACCTCGGGCGTGGTGAAGTCCCCCGCGTGGAGGATCAGGTCGGCGCTTGCCAGGCGCTCGAGGCAGGCATCCGGGATGCGGCGGCGCCCGCGTGGCAGGTGAGTGTCGGAGATCACCGCGATGAGCATCGCGGCGGAGGCTAGTGGCGGCTGTGGGCCCTGCTGCGGTGCTTCTTCTTCCCGTGCCGCTTCCTCTTGAGCACGCGCCTCTTCTTCTTGGCCTTCTTCTGAATGACCTTGTGCTCGACCGGCAGCGCTCGCGGCGGCCGGACGGCGCTCGGCGGCGCGGCCACCACGGGCTGCGCGGGGAGCGCCGGCGCCGGGACCGGGCTCGGCGTGTAGGTCTTCGGCGCTCCCCCACCCGCCAGCCGCAGGTTCCACGTCTTCATGACGTCCTCGGCGGGCTTGTAGGTGGGCGTGTAGTCGCTGTTCCAGCCGTTGGCCGGCAGCGTCGCGGGCCAGCTCCACCAGTACATGCCGGCGAACCAGGGCTTGCCGTTGAAGGTCTGGAAGGCCGCCTCGTAGGCGTTCGACTCCTCGTCCATCGAATAGAGGGCCTGCGAGTTCCAGATGTTGGGCGTGATCGCCGCGCCGATGATCGACCGGTAGCCGATCTCCGTGAACAGCACCTGCTTGCCGTACTGCCGAGAGGCGGCCTGAAGAGCGCTCACGTACCCGCGCGAGGTCCAGGCGGACAGGAGCTGCGAGACGGTCGGGGCCGGCAGCTCGGACAGTGGGTAGTAGGCATCGACGCCGATGAAGTCGAGGTCGCCCCAGAACTTCACCTGCTGGTACTCGTTCCAGTTCGCGGCGTAGGTGAGCACGCCGCTGAAGCGCTGCCGGATCCCGGCGATGATCTGCTGCCAGCGAGAGGTGTGGGCCGAGCCGGACATCGTCTTGAACTCGGTGCCCATCACGAGCATCGTCGCCCCGCCCTGTCTGGCGAGGTCGGCGTAGTGGTCGATCATCGACTCATAACTCGTGAACCAGGCGCTCGGGTCCGTGGGCGCGATCACGCCGCGCCAGGCGCCGGTGATGAGGTCGACCTGAGGCTTCAGGGTCACCTCGAGCCCGAGCGCGCGGGCGCTGGCCATGGCATGAAGGATCGAGGCGTCGGTGGGCGTGGCGCCGTTGGCGCGGACGCTGTTCGACGTGGCGTTGTCCATGTACTGCGTGATCACGATCGACACGCTGTCGTTCCCCGAGGAGGCGGCGCGGGCCAGGGAAGCGTCCGAGGCGGCGGTGCCGTAGGTGCTCGCTGCGTAGGTGGCGAAGTCGACCCCGCGCTGCCAGTCGGCCCGCGCGGTCGCCGGCACGGCCAGCAGCGCGATCGCGAGCAGCACGTACCTGAAGAGCCTCATCTACCTTCGCTTCGGTACGAGCGGCCCAACCTTTAGCGATCCGGCCGGGATGTTGCCTACGTCCAAGAGGCAGGCTACGGTGGTTTCAGTGACCGCCGACGCCGTCCGTAGCGCGCGGCTGCTCCTCGAGACTCCTTCACCCGCCG
>Ga0134126_10011095_pt1 | contig 11358 bp, 8 predicted proteins | sample KB31752_FD_96881 | JGI IMG/M metagenome (GOLD analysis project Ga0134126, IMG submission 96881) | Terrestrial soil microbial communities with excess Nitrogen fertilizer from Kellogg Biological Station, Michigan, USA - KB3-175-2 | ecosystem: Environmental > Terrestrial > Soil > Unclassified ... | reverse complement strand
TCACCCGAGGCGCCGGCCGTCTGCCGCGCCTCCTGCCCGGAGACCTCGATCTTGGGGATCTCGGGGCGATCGGCGCGCACCGTGGTCGCGTAGCGGATGCCGCTGCCGGGGGTGAGGACGCGAAAGACCTGCTCCTCGGCGGCCGTCTCGGCGCGCGCCTCGATCTCCTGGTGGATCATCTCCTCCCCGGCGACCTTGATCGACAGATCATGGCGACCGGCGGCGACGCCGATCCGAAAGCGCCCCGCGGCGTCGGTCTCGCCGGTGGAGGCGCCGTCGATGGCGATCACCGCGCCGGCGAGCGGCTGGCGCGTCCCCTTCTCGAGCACCCGGCCCAGCACCGGCACGACGACCGGAACGACCACCGCCGGCGTCGCCGCCGCGGCGGGCGGCACCGAAGCGGTCGCCGCGTCGGGCGGAGCCCCGTCGGGGATGACCTCGCCGGCCTCGGCGGCGTCGGCCGTGCCTGCGTCGCGCGCGGTCTGGGCGGCCGCCGGGCGGGAGGTCATCGCCAGCGCCAGCGCCAGACCGGCGAGGAGTCGGGCGCTCACTGCAGGTCAGCTGCGGTGATCGTGGCCGTCCAGATCCCGTCCTGCGCCGACGGATTTCGCCCGTGGACCAGATAGACGACGGTCAACACCGAGCTGACCGCGGCATCGGAGTCGCGGCTCACGAACCCGCCGTCCGCGGAGAGCGCCTCGGCGAGGACGATGAACTGCTGGATCTGCGGCGAGATCGCGCGCTTGTCGCCCGTGTTGCGGTTGACGAGCCCCAGCGTCCCGTTCGTGTCCTGGGAGCTGTAGTCGTAGCCCGCGATGAGCCACCCGTCCCGGAGGTCGAAGATGAGATCGAACACCTGCTGCGCGACGTAGTGAAGGTTCACCCCGCCGTCGTGCAGGTCCATCCAGACGAGATCGCCGCCCAGGATCATCTCCAGCTCGGCCCCGCCCGAGGCGATGAAGTGGAGGTTCTGCAGAACGCCGGTGCCGACCAGGCGCGCCCCGCTGCCGTCGCTGGCGGCCACCCAGAGCTGCTGCTCGCCCGCGGGCGGCTGCACCACCCAGTACATGAACGTGCTGTCGGGCGAGAAACCGGCCGCGATGACGTTCTCGCCGGCGATCGTCGTGCAGGCGTCGGTGCCGCCCGGGTCGCTCGCCGGCGTGAGCAGGATGAGGGGGCCGGGCGCGCCGTACTGATAACTCGATTGCGGCGTGACGAACAGGATCTTGCTCCCGTCGGGGGAGACCTGGCCGGCCAGGTAGACGTTCCCCGCCGACGGACAGATGGTGACCCGGCGGGTGGCGTCGTTCCAGATCACCAGCTCCGGGCTGGTCCCCGCCCCGGAGATCTGCCAGTCGGCGAGGGTGGACTGGTAGTAGCCACCGAGCGTCATGGCGGTGGTGACCGGCACCGGAACCGGCAGCCCGTCGGGGACGCGAAACAGCGCCAGCTCGCCGGCCGTGTCGGAGGCGAACGGTCCCGCGAAGATGGTCGTCCCCCCGTCGCTCATCGCGCGCGGGTAGAGAAAGTAAGCGTCGGCCGGCGGGCCGAACGGGTAGATCGACATCGTCGTGTCGAGGCTGGTCGACTGCAGCGAGCCCGACGGGGTCGCGCCGGGCGCCCAGGCGGCGCTGGCGGGCACGGGCGGGATCTCGGTGGTGACGGCGTCCGAGGTCAGATCGACCGAATAGAATCCGACCTGCCCGGGCGTACCGGGCGGCGTACCCCAGACCGCGACGGTGGCGGGCGCGTTCGCCTGGTCGTACGTCCACCAGGCCACCTGGGTCACGTCGATGGGGAGCGGGACCGGCTGCAGATCGGTGAAGGGACCGGTCATGAGGAGATCGTCGCCGGACGGATCCTGCACGAAAGCCGTCAGCTTCTGATCGGCCCCCGGACATTGAGCGTAGCTGACCACGTTGGGGATCTCCGTGGTCACCTCCAGGCCGGTTCCGGGGCCGATCCCCAGACTCTGGCCAGCCGAGGCGTCAGCCTCGACGACGATCGAACATCGATACGGCGCCGCGGGCGGCGGGTTCGGTGAGCCGGACGGCGTCGGAAACGTGCTCCCCCAATCCTCGGTCTCCCCGCTCGTGAGGTCGAGCGACCAGTAGCTCACGTTGCCGGCGGAGTCCTTGGTCGCGAAGGTGGCGACGCCGGGGCCATTCGAGCCGTCGAGCGCCACCGAGTTGCTGCGAATCGGCAGGAGCTGGCGCGAGTCGTAGCCGCGCGGGACCGAGCGGTTCCCCCCGCAGGCAGCCGGAAGAGAGGCGCCGAGGAGGATCGCGGCCAGCGCCACGCCCCACGTCAGGGCCCGCGGCCTGGGCCGAGTCGAAACGACTTCGTGGCAGCGCGCCTTCATCGCCCGTGCCGAGCAATGATAGCCAACGCGCCCCCTGGCGTCAGCCGTGCCGGCCGGCGTCCGCCGGGCAGCTGAACAGCATGGAGGTGCCGCAGCCCACCGGGTCGACGAACCCGGCTTCGGGCCCGGCTACGCAGTGGCTGGTCGGTCCGCCCGCCGAGTAGGTGATGGCGTAGAGCGCCCCGGCACCGTCGTAGATGTAGATGTACTCGGAGCTGCCGGTGTTGCTGGTATCGATGAGCTGCCGGTCGTCGCCGCAGGTCTGCAGGAGGATCTCGGGGCGGCCGCAGAAGTAGCTGTTGCCGGTGGTCCCCGCCCAGCTGGACGCGCAGTGAATCGAGAACGCGCCCGCGTCGTGCGAGGCTGCACCGGCGGCGCAGGCGACGGCGATCGACTGATCGCAGCCGGGCCCCAGATCGACGGACGTCCGCACGTCGCGGGGCGCGTCGACCTGGGCGTCCTGCTTCTCGACGGTGCCGGTGTCCTGCGCCAGCGCGCGGTCGAAGGGGGCATCGATCGGCTGCTGCTTGTCGTCGACCGAGCCGTCGGTCTTGCAGTTCGTGCCGCACTTGCTCGAGCTCGACCCGCACCCGGTGAGACCGGCGAGCAGCACCGCCACCCCCCAGAGGCCACCTTTCCCACGAACGGCGAATGTCATTTTTTTCGGACTATGCACCAACATCACCGCGTGTCGCGCCACAATTTGCTGGCAATCTCGTCGGCGAAGAGCACGCCGGAGGGCGTCAATCGCAGGCGCTGCGCGTCGGCCACCAGCCACCCGGACGAAACGACGGCCGCCACCGAAGATTCCCGTCCGGCCACTGGATCCCGGCCGTGGCGCGCCCGGTGGGCCGCCCGATCGAGCCCCTCGGCGGTCCGCAGCCCGAGCCAGACCGCCTCGTTCTCCAGATCGGAGGCCGTGCGGCGTTCGACGTGGCGGACGGCCGGACTGCCGCCGCCGGTGACCGCCGCGCGGAGGTAGACGTCGGTCGCGCGCGGGTTGGAGAAGCGCCAGCCTCCGCCCTCGGCCAGCGGCCGGAACGAGGCAGCCGATGCCCCCACGCCGAGGTAGGGCCCGAGCGACCAGTAGAGCTGGTTGTGGCGGGCGCGCCGGCCGGGGCGCGCGTAGCTCGAGACCTCATAGGGCGAAAGGCCCGCGGCGGCGAACCCGGCGCGCGCCGCCTCGAACATGTCGGCCACCACCTCGTCGTCCGGGCGCGGCAAGTCGCCGGCGCGGTCGCGGGCGCCGAACGCCGTCCCCCGCTCGATGGTCAGCGCGTAGGCCGACAGGTGCTCCGGCGCCAGCGCCACCGCCCCCTCGATGGCGCGCCCCCAATCGTCGCGGGTCTGGCCGGGGACACCGAAGATGAGATCGATCGACAGGTTGTCGAAACCCGCGGCGCGCGCCGCCGCCACGGCCGCCGGTCCCGCCGCCGCGTCGTGGTTGCGGCCGAGCGCCACCAGGAGCCGGTCTTCCAGCGCCTGGACTCCGATCGAGAGCCGGTTGACCCCCGCCGCGCGCAGGGCGCGCAGATGCACGGCGTCGACCTCGCCCGGATTCACCTCCACGGTGATCTCCAGATCGGCCGCCGGCGGCGCCCCGAAGGTGGCGCGCGCCGCAGCGATCACCCGCCCGAGCGCGTCGGGCCGCCAGAGCCCCGGCGTGCCGCCGCCGAAATAGATCGACACCAGCGGCCCCGCGCCCTGGAACCAGCCGGCGCGCGCGGCGAGCTCCGCGATCACGGCGTCCGCGTACAGGTCGTGGGGGATCTCGGCGCGCGTGTCGACGGCGAAGTCGCAATACGGGCAGCGGACCGAGCAGAACGGGAAGTGGACGTAGACGCCCAGCGGATCGCCGGGGCGGAGGGCGCCCGAAGCGACGTCGGCGCCGGGGCGGCTCAGGCCTTGGGGGCCGGCAGCTTTTTGATGTACTCCGTGCATTGTCGGATGCGCCGCCGCACGAGCTCCTTGCCGAGGCCGGCCAGCGTCTCGAACAGCGGCGGCGTCGCCTTCTTCCCGGTGGCCGCCAGCCGCAGCAGCATGAACAGCTCCTTGGCCGACCAGCCGCTCTTTTCGGCGAAGGCGCGCGCCAGGGTCTCCAGGCCGGCCACCGAGAAATCGCGCGCGGCGTCCAGCTCTTCGCCGAACGCGGCCAGCAGGTCGATGACCTCCTTGGAGGTCCGGTTCTTGACCGCCAGCTCCTTGGCCACCGGCGCGTAGTCGACGTCGCCCGAGAAGAAGAAATCGGTCATCGGCACGAACTCGTCGAGGCGCTGGATCCGCTCGCGCACCAGCGGTACCAGCGAAACCAGCTTCTCGTCGGAGAGCCGCCAGGCGCGCAGCCGCCGCACCACCTCGTCGTCGGAAAGCGCGCGCAGGTAGCCGGCGTTCATCGCCGACAGCTTCACCAGGTCGAACACCGGGCCGCCCAGGCTGACCCGATCGAAGTCGAACGCCGCCACCATCTCGTCGAGCGTGAACTTCTCGCGGTCACCCGAGATCGACCACCCCATGGTCCCGAGGTAGTTGAGCAGCGCCTCGGGCAGGAACCCCGCGTCCCGGTAGTAGTCGAGCGAGACCGGGTTCTTGCGCTTCGAGATCTTCGACTTGTCAGCGTTGCGCAGGAGCGGCATGTGCACCCACTCGGGCGCTTGCCACCCGAACGCCTGGTAGAGCACGACGTGCTTGGGCGTCGACGACAACCATTCTTCGGCGCGGATCACGTGGCTGATCTGCATCAGGTGATCGTCGACCACGTTGGCCAGGTGGTAGGTCGGAAAGCCGTCGGTCTTGAGAAGGATCTGGTCGTCGATCTGGGCGTTCTCGAACTTCACCGCGCCGCGCAGCCGGTCGATGAACGCGGTCTCGCCGGTGAGCGGCATCTTCATCCGCACCACGAACGGCTCGCCCGCGGCGGCCCGCTTGGCCCCTTCCTCGTCCGGCCGCCCCCGGCAGAGCCGGTCGTAGCCGACGAACAACTCCTGGCGGCGCTGCTCGTGGCGCACGGCCTCGAGTCGCTCGGCCGTGCAGAAGCAACGGTAGGCGCCGCCGCCGGCCAGCAGCCTGGCCACCTCGGCCTGGTAGAGGTCGGCGCGCTCCGACTGCCGGTAGGGGCCGAACGGGCCGCCGATGTCGGGCCCCTCGTCCCAGGCGAGCCCCACCCAGCCGAGCGCGCGCAGGATGGCCGCCTCGGACGCGGCCGTCGAGCGCGCGCGGTCGGTGTCCTCGATCCGGAGCACGAATTTCCCGCCGTGCTTCTTGGCGAAGGCGTAGTTGAAGAGCGCGATGTAGGCGGTGCCGACGTGCGGGTCGCCGGTCGGCGAGGGGGCGATGCGGACACGGACGGGCGGCGACATGCGCGGGGTTCATAACACGATCCGTCCCCCGGGGCGCCCACCTCGAGCGTCCGCCGGGCGGGGTCCGGTCGCACGTTGGCCTCGGGGGGACAAAGGTTGCTACTCTACGTGGGGCCGTGTCTGCCGACCCTCAACCGCCCTCGCCGGCGCTGGTGCCGACGCCCGTCGGACCGCTCGTCGTCCCCGACGCCCCTCCGGCGACGCCGCCGCTTCAGCTCTCGCTCGTCATCCCGACCTACAACGAGAGCAAGAACGTCGGCGAGCTCGTGGCGCGCCTCTGCGAGCTGCTCGACCGCCAGCTCGGCCGCGGCGGTTACGAGCTGATCGTGGTCGACGACGACAGCGCGGACAAGACCTGGGAGGTGGCCCTGGCCGTCGCCGTGCAGTACCCGCCGCTGCGGGTCATCCGCCGGGTCGGCGAGCGGGGGCTCTCGACCGCCGTCATCCGCGGCTGGCAGGCGGCGCGCGGCGAGATCCTGGCGGTCATCGACGCCGACCTGCAGCACCCGCCCGAGGTGGCGGCCGACCTCTGCAAGCGCATCCTGGCGGGCGCCGATCTGGCGGTGGCCAGCCGCAACGTCGACGGCGGCGGCGTCTCGAACTGGAGCGCCACCCGCCGGGCGCTCTCGCGCGGCGCGCAGCTGCTCGGCCTGCTGATGCTCCCTGGCGTCCTCGGTCGGGTCTCCGATCCGATGAGCGGCTACTTCGCGCTCCGCCGCCGGGTGATCGCCGGCGTGCCGCTCAGCCCCCTCGGCTACAAGATCCTGATCGAGGTCATCGGACGCGGTCGGGTGGGGACGGTCGCCGAGGTCGGGTACGTGTTCCGCGAGCGGGCCCTCGGCGAGAGCAAGGTGACCTGGCGGCTCTACGTCGAGTACCTGCGCCACCTCGTGCGGCTGCGGCTGGCCAAGGTCCCGCTCGGCCGCCTGGTGCGGTTCGCGCTGGTCGGGATGACCGGTCTGGCGGTCGACATGGGGCTCCTCTACCTTTTCAGCGATCCGTCCTCGCTCGGCTGGGGCCTGACGCGCAGCAAGCTCCTCTCCGCCGAGGCGGCCATCGTGAACAACTTCCTCTGGAACGACCTCTGGACCTTCGGGGATCTGGCCGCCCGACAGCGCGGGTGGCGACATCGCTTCCGCCGCTTGCTGAAGTTCAACGTGATCTGCGGAATCGGCCTGGCGATGAACGTCGTCTTGCTGAACCTGATGTTCAACCTCTTGCACATGAACCGCTACCTGGCGAACCTGGTGGCCATCGGCGTCGTCACGCTCTGGAACTTCTGGGTGAACCTGAAACTGAGCTGGCGTTACACCGGCGCCCCGGAAGCCGCCGCGCCGCTCGGATCGATCGAGCCCGGCTAGAGGAGATCGCCCGCCGAGATCGCCAACGGGCGACCAACCGCGGCCAACGCGGTTGGCGATCGCCGCCGCCGGCGGCCCGCGGAGACGCCACGGCGAGGTGGTTCGCTGCTTGCTTTCCGGCTGGATCGGGACCCGTGACGATCCGTCGTGGACAGAAAAAGAGCTTCTATTTCCCGATCTGGATGTCGCGCGAGGTCGGAATCGAGGCCGCCCGCCTCGATCGCTCCGCCTCCTGGATCCTCCAGCGCGCCTGGAAGCTCGCCCGTGCCGCGCTACGCGCCGCGCCCCGCCGAACGACCGCGGCTGGGCCCGAGCCCACCCGTCGTTGCACGGGAAGCGGCCCGCCCCCTTGAAACAACGCCGCGCGTCCCCAGGAGGTCAGGTCACCTGCGGCTCGGTCCCCTCCGTCTCCGGGACGCCGTGGTGACGCAGCTTCTCCCACAGGCTCTTTCGGGAGATCCCCAGCGACTCCGCGGTCACAGCCCGCTTTCCGTCGAAGTCGGCCAGGGTCCGCAGGAGGTAACCTCGCTCGAACGCGCGCATCGCCTCGGCGAGCGGAAGGATGGTCTCGGTGTCGGCCGCGGGATGCCGGCCGGCGCCGGTGATGGCTGAAGGGAGGTGCTCGAAGTCGATCTCTCCCCCGCCCGAGAGGAGGACCGCGTGCTCCACCGCGTGCATCAGCTCGCGAACGTTCCCTGGAAAAGGGTGGCCTTCGAACGCGCTCCAGGCGCGCCAGCTGAGGCCGGTGGTCGGTGTCTTCCGATTCGAGAAGCGGCGGATGAAATGGTTCACCAAGATGGGCAGGTCGCCGGTTCGCTCGCGCAGCGGCGGGATGGTGAGCTCGATGGTGTTGATCCGATAGTAGAGGTCCTCGCGGAATCTCCCTTCCGCGATCTCCTTGCGCAGATCTCGGTGGGTCGCGGCCACGATCCGGACGTCGACCGGGATCGTCCGGTCGCTTCCGAGCGGCTCGATCGTCCCTTCCTGCAGCACGCGCAGGAGCTTGACCTGAGCGGCCTGGGAGAGCTCGGCCACTTCGTCGAGGAACAGCGTCCCGCCGTCGGCCGCCTGGAAGCGTCCCACCCGCCGGCTGATCGCTCCCGTGAAGGCCCCCCGCTCGTGGCCGAACAGCTCGGCTTCGAGAAGCGTGTCCGGGAACGCCGCGCAATTGACGGCCACGAACGCCTTGGCGTCACGCGCGCTCCCCTCGTGCAGCGCGCGCGCCACCAGCTCTTTCCCCGTTCCGCTCTCGCCGCGGATGACCACCGAGGCGTCGCTGGGGGCCACGGCGGTCAGGCGTTTGATCAGCCGCTGGATCTCCGGGGAGTGGCCGATGAGCTGCGCCTCGGTCGTGGTCGCCGCCAGCTTGGCGCGCGCGTCCGCGAGATCTCGGTGCAGCCGGCGGAAAGTCTCCAGCCGCGACATCTGGATGCCGAGCTCGTCGACCCGGATCGGCTTGGTCAGGTAATCGAACGCTCCCTCCTTCAAGATGGCCACCGCCGCCGGGATGTTGGCATGGCCGGTCATCACGATCGTGTCCGTCGCCGGCGCGCGCTCCCGGATCTGCCGCAGCAGCGTCAGGCCGTCGACCTTCGGCAGGCGCACGTCCGCCAGGACCACGTCGTAGTCAGTCCCCGTCGCCATCGAGAGGGCCTGGGCGCCGTCCGTCGCGCAGGCGACGTCGTGCCCCTCACCCGCCAGCTCTTCCGCGATCAGATTGCAGAGATCGGGCTCGTCGTCGACAACTAGTACTTTCAGCATATGGCGTAGGCGAACCTAGGGATTGGTCGTAGTCTGTCCAGGCCCGAACGGACCGGGACGACTGAAACGGCCCTCCGGGCCCTCAGCCGAGCGGCAACCAGGGGGGGAGCGGCGCCGCGGCGTAGAACTTCCGCAGGCGGGCCGCCGCCGCGCCGCCGCGCGGCCGATTGTCGTCGTCGAGGAAGCCGAGGAACCGGAGCGCGTTGCGCCCCATCAGGTCCGCGAGCCCGTCGGGGCCGAGCAGCCCCCCGAGGGTGGCGCGAAACTGGTCGACGGCGGCGTCGGCGTCGGGGTCGAGGCCGGAGAGCCACCAGTCGCTGCCATACATCAAGCGCCGTTTGACCTTCGGGTAGCGGGCGATGACGTCGGCGAGCAGCGGAACGAGGCGCTGGCGGTAGGCCGCGTCATACACCAGCGGCGAGTTGGAGAGATCGGCGTAGACGTTGGGGTGGCCTTCGATCAGCGCGGCGGCCTGGTAAATCCAGGCGTCGGTGGTCGGCTTCGGCGCGGCGGGATCGGCGACGCCGTAGTCGTGACCGAAGTGGCCGAAGTTGAGGCGCAGCGTCGGGTGGCGATCGAGCACCGGTCCCCAGTTCGCGGGTGAGGCGAGCCGGTGCAGCCCCAGGCCGTACTCGTTGGCCGAGCTGGCGTGGGTCAAGAGGGGCACCTCGGTGGCGGCCGCGTACGCATAGAGCGACTCCAGCGCGGCGTCGAGGCGGGCGGCGAACGGAAGATCGCTGCGCAGGTGGACGTTGTCGCCGGGAGCGAAGCCGACCGGCGGGTAGAGCTTCACGCCCAGGAAGCCGCCCGCCTCGACAGCGTAACGGACGAGATCGAGGGCGGTGGCGGCGGCGGACGGGCGCGCCGGCGGTGCGCCCGGTTTGGCCGCCGCCTGCGGGGCTTTCTCACCTTCGAGCTGGCGGCGCGGATCGAAGGCCACGAAGGGGTGAAACCGCGCGTCGGCGCGCCCGATCCGCCCGAGGGTCGCCAGGCGTGCGATCTGCTCCTGCACCAGGATCTGCTGCCAGAGCGGCGTGAGCGCGCGATCCTCCGACCAGGCGTCGTAGTCGACCAGCGCCGGCGTGAACAGCGACACGGAGGGGAAGAGGTCGGTGATCGAGGCGGCGATGGCGCTCCGCGGATGGGCGACCAGGTAGAGCGTCGTGAGGTAGCGCCCGATGATCCGCCGCTTCTCGGCGCTGACGGTGAACGGCAGGTGCTTGCCGAGCTTGTCGAGCAGCAGGTCGAGGAGCTCGGACGGCAGTGGGGGAACCGGCGCCACGGGAGGGCCGAGATGCGCGACGAGCTCGCCGAGCCGCGCCAGCTCGACGTCCCCGGCGGGCGCGGCGGCGTCGGGGAGCTTGGCCACCGCGCCGACCAACGCGCGCACCACCACCTCCGGCCAGCGGCTCACGAAGCGCGACAGCTCGGTCAGACCGGGGATGAAGTGGGCGACGAAGCCGACGATCGGCAGGTCGGCCGAGCAGAAGGTGTGGCAGTGGACGTCGACGGACACCGGCGGCGCGCTCGGCTTGGGCGCGACGGGCGGGGGCGCGGCGTCCGGAGAGGCCGTCGCCCCCTTGCCCTGGCCACCCAGCGCCGCCAGCCCGAGGGCGCCCGCCCCGCCGCGCAGGAGATCGCGCCGCCGCAGCATCGTCTCAGGGCACCAGCTTGTAGCCGGTGCCGTAGATGGTCACGATGTGGCGCGGCTTGGCGGCGTTCTCTTCGATCTTCTTGCGCAGCTTCACCACGAAGTTGTCGACGCTGCGGGTGCTGGCGTGCCCCGACACGCCCCAGATCTTCTCCAGGATCTCCTCGCGGGTGACCGGCTGGCCCGCCCGTTCCCAGAGGAGGCGCAGGAGCTCCACCTCGTAAAATGACAGCGCGCTCACCTTCCCCTTGCGCGCCAGCTCGTGCTTGAGCGGGTCTATCGTCGACGCGCCGATGACGATCTGCTCGTTGGCCGGCGGCGCCCGGTGCAACCGCCGGAAGATCGCCTTGATGCGCGCCACCAGCTCGCCGATGGAGAACGGCTTGGTCACGTAATCGTCGGCGCCCACGTCGAGGCCGCGGATCTTGTCCGTCTCCTGCGAGCGTGCGGTCAGCATGATCACCGGCACCAGCGGGTGCGTCGCGCGGATCTCCTCGCAGACCGAGAAGCCGTTGGCGTCGGGGAGCATCAGATCGAGCAGCACGAGGTCGGGGCCGCGCTCGCGCAGGAGCCGCACCCCCTCGCGCCCCAGCCCCGAGGCGACCACCTCGAACCCCTCGAACTCCAGCGCGTCGCGCAGCCCGCGCACCAGATCGGGCTCGTCCTCGATGACCAGGATGCGGCGGCGGGCGGGCGCGGCGGCGAGCGGCGACTGCGGGTGGCTCACAGGGCGGCGGCCTCCTCGGGCGCGGGGGTGACGACGGGCGCCACCGGGACGTAGACGGTGAAGGTCGACCCGCGGCCGAGCGCGCTCTCCACCTCGACGCGCCCGCCATGCGCCTCGGCGATGTGCTTGACCAGCGCCAG
>Ga0134126_10011094_pt1 | contig 11361 bp, 4 predicted proteins | sample KB31752_FD_96881 | JGI IMG/M metagenome (GOLD analysis project Ga0134126, IMG submission 96881) | Terrestrial soil microbial communities with excess Nitrogen fertilizer from Kellogg Biological Station, Michigan, USA - KB3-175-2 | ecosystem: Environmental > Terrestrial > Soil > Unclassified ... | reverse complement strand
GTCCGACACCTACCCCTACCCCGGGCTGACCACCACCTACGCCTACGACGCGAACGGCAACCTGTCCACCCAGACCGAGCCCCCGGTCACCAACCGGGTGACCGGCGCGGTGCACACCGCGCAGACCACCACCACCTACGACCCCGACGACAACGTCCTGTCGCAGCAGGTCGCCGACCTAACCGGCGGCGACGCCGCCCGCGCGGCCACCCGCGCCTACAACGCCTACGACCAGCTGGTCACCGAGACCGACCCGGCCCATTCCACCACGAGGTACACCTACGACGCGTACGGGAACAAGGCGTCGCAGACCGACCCGGGCGGCAACCTCACCCAGTACGCCTACGACGGCGACGGGCACCTGCTGACCACCACGCTGGCGAACTACACCGGGTCACCGCCCGGCTCCCAGGCGCCGGCGCCGCTGGTGCAGGAGTCGCGGTCGTACGACCCGGCGGGCCGCCTCGCCCAGGTCATCGACGCGATCGGCCGCAAGACCGACTACACGTACCTGGACAACGACCTGCTGGCGCAGGAGACCCAGGTCAGCCCGGACGGGGCCAGCTCTTTCGTGACCGACTACTACGGCTACGACGGCGCCGGGAACGTCAACGAGGAGTGGGCCCGCAACGGCGAGACCTACACCACCACCGCCTACGACGCCGCCGGGCGGGTGACGCAGCAGGTCACCGACCCGTCCGGCCTCGCCCGCAGCACGTCGGTCACCTACACCCCGGACGACCAGCAGGCGTCGGTCACCCAGAGCGGAGCCGGCGGCGCGTCGCAGACGACGTCGTACACCTACGACCCGGCAGGCAACGTGCTGTCGCAGAACCTGACCGACCCGGGCGCGGGCGGCCCGGCGGCGTGGTACCGGCTGTCGCAGTCCTCCGGCACGGCGGTACCGGACGTGGTCAGCGGCGGGCAGCCGGCCACGGCGTCCGGCGTGACCTGGAACGGCAGCTACGGGACGTTCTCCGGGGGACCGGGCAGCCGGGTGACCACGGCGGGGCCGGTGGTGGACACCACCGGGTCGTTCAGCGTGTCGGCGTGGGTGAACCTGGCCGCGGTCACCGGCAGCGACGAGCAGGTGGTGACACAGGACGCGGGCTCGATGTCCGGGTTCTACCTGGGGATCAACGGCGGCACCAATAACTGGGGGTTCGCCCGCCCGCTGGAGGACCAGAACGAGCCGCCGTCCTGGGCCGTCTCCAACGGCCCCACCGCCCACACGGGCACCTGGACGTTCCTGACCGGCGTGTTCGACGTGAACGCGGGCACCGTCCAGCTGTACGTCAACGGCACCGCCAGCGCCAGCGCGACCGACACGTCGCCCGTCGCCGCCAACGGGCCGCTGGAGATCGGCGCGGAGAAGTGGGACGGCCAGGCGGGCACCGGCAACTTCGACGGGTCCGTCGCCAACGTCGAGGTCTACCCCTCCGCCCTGTCCGCCGCCGAGGTCAGCAACCTGTACCAGCAGCACCAGAACGGCGGCGACATCGTCCGGGGCGGGCTGACCACCACCTGGACCCGGGACCAGCGGGGCCTGCCCACCTCGATGACGAACCCGGACGGCGACGTCACCAGCTACGCCTATGACGAGGCGGGGCAGCTTTCGGTGACCTACGGGCCGCCGGTCACCGCCCAGACCTACGGGCACGCGGCGGTGACCGCCCGCCCGGAGACGATGACGGGCTACGACACGTTCGGCGACAACGCCGAGACCCAGGACCCGGACGGGAACCTCACCACCTACGCCTACGACGCCGACGGGCAGCCGGTCTCCGAGACCCTGCCGCCCTACACCCCGCCCGGCGGGACGCCGGTCACCGCGGTGGACACCACCGCCTACGACGCCAACGGGCGGGTCACCGCGGTCAGCGACGGGCTGAACAACACGACCAGGTTCGGCTACGACCAGCTCGGCGACAAGGTGACGGTCACGGCCCCGGACGGCAGCGCCACCACGACGGCGTACGACACGGTCGGCGAGCTGTTGTCGGTGACCGGCCCGACCGGCGCGGTGACCGACTCCACCTTCGACTACCTGGGCCGGCCCGCGACCACCACGCAGCTGGAACGGCACGCCGGGCCGGGCACCGCCGCGTACATCACGCACTATTCCTACGGCGACGGCACCGGGCCGACGGGCGGCGGCGGCTGGCTGGCCCAGCAGGCCAGCCCGGACGGGGTGAGCACCTCCTACGCCTACGACCCGTCGGGCGCGGTGACCTCGGTCACCGACGGGGCCGGGGACAAGACCTCGTACTCGTACGACGGCCTCGGCCGCAAGGTCAAGGTCACCTACCCCGACGGGACCGCGACCGCCACCGGCTACGACGCGGCCGGGAACGTCACCTCGGCCGCGAACCTGAGCGCGTCCGGGACCACCCTGGCCAGCACCTCGTCCGCGTTCAACGGGGAGGGCGGCCAGGTGTCGGCGACCGACGCCGTCGGCAACTCCACGACGTTCACCTACGACCCGACGGGGCTGGTGACCGGGGAGGTCCAGCCGGTGTCGGCGACCTCGGCGGTCAGCACGTCGTTCGGCTACGACCCGGCCGGGAACCGGACCCTGTACACCGACGGGAACGGCGGCCAGTGGTGGGACACCTATAACAGCTGGGGGCTGCAGGAGTCGCGGGTGGAGCCGTCCACCGCCACCTACTCCGGCCTGGCGAACTCGGCGTTCACCACGGCCTACGACGCGGCCGGCCGGGCGGTGACGGAGACCGAGCCGGGCGGGATCACGGTCACCGATACCTACAACAACCTCAACGAGCTGACCGGCCAGTCCGCGACCGGTGTCACCACCCCCACCCGGACCTTCGGCTACGACCCGGCCGGGCACATGACCTCGGCGGCCACGTCCAACACCGCTTCCAGCGGGTCGAACGCGACCAGCGAGTCGTTCACCTACAACGACCGCGGCCAGGTGCTGACCGCGGCGGGCTCGGCCGGGTCCACCACCTACGCCTACAACGGGGACGGGCAGGCCACCTCGGTCGCCGACGCGGCCGGGACCACCGGTTACACCTATGACAACGCGGGCCGCCTGGCCACGCTGGCCGACCCGGCCAGCGGCACCACGGCGACGTACTCCTACAACTCGGACTCGCAGGTCAGCCAGGTTTCCTACGGGTCAGGCAAGGACACCAGGTCGTTCGGCTACGACGGCCAGCGGCGGCTGACCTCCGACACGCTCAAGACCTCCGCCGGGGCCACCGTGGCCTCGGTGACCTACGGGTACAACGCCAACGGCGAGGTCACCTCGCAGGCGACCGCCGGCCTGGCCGGCCCGGCCTCGAACACCTACACCTACGACGAGGCGGGCCGGCTCACCTCCTGGAACAACGGCACCGCCACCGCCCAGTACGGCTACGACCCGAACGGCAACCTGACCCAGGACGGGGCGAAGACCTACCAGTACGACGCCCGTGACGAGATGACCTCGGACGGGACGGCCAGCTACGGTTACACCGCGCGCGGTACCCCGTCGTCGGAGTCGGGCCTGTCCGGCACGATCGCGGTGACGTTCGACGCCTACGGTGACCAGGCAACGGCGGGCACCCGTTCCTATGCCTACGACGCGCTGGGCCGGCTGACCGCGGACACCCCGACGGCGGGCGGCGGCGGCTACCTGTTCTCCTACGCGGGCGCGACCGGCACGATCGCGTCGGACGGGGCGTCGGCCTACACGTGGGACCCGTCGGGCAGCGCCCTGGTCGGGGTGGGGGTCCCGGGCGGGGGGACGCCAGGGGTGCTGGCGCTGGCGAACGCGCACGGGGACGTGCTCGGGCAGTTCACCGCGGCGGGGACCGGGGTGTCGGGGGCGCAGGCCTACGACCCGTGGGGCAAGGTGACCACCGCGACCGGGACCCCGCAGGGGCTGCTGGGCTACCAGTCGTCGTGGAGCGACCCGGCATCAGGCAAGAACCTGATGGGGGCGCGCTGGTACGCGCCGACGGCGGGCGACTTCACCTCGGCGGACACGGTGCAGGTGAACCCGGACCCGGACCCGGCGGCGGGCAACCCGTTCGCCTACGCCAGTGACGAGCCGCTGGACCTGATGGACCCGTCGGGGCACGGCTGCGGGTGGACCAACCCGCTGGGCTGCGTGACGGCGGTCGTGAACAAGGTGAAGTCCAACCCGGTCGTCAAGAAGGTCGTGAAGGCGGTCGCGAAGAAGATCGCCCCCGTGGTCAAGAAGGCCAGGGCCGTGGTGCGGACGGTCAAGAACGTCGCCACCAAGGTGTACGACGGGGCGAGGACGGTCGTGCGCGCTACCGCGTACGCGGTGACCCATCCCGTGGCGACGGCCAAGGCGGTAGTCAGGGCGGTGAAGGCGTCGCCGATCGTGAAGAAGGCGGTGTCGGCGCTTAAAACCGCGGGAAAGGCGGTGAAGGCGGCCGCGACGGCGGTGAAGAAGGCGGCGGTCAGCGTGGGGCGGACTGTCAAAAAGGCGGCGGTCGCCACGGCGCGGACTGTTGAGAAGGCGGCGGTCAGCACGGGGCAGTTCGTCAAGGCGCACGCGGCGGCGATCGGCGGCGCGGTGGCCGGGGTGGCGGTGTTCGCCGGGTGCGAGGCGGTCACCGTGGGGGCCGGCAGCCTTGGCTGCGCGGCGCTGTCGGGTGCGGTGTCCAGCGCGGTGTCCTACGGGATCACCGCCGCCCAGACCGGCAAGTTCTCCTGGTCGGGCCTGGGCAAGGCCGCCCTCACCGGGGCGGTCAGCGGCCTGGCCGGCGGCGCCCTCGGCGAGCTGGCCGGCGCGGCGGCGGGGTCGTTCACCGGGGACGCGTCCTCGGCCCTGGACGGCCTGTCCGGCGAGGCGGGGGACAGCGGGTCCGTGGCCGACAGCGCGGCCGGGGAGGCCAGGGCCCCCGCTGAGGAAGAACCCTCTGCCAGCCAGAGCAGCGGCGGCTCCTGCCGGGTCGGCGGCAACTCGTTCAGCGCCGGGACCCTGGTCCTGCTCGCCAGCGGCAAGACCGTCCCGATCAGCCAGCTCAAGACGGGCGACACGGTCCTGGCCAGCGACACCAAGACCGGTAAGGACCAGCCCGAGAAAGTCACCGCCGTCCTGGTCCACCACGACACCGACCTCTACGACCTCAACGTCAAGACGAGCTACGGCACCGAGGTCATCCACACCACCGCCGGACACCTGTTCTGGGATTCTCACCTGGATAAGTGGATTCCGGCGAGTCACCTTAAAAAGGGCGAGCGACTCAAGACCCCGAACGGCACGCTAGCAACCGCCGACGGCGGCACCACCCCCACGGTCCACGACGGCTGGATGTGGGACCTCACCGTCCCCGGCAACAACGACCACGACTTCTACGTACAGGATTCCGGTACAGGTGTCCTCGTCCACAATTGCGGCGGGAGTGTCAGTGGCACCGTGAGCGCGGTCAAGGGAGTATTTGCAGGGGCGTTCAACCCAGGGCAACTGGCCATCGGTGGCGCAGGAGGCGCTGTCGGCAACTACGTGGATGCCTACGAGGATGGTGAGAGGGGTGGGAAACTCTGGGCGACTACCGCATTGGGGTTCGCGACTGGCGCGGCAAGCAACGTCAGCGTCGGTGATGGGCTTGGGCCTTCTGTGCTAATGGGAGCGCTGGCGGGCGATATCAATGGAGCGGGGAGCCAGCTGATCAGCAATGGTGGTAATATCAGAAAGGTCAATATGGGATGGGTGGCGGTCGATACCGGGATTGGAGCCTGGGGTAATGCCGTTGGTACGGGCATTCAGGGTAATAATGCGAATCCAACGCTCGGTAACTCTATCAGTGCTTTCATGGGCGTGTGGCCAAGTGCGCTGTGCGGAGGGCTGGACAACAGTCAAAATTGGAACTGCTGACGACGTCTGGCAGAGGCGAGAGGATACGGCTATACACCATGCAACGACTTGAGTACCGGACGCATATCGCAACCAGTATTGTTATAGGCGTGGTTGGCGTCGCGCTTCTAGCGGGGTGCGCGGCGTTCATCGTTCAAGGGATGATGAGCGAATCCGGCGGCGCGACCGCACTCATTATTGGTTTTATCGTACTGCCGCTCGCGTTGTATTTTGTTGCGAGCGCTCTCAGGCCAGGTGCGCTGACCGCCGACGATACAGGTCTGCGCCTGCGCCGGACATTCGGGACCCAGCGCATCCCCTGGGCAGCCGTGCGAGGCTTCCGTATGGTAAAACGCGGCCGGGCCGGTCCCCGTGTGCAGGCGATTCTGCAGACGGACGAGGTGATCTGGCTGCCTCACACTACGGATTCGGGAGCTAAGTCCATGCGGATCGTCGCCGAGCTTACGGCTGCACTGAGCGAGCACGCTGCCTCTTGAGCCCTCGGGGTGATGCGCAGGCTCGGCGCCTTGAGCCAGACAACGAGCTCGATCGGGTCAAGGTGGGGAGCCTTGCTAACCTGTCAGATGATGAGTGGATAGCATGTCCTTTAAGCCAGCATGAAACGGCCGAATCCGTGGTTCTGATGGTTGAGTGTCGTTGGCGGGCCCACCCTTTGATGATTTAGTACGTCACGCTAATCCTTTTACTCATGCCCGAGGATCACCCGCGGCGGCGGGGGAGCGGTTCGCCGGCGCTGCCACTCGAAGCGTCGGAGATCAGTGAAGAAGAGTTCGAGTCGCAATGGTCTGCCGCAGTTTCGGCGCGTGGTAGGCCGGCGGATCCCAAGATGTGAGATACGTGCGATGAGTGAAAGCCAGGGACGACTACTTTCCTCGGCAACGAAAGTCGACAGATCATAGTCAGGGCAATCAACCTCCGCGCTCCAAGTAGGATAGCTAAGAGGAGGTTTTACCCCTGTGGCTGACGGCGGAGCGTGCGTGCGTCACCTGGCTGAGGTGGCGGGGTTCTCAGCGACCGCGGGAAGGTCGTATGACTGGGAGGAGATCGAGACATTCCTCGGTACGCGACTGCCGTCGGATTACAAGCTGATAGCGGAATCGTTCCCGGACGGGTGGTTCCGGATGTTCGCCCATGTGCGGCTTCCAAATAGCGAGAGACGGCTGCTGAGCGATTTCGGCCAGCGGATCATGGACGTCGTCCGTGAGATGCCAGAGGACGAGGATTCGGCGGACCTCGATTTCCCGTTCCCGGCGTACCCGGAGCGCGGCGGGCTCCTGCTGTGCGGTTCCCTGCGGGTTCACGGCTGGATGTTCTGGGTGACGGGTGCCGATGACCCGGACTCGTGGCCACTGGTGCTCGCCGACGAGCTATACGAGCACTGGGAACGGTTCGACGGGTCGCTGTGCGAGTTCCTGACGGAGGTGGCTCTCGGCCGCTTCGACGCAAGCCGCTTCAGGGATGATTACGGGTGGCAGGGCCAGCGGCGGATCGATATCCCCTCGCGCCCGGTGTTCTTCAAGAGACCCGTCTGAGTCTCAATCGCTCAGTGTTCCCGAGTCCTTCACTCGGGCCCGAGGATGACGCGCGGCGGCGGGGGAGCGGCGCCCCGCCGCCCCCACTCGCGCGGGTAGCCGACCGAGACCTCCTCGAACCGCACGCCGTCGTACCGCGTGGTCCGCGGGATGTGCAGGTGGCCGTAGACCGCCGCGCGTACCCGGTACCGCGTGTGCCACTCCCCGGTGAGCGCGGTCCCGCACCACGGCGCGAACTCCCGGTGCCGCAGCGCGGCGACCGGGCCGCGGACCAGCGGCCAGTGGCCGGCCAGCACGAGAGGCCCGTTTACGGCGGCCAGTCGCCGCTCCGCCGCCGTCACCAGGTCCCGGCACCACGCCGCCGCCGACGGGTACGGGTCGGCGTGCAGCCGTCCCTCGTCGACGGGCCTGATCCCGGCCCGCCCGGCGGCCGCCAGTGCCGCCGCCCGCCCGCCCCCGTCAGCCGCCGCGTCCCCGGCCGCCGCGCCGCCCGCCCGGAACGAGTAGTCGTACAGCGTGAACACCGGCGCCACGGTCACCGGGCCGCCCGCCCCGTCCCACACCGGGAACTCGTCCTCCGGGGTGACCACCCCGAACCGGCGGCACACCTTGACCAGCGCCTCGTACCGGGCCACGCCGCGCAGCGCCACCGGGTCCGACGGCAGCGTCCACAGCTCGTGGTTGCCCGGCGCCCAGATCACCTTCGCGAACCGGCTGGCCAGCGAGGCGAGCACGAACCCGACGTCGGCGAACACCTCGCCGACGTCGCCCGCCACGATCAGCCAGTCCCCGGGGTCGCCCGGCGACAGCGCGTCCGCGTAGGCCCGGTTCTCCGGGTACCCGATGTGCAGGTCGCTGACCGCCAGCAGCCGCCCCGCCATCAGCGGACGACGCTCACAGGGCCGTCTTCTCCTGCCACAGGGCGGGGATCGACTCGTCGCCGAAGGACGCGAGGCGGGCATCGGAGACGGGCAGCCGCCCGTAGGTGAACAGCAGCAGGGCGGTCAGCGGGCCGCGGACCGCGGTGGTCGCCTTCTCGTGCCCGCGTTCCCAGGCGATCCCGCTGTCGGTGAACCGGATCACCCACTCGCCGTCGGCGTCCGTCGCGTGCAGGTGCAGGGTCGCCCCCGTCGGCAGCGCCGCGAGGTGCGGGTAGGGGCGCCGCGCGGACGGCAGGTTGAACAGGAACTCGTCGATCCCGTCCGCCGCGACGACCGGGTCGATCACCGGGTCGTCGCCGAGCGCCAGTTCCGCGTCGGCCCGGTGCACGGTCGTCTCGTGCAGCATCCGCCGCGCCCACCAGCCCGAGGTCCGCCCCGGGCCCCAGGACCAGACCGCGGTGAGCGGCCCGGCCGCGCGCAGCGCGGCCAGCAGCGGCGTCGCGCCGGCGGCGATCCACTGCGACCAGCCGTCCGGCGACTCCCACGGCGAGGCGGCCTCCGGGAACGGGACCCGCGCGGCGGCCTCGGTCTCGACGATGGCGGTGGCCCACCGGTGGATCGTCCCGGTGTGCCGGGCTAGGTCCGCGACCGTCCAGCCTGGGCAGCTCGGCACCGCCAGGGCGACGTCGGGCGCGTCCGCGACAACAGCGGCGAGCGTCGAGATCTCTTTCTCGGCCCGCTCGCAGAACCAGTCGTGATCAAGCACCCCGCCAGGCTACCGGCCCGCGGGCGGCACTAGCGGCAGCGACGGGCCTAGCCGTACAGCCGGGCCACCGACTCGAGCACGCAGACCGGCTTGTCCGATCCCTCGCGCTCGATGACCCCGCCGACGATCAGCTGCAGGCCGCCCTTGACCTCCTCGACGCCGACGAGGGTGGCGGTCAGCCGGATCTTCGACCCCACCGGCACCGGGGCGGGGAAGCGGACCTTGTTGAGCCCGTAGTTGACCGCCATCTTCACGTCAGTCACCCGCAGGACCTGCGAGAACATCGGGATGAAGAGCGACAGGGTAAGGAACCCGTGCCCGATCGGCCCGCCGAACGGTGACTCGGCCGCGGCCCGCTCGGGGTCGACGTGGATCCACTGGTGGTCGTCGGTCGCGTCGGCGAACGTGTTCACCCGTTCCTGGGTCACCTCGAGCCACTCGGTGGTCCCGAGCACCTGCCCCTTCAGCGCGGGTAGCTCGGCCAGCGTGGTCGTCGTGCTGCTCATCTAGGTCTCCGATCCGGTGCCCGGGTTACGTCTGGCCCAGACCGTACCAGGCCCGCGGGCCGCTTCCTATCGGCCGGTAGCACCAGCTTGCGGGCCCGCCCGCTGTGCCGCGCGGCAACGTCCCGCGGCGGCGGGCCGGATTATGCCGCCAATCTGGAATGCACCCTCCGGTTAGCGTGTTCGCAGAAAAGTGAGGGCGGTATGCGCCGTCCACAGAATCACACATGCGCACGGAGCTTCCAGCCGAGGGGTTCCTTCGGCACCGAGGTCTGATCCTCACCGCGGCAGGCGGTGCCGTCGTCGAGGGTGGCTTGCTCACGCTCCTCGCCCCGAACGCCCGTTCCGTCGCGCCCCAGGTCACCGCGCTTCCGTCGCTCGCCGCCTATCACGACCTGCGCTGGATCTTCACCGACACTCAGTCCTGGCTGTGGTTCGGCGGCCTGGTCGTGCTGATCCTGGCCGCCCGCGCGGCCCTGGACATGACGATGCTCCGGCTCGCCTGGCCGCGCGGCCTGCCCGCGCCGCCGGCCAGCCGCGTGCTCGCCTCCTGCGCGGCGCTGACCATGCTGGCCTGGGTGCTGCTGTCGCCCGCGGCCACCCTGGCGTTCGGCGTCGCGCTGCTCCCGTTCTCCTGGCCTTTCCTGGCCGCGTTCCCGATCATGCTCGGCATCGTCGCGGCGCTCAGCCACGGCGGGCTCGTCACGGCCTGGTGGCGGCGGCTGCCCCCGGCCGGCGCGGTGCTGTGGCTGCTCGGCAGCTTCGCGGCCGCGACCGTCGCCGGCGCGGTGATCACCCGCCTGCCCGTCGGCGCGGCCCTCGCCGTCGCGGCGGTCACCGGCCTGGTCAACGCCAGGGCCTGGTACGGCCTGGCGGTCCTGGCGGCCCGGCTGCAACCGCGGCCGCACGAGTCGCTGGCCGCCAAGCTGCTGTTCAGCCTGCCGTTCGCGCCGATCGCCGCCGTCATGGTGGTCGCCCTGGTGGTAGGCACGGCCCGGCTGCTGTTCACCGGCACGATCCAGTTGCCGATCAGCCCGGCCTCGAACGCCGCGGCGGCCCTGGTCGACGCCGGCCAGGGGACCGGCTCCGCCTCCGGGACGCGGCAGGACGCCGCCCCGTCCGCCGTAGTGCCGGCGGCCGGGAGCGCGGTGCTCGTGGTCGGCGGCTGGGGCTCGTCGTGCTGCGACGCCGCCAACGACCTGCGCGCCATGCTGCCCGGGACGAACGTGTGGCAGTTCTCCTACGCGGGCCTGAATGCCAGGGGGCGGCCTGTCCCGCAGGGCGCGAGCGCTGATGACCTGCCGCTGCCCGTGCTCGGTGACAAGATCGCCGCCCAGGTCCGGGTCCTGCACGCGGCCTCCGGCCGGCCGGTCGAGGTGGTCGCGGAGAGCGAGGGAACGCTCGGCGTCTACGCGATGCTCGCGCGCGACCCGGCGCTGCCGGTCTCCTCCGTGGTGCTGCTCAGCCCGATCGTCAGCCCGGGCCAGCTCAGCTACCCGCCGGGCCAGGCCGGCGGGTCGGCCCCCGAGGACGCCCTCGACGAGCTCAACGAGCTGGTCGGGGGCATGTCGCCGTACGGCCCGAGCGGCGCGCAGCGGCTCATCAACTCGGTCAGCGCGGTAGGCGCCAGGTACTTCGACGACATGGTCGCCGCTTTGGGCGCCGGTACCGACGGCAAGCCCGTTCGCTGGCTCGCCGTGGTTCCCCTGGCCGACGCCGTCACGCTTCCCCCCGGGTGCGCGCTGCCGTCCGGCGTGGTCGTCGTCCCCGCCTTCCACGGCGGCCTGCTCGGCGACCCGACGGTGCTCCCGATGGTCAGCTC
>Ga0134126_10011093_pt1 | contig 11362 bp, 13 predicted proteins | sample KB31752_FD_96881 | JGI IMG/M metagenome (GOLD analysis project Ga0134126, IMG submission 96881) | Terrestrial soil microbial communities with excess Nitrogen fertilizer from Kellogg Biological Station, Michigan, USA - KB3-175-2 | ecosystem: Environmental > Terrestrial > Soil > Unclassified ... | reverse complement strand
CGCACATATGCGTGATGATAAGTTCACCATGTTTCGTCAAGAGCCGTTTATTAAACGGACATTTGAAAGAATTCTTATGAAAATTGCAGCTATTGAATTAGCAAAAGGAGCAGGAAAACTAAATGAGTTGGAAAAGCGTTAAGCCTATGGCTAACGATCCGGTAGAAGCCGGATATTACCCACTAGCTCTAGAGAGCTATGAGATTAAGACTACCAAACCGGAGTCTGGTTCTAAGCTTATGTATGCGGTTCGTTTCCGCATTGAAGAGTCTGACGTTCCCGAAATTAGCAAGTCTATGGGCCGCACGCTTATGGATTGGTTTGTAATCGGAACCGATGACGATCCCGGTGCTGAAGATGAGGCTACCATCAACGACGAAGAAAACAAGGGCATTCGTAAGCTAAAGCGCCTATCGGAAGCGGCAGAAGTTGAGCCGACTGATCCCGAAGGCAATGTTACTACTGACATGCTACTTGAAATTCTGGATGGTTGTATCGGCAAGCAAGTTACCGCTTTCGTAAATAAGAAGGGTGAGAATAACAACATCAATTCTTATTTCAAGACTGGCGAACGTCCAATTGGACTAGATAGTGGTAAGAAGATGGTTAGCGGTGGAGCGAAGCCTAATACTTCTAAGTTTGCCCCTAAGCCCAATATCTTCCAAGCAACTGCTGCTGCAAAGGCTGCCAAGGCTGCAATGACAGCCAAGCCGCCTAAGAATGTAGTGGTAGCGGAAGTTGTGGAAGAAGAGATTGAGGAAGCCCCGGCCCCTAAGAAGGCCGTGAAAGGCGGCAAGGCTCCTGCTTCCATAATCTGCCCGATGGGATGCGGTGAAAAGATCGAATATAAGATGCTCGCCGCGCACGCCGAGACTTGTACCGGCGAAAGTGGAACTACAGAGGAAGAAGACGAATAAATGAGTTATACGTGGTCGAATGGGTATAAGCCGAACTTGGTAATGGACCAAGATATAGACACGGCAAAGATACTCCTAATCGGGGAAGCCCCCGGTGCCAAGGAAGACGAATACCTATTCGATTCACGTACTCGTAGACTTCTAACTGTAGTTGACCCCAAAGGGCAGGTGATTATGCAGCCAAAGACTGGCGGTATTCACCAGCCCTTTGCAGGGCCGTCTGGAAAGAAATTAGATGAATGGTGGAGTATTGCCGGGCTTAAAAGGTCCGACTTCTATATAACGAATGTCTTCCCTTTCCGTCCCCAAGATAACGACTTCCGAACTATTCCAACCGATTTACTACAAAGGTGGATTGACGCCCTTCACATTAAAATCGCCCACCTTCCGAAACTTAATGTCATCGTGCCTACTGGCAACGTCGCCTTACACGCTCTCACTGGCAAATCGGGTATATCCGACTGGCGCGGCTCTATTATGGCATATACGGACCTTAATGGGCGTCGGATTAAGGTCATTCCTACATTGCATCCTGCTGGTTGGTTTAGAGATTCATCGATTGAGTATTTTTGTATAGCAGATTGGCAGCGGATAGCTGGTGATAGTGCATTCTCTGAATTACGCACTGTTGATGAAAAAGAACAACACATAATTCATCCTAGCAAATCCGCGATAAAAGATTTTCTAGGTTTTGTTAAACGTGAACCAAATCATAAAATATCAATCGATATTGAAAACGATCCAAAGACGCATTTAATCACTTGTATAGGATTCGGTTGGTCCGATGAATGGGCCATAACGATTCCTCTAGAAGATGACGAATATTGGGCAGATGAAGCAGATTTAAATTGGGCGTGGGAGCAGGTTAAAGAAGTATGTGAGTCCGAAAATCCTAAAATTCTACAGGGCGGATTCCATGACACGTTTTATCTGTTTAAACGCAAAGGGATTAGAGTAAATAACTGGCAGTACGATACGCAGGCAATGCATCATTGTCTTGAGCCAACAGCGCCAACGAAGTTGAAGCCTCACTCGTTGGATAAAATGGCTAGTACATTAATTCGGACAGTTTTTTGGAAGAAAGACGCTAAAGATGAAACTACTAAGGGTTATAAGATCAAAAGCAAAGACGATTTTTGGCGCTACAATGCCAAAGACTGTTGCAAAACCTACGGTCTTTGTGAAACACTTATCGATAAATTACGGGACGCAGGTAAACTCGGATTATACTTTAGTCTCTATCAGAGGCTTTTTACTCCACTTCTCCAACTCTCCCTCAAAGGAACTAGAACTAACGATATACGTAGGAAAAAACAACTTACACACCTATTGGTATCATGTTATGAATTGCGGGATCAAGTTGAACGAATTGCTGGAAAGCCTTTACACGCTGCCAAAGGCTTCTCTGTGCAGAAGTTGTCAAAATACTTATACGATGAACTTGGTTTCACTAAGGTGGGGGGATTAACGGATGAAACCACCTTACAAAAGCTTAAAGCTAAATATGGTAAGAAGGTAAAGGAGTACGACGAAAAAATCGTGGGCGGCGGTAAGGTCCAGAGCGCCACGTTAACTAAACTTGAAAGTTGGCGCAAAGGCTTAGAAGTAATCAAATTAGTATCTGAACATCGTGAAAAATATCAATTATCAACATTCTTCGATCCTGAAAACATCGATCCCGACGGATATCTCCGTTGCAAATATAAGTTCACAACTAACTTCATGCGACTGGCTAGTTCAGAAAATCCTTTTGGAACTGGACGAAATCTGCAAAATTTTCCATCTGCGGCGAAGAACATCTTCATTCCAGACTCCGATGATCAAATTCTTATCGAATTGGACTACTCACAAGTTGAGTCTCGCATCCTTGATGTGCTTACCGGAGATGCGCAACTAATTGAGTTAGCCCATACTCCCCCGTGGTCGTTTGATATTCATACGTGGAACGCCGCGCGTATCCTTGGTATCCCTGAAGCGGAAGTTACCAAAGCGCAGCGTCACTTAGCAAAGCGTGTTGTGTACGCATCTTCTTATGGTATGGGACCGGATAAGCTACGTTCTATTCTAATCGGCGATGGTTATGATTATACTGTCAACGAATGCGCGGCGCTTATTAAGGCGTATATGGACGCCATGCCAGCCATCCCGCGCTGGCAGAACAAAACTCGGATTGAAATTTGCCAGCATCGCAAATTGGTGAATTCGTGGGGCCAAGTCTTTGAATACAAATACAATCAATTGGACTCACATCTATTCAACCAATGCTTGGCATGTCGCCCGCAAAGCGATGCTGGCATTCTACTAAACCAACAGGGGCTTATCCCGGCGTATGAGTATTCGCAAGAAACGGGTTGGTTTAGGGTGCTCTTAACCGTTCACGATAGCCTTTTGTTAACTGCAAGACGCGATAAAGCCTTTGAAGTTATGGAGTTTTGCCGTCAACAAATGGAACGCCCGCGCAATTATTACGGCCAAGAATTATCCGTTTTTGCGCAAGCCAAGATTGGCTACGACTGGAAAAACATGGAAGAGTTTAAAGCACCGCCTTCAAAAGACCAGTTTCTTGCTATAATGGAAGGGTTACCCAAATGAGAATCGCATTAGACTTAGATGGCGTATTAGCCAATTATGTTAAATCGTTTGCTACTTTTCTTCACAACAAAACCAAGTTAATTGGTCCTAATTGGGAGCCTACCGAATGGCATTTCGATGTACCGGGGCTAAGTCGTACCCAAGTATCCAAATTTAGAAAAGAAATGCAACAGGAAGAAGATTTCTGGTTGCATATATCTCCTTACCCTCAATCGTTACAGGCAATGCAGGACTTTTTGCGTCTTCACCCCGAACACGATGTTATGTATCTGACCGCTCGACCATATAACGAAAAGAACAGTACAATTGCGCAGACTAATATGTGGCTAACCAAGCATCATATTCAGAATGCGCGTACTACCCTTGTCATAGTCGAAGATCATACCCACAAGGCCGCTGTACTTAGGGCCACGGGTACTGTCTATTTCGTTGATGATCGTGTAGCTACGGTGTTGGAAACGCATAAAGTGGAATCTTGTAAGTCCTATCTTTTAACTCGTCCTTGGAATTTCGACGGTATTATGGAAAATGATCATATCAATACCGTAGGAACGCTTGAAGATTTTTTTGATAAGGTACTACATGGATAGTGGTTCCAACCTAGTTGATCTATATATGTACAGCGCAATGGCGGGGGAGACAGAGATACCAGTTGACTATCATTTCTGGTGTTGCTGCTCCGTCATTGCCGCTGCGCTTCAAGACCGAGTAGTATTAAAAAACTTTCTTGGTTTGACTAAATACCCCAATTTATACACATTCCTAATCGGAGATTCCGGTTCTGGTAAAGGTGCTGCTATAGAACACGCCTGTCGAATTATCGCCGAAATTGAAGTAATTAACCCATTTCTATTTCGTGGTACTGCGCCCGCGCTGATCGATACTATGTCTGCAATTGATAAAGAACAAAAGTATGATAAAGATGGCGCGCCTATCGACAAATCTAAGACTTTTATTATTACACCAGAGCTAAAAGATAATATTGGAAGCGGCCCTAAAGCCGCCGACTTTATTGGCTTTGTTACCAATATGTGGAATAGCATTCGTTCTATTCCTATGGTGGAATCTACTCGTGGGCACGGCGCACACGTCATAATCAATCCTGTAGTTAATTGGTTGGCCGGAAGCACTAAGGAATGGTTAATGGAAACCGTTACCCGCTCCGACATTCAAGGCGGCTTCTTTGGCCGTGTCGCTTGCGTGCAAACCAAAGATGTAGATTTACGTATTCCCAAAATAAATCTTCCACCAGATATTGATAAAATAACAAATCTAGTAATCGAGAGAGTATATCGTCTTGCGCATATCAGCGGCGAAATGAAATTTACTGCGGATGCGGAACATTATTTTCTCAACTGGTATGGCACTAGGGAGCGTCCAGATGGTCCTACTCGTCCAATCTGGCGGCGTTCGTCCGAGATAGCCTTAAAGCTGGCAATGATATTAGCAGCAGCCGATCAGACTATGGCTATTGGCGTGCCCCATATTAAGCGTGCGCGCGAAATTTCGGAGAAGTTACTATTTGAAGTAAACCATCTTATTTCTTACGCCAACGTTACTCCGAAGACTGAAACTATCTATCGTATAACTGTTATCTTGAAGCAGTTGAAAAAGGTTCCTAAATCAATTTTGCTCAAGGAATCGGCAGCTACTCTAGATGATTTTGATTTGGCATTACGCACATTGACCGAAGCTGGTTCGGTTCGCATAGCGCCTGTAAAGGGAAAGCCCGTCGTTGAATGGGTAGGGGCATAATATGATTAGTGATTACCTAGTTTACCAACCTACAGGGTTTTCAGAAACTATATTCAAAGAACGTTACGCTTTTACAGATGACGAGACTTGGGACCAAGCATGTACGCGCGTGGCTGAACAAATGGCCTTAGCCGAGATGCCAGAAAAGATGGGATGTTATAGTAAGAAGTTTTGGGACATTCTAGTTCGTAATCTTTTCATACCGGGCGGGCGTATTCTATATCATGCTGGACGAAACCAGCCTCAAATGCTTAATTGTTTTGTTCTAGGAGAAGAGCTAGATAGTAAAGAGGGTTGGGGTGGATTGGCGAAAGAAATGATCATCACGTCTATGACTGGTGGTGGTTGTGGTATCGACTTCTCCGATGTGCGTCCTAGTGGAGCGTTGATTAACGGACAGAAGGGGGTAGCTCCCGGCCCGTTAGGATTGGCAGAGCTAATAGATAATTGCGCCGAACCAGTCCGTGGTGGTGGGCAAAGACGTGTAGCTTTGATGTTTAGTTTGGACTTAACCCATCCTGATATTCTAGATTTTCTAGACGCAAAGCTTGAAAAGGGTAAACTTACTCACGCGAACATATCTGTTCGATCTAAGATCACCAGTGATTTCATTAAGGCCGTTAAGACAGATGGAGAAATTCAACTATCTTGGAAAGGGCAGTATAAAAAGCCTGTCCGTGCGCGGCTGATATGGGATAAGATAGTCAAGAATGCTCATGCCTGCGCGGAACCGGGTTTCTTAAATTGGGAATTAGCCCTTAGAGAATCCACAGTTTCGTATATGTATGATCTATTGACTACCAATCCATGCGGCGAGCAGCCTCTACCACCATATTCTAATTGTTGTCTAGGGCATTTGGTATTATGGCGGTTTGTGCGTAATGGTGAAGTTGATTGGCCCGCGTTGTCCGATACCATCCGATTGGCAGTACGGTTTCTAGATAATGTATTATCAGTTAATGTATACCCCTTGCCTATTATGCGGGAACAAGCTTTGCGAGAGCGTCGTATTGGATTAGGCACTACTGGCTTGGCTGACATGCTCGCCTTATTGCGCTTGCGGTATGGCTCACCAGAAGCTAATCGTTTTGTAGATAAGCTATATCGTTTCATTTCCAAGATTGCGTATGAATCGAGCGTAATGCTGGCGATTGAGAAGGGACCATTCCCGTTGTGTAATGCTGACTTGCATGTAGCTACCGGCTACTTGCAGCGTCAGACTACAAAAATTCAATCGTTAGTCCGAGAGCATGGGATGCGTAATTGCGCAGTATTAACTATTGCGCCTACTGGAACAGTATCTATTGTTTCTGGAAATTGTTCTAGTGGTATTGAACCTATGTTTGCGCCTGCCTATGAACGTCGATTCTGGAAAGATGGTAAACGGCAAATGGAGTTAGTATTTCATCCATTGTTTGCAGAGTTTATGGCTTCCGGTATGGACGTATCTCATTTTGTTGGTTCGCATGATCTAGCTGTTCGTGATCATTTGGAAGTACAGAAGATCGTACAAAAACATATTGATAGTGCTGTTAGTAAAACAATAAATATCCCCGAAGATTACCCCGTGGAAGAAATGTCAAAGCTGTGGCTTGAATATCTTCCATACTTAAAAGGTACGACTTTCTATCGAGAGAATACCCGTGGATATGTGGATGAAGCGGGTAATGTACTTGAACCGCCGCTAGTCGCGCTGCCGCTGGAAGAAGCTAAGAAACGGTTTAGCGGAGAGGCGGTGATAACAGGAAACGTTGAGGGCCAATGTAAGTCCGGCGTTTGTGAGTTATAATGCACGAAAATACTAAAGAATGGAGAGAATATCGTGCAAAATTACAAAGAGAATGGGCACGTAAAAATATTGCCAGCACTTTAATTACGCACGCTAAAATAAGAGCGAGAAAATTAGGTATCTTATTCGATATTACTAAATCGGATATTGAAGTTCCAGAATTTTGTCCTATATTAGGAATTAAACTTGAAGTGGCTGATGGGAAGATTGCTGATTCCTCTCCAACGATAGATCGAATTATTCCTGAATTAGGCTATATCAAAGGTAATGTAATGGTTATAAGCTGGCGAGCTAATCGGATTAAAAATAATGCTACAGTTGAAGAATTACGTAAAATAGCTAATTGGTTAGAAGTAAAAAATCCTTATGTAACGATTGAGGTATTGAAGATCAATGGATAACATAGTTGAGCTAATCGGATGCTACGGTGGAGACAAATTACATGCGGCATCTGCATGGACATCTACTAATCGTGATATTACTCCCGAAAAAGAAAAACGTATACCGGAGTTATTAAAAATGTTAGCAGAAAATGGGCATCATACTCCTTTTGAAAAAAGTATGCTCCATTTTCTCTTAACAGTGGATACCGCTACCCATATCCAATTATTGAAACATCGTATAGGAGTTAGTGTAAATGCGGAGTCGGCAAGATATAAAGAACTGAAAGCGGATAAGTTTTATGTACCAACTGATTGGACTGACGAACAGCTAATCAAAGATTATATGGCACATATGGAAAATGCGTATGATCTTTATCATCGCTTTACTGCGTATGTCACAGCTTCGCATAGTAGGAAACGAGCAAAGGAATCAGCCCGATTTGTATTACCTTATGCAAATCAGCTTGTACTAGACGTAAGCTTTAATTTTCGATCATTTATGCATTTTTTGCAATTGCGCAAATCAGATGATGCGCAGAAGGAGATACACGATATCGCGGATAAAATGTTGGATTTAGTTAAGGCAACCGATGCCTTCCCCCACTCACTTATAGCTTTTGGCTACTAACACCCTGTCGCTGAAAGCGGATATGCTAAAGGAAAATACTCTAGAGATATTCATCACCGATACACATTTCCCTTTAATTGATCGACAGTTTGAAATACTGGCCCGCAAAGTAGTCAAAGAGTTGCAGCCCAATATTCTGTGGTTCAATGGAGATATTTGTGACTTCACCCAAGTAGCTTCGTTCCTTGTTAATACCAATGAGCTACCAAAGCTACAAGAGCAGCTTGACAAGACTTATAATGGGCTTAAAGCATTTCGCGAGTTGGCTCCAAATGCTGAAATGCATTTTAAGGAAGGCAACCATGAGGAACGCATGTATAAGTATCTTACTAAACATGCGCCTGCGGCAGCTACCCTAAAATGCACAGAAGTAAATAAGTTACTCAAGCTTGATATTCTAAATTGTCAGTTTCATTCTAACAATGAAAAGAACAAGATAGGACATCTATACCACCTTCACGGAAATGAAATCAGTACAGGGACGCAGAATCCAGCGCGTGTGATGTTGAATCGCACAAACGAAAATGTTATATTCGGGCATGTCCACAAGTTTAGTATGGCGCAGAGCCGCGACTTAAAGCGAGAGAATAGGCTTTGTGTATCAGTTGGTTGTGGACAAGATATAGATTCTGTGGGATTTGATTTTAATCCGCAATGGTGTAATGGACTTGCTATTGTTCACTATTCAAAGAAAGGGTTTTTTCATATAGACCCTGTACCCATGTTTAAACGGGGCAAACGAGCGTATTGTATGGCATTCGGCAAACTTTACGAAGCGTAAAATGAAGATGATAGATTTCGCACTTAGTTATACCCAAGACTTAGGATGGCCCATTATACCACTCCATTCTGTGGATGGGGTGTGCTCTTGTGGTGATCCGCTTTGTGGATGCCCCGGTAAGCATCCCTTGACTTCTCACGGTATCTCTGATGCTTCTACCAATCCCACGATTGTGAAGTGGTGGTATAAACGATGGCCGACAGCCAACATTGCCATCGCGACGGGAGCAGCAAGTGGGTTACTCGTAGTTGACGTAGATTACAAGTCAGGTGGTTTAAATTCGCTTGCCCACCTAACCCAAGCTTATGGGCCGCTAAATACTGCGAAAGTTAGGACTGGCGGCGGGTTGCATTTTTATTATAGGCACGTTGATGGAATTGGGAATAAAGTGGGAATAGCTGGTGGAATAGATGTGCGTTCTACAGGGGGCTATGTCTGTGCTCCCCCAAGTATTCACTATTCAGGAAAGCATTATTCATGGCTAGTACCACCTAGTGAAGATACTATTAAAGAGGCACCAGACTGGCTACTAAGGCGTATTCTTGAATCCAATGCCATGTCAACTGATACTGACTATTCAGAATACAAAATACCAAATGGCCGCCGGAATGGTGCTATGTTCTATTTCGCTAGTTCATTACGAGCACGAGGGTTGAGTTTGGATGCTATCGAGGCCGCACTTCTCGTAGAGAATGAGAAACGATGTGACCCACCGCTTCCTGAAGATGAAGTCATTCGTATTATTCAATCGGTTGCAAAATACCCTTCAGAGGATAAAATGGGAATATGTTTTTAAAGAGAATTATTTTAGCTCTTATAGTCTTATTTCTGGTCGGAATGCCAGTCCATGCTCAAAATGTACAGAATTTGGGCGTGCTTATGCCTGCTATGGGTCCAGCGTTCCTACCAAGTGTGGGAACCATTCTGTGGCAACAGACAGCGGAAGTGACTGGTAATGTTGTTGATTTAAATGTCGGATGGAACCAAGGTTGGAATTGTCTTGGTACAGATGGAGATAATTCCGATCCGAATAACTATCCTGCATTGAATCTGGTGGACCAGACTCAACATCAAAAAATTGGAACGGTTAATGTTTGTGAATCAGGATCGCCATGTTATACGCCGCAGGCTTATAGTAAGAACCCTCTATGGACCGGACCAATCCAAGTCGGAGATTTAATTGTGGTGAAAGTGGCGCAACAAGGCGTAAACTGTCAGGGTGGACAACCTTGGCCGGAATGTTCAAATGGAACTACTTGTGGTGGTGGAGTTATATTTATAAATGCTAATTTAGTTAATTAGAATTTATATCCAGAAAAAAGCCCTGCTCCTAACCCATAGTTCATAGGGGTATTCAGAAGCAAGGTCAAAGGGGTGCCACAAACCCCCGGTAGCGTCTGTACCATCTTCCCGTCTTTATCGTAAATAATAACGCCGCATTCGGCAGCCCACGCACTAGACCAAGAATCTAGTATGTCGAGGCTGCCGTTTGCTAATTGTACGTGTGTTACTTGAGGGGCGTATACAGACGGGTCGATTGCAGAACATGCATACAACCCTACCAGCATGACGCAGAGGGCTATTACATTAAGAATGCGTGCCATTGGCGACCATTTTTGGAGAGGGTGTGAACAGCCCCCACAGGTAGGTTCCAATAGCAATAAGCCCGCCTAATCCGACGCCTTCAATGGTCTTCTGGTCGCCTACAGGGAAATAAGGGGCAAAGAACATCAAAGCAAGGGCGAGAGATAGCATGACGCCGATTTTAGCTATATAACTCCAAGATAAATTAAACATGTTCGTCTCTATATCTTCGTACTTAAAAAAGAAAAATAGAAGTATTTGACTCCAGAAAACCAATCTGCGTTCAATCCGTTCGGATCATTGGGAGCACCAATAGGTGCCCAAATTCCAGAAAAATGCTTCATAAAAGCGTCGTTATATATCAGTCGTCTATGCTTTTTTCCTTGCAATAAATATGAGCATAGTGGGTCATCATTTATGGCGTAATCGATTAACCGATTTAAAACTGTCTCACAAGCCACGTTCAGTTGGTCATCATACGTCGGGGCGGGCACAGATAATACCCCGAATTCTTTTCCGGGGCCACCATTCTCTTGTGATCTTATCGCTGCAATAAAATAAGGATCAATTCCATATTCATCAGCTTTTGCCTTAATTAAAGGCCATTCTGTATCCCAATTCATGGACATTTATTATTATATCACAAAATATTTATTCACAAACAGTTCGACAAACATCTGTGCTAGTTCCGGTAATAGCTACGCTACCGGCTGCTGGAATGCCCACAGTACACGCATTTGCAATGGTGGTTATATCTTTAGCATTACAAGCACTAGATGTTGTTATGCATGAATTTGAGAATGTACCTGATCCGGCTGATAAGGTAACGTCCTTTTTACAGCCGTTGATCACTCCACCGACCGCAACAATCTGTCCGCCTGTACTAATCGGTAGCGCCGAAGCCGCGAGCGGAACTTGCACAATCGCCCATTT
>Ga0134126_10011091_pt1 | contig 11362 bp, 9 predicted proteins | sample KB31752_FD_96881 | JGI IMG/M metagenome (GOLD analysis project Ga0134126, IMG submission 96881) | Terrestrial soil microbial communities with excess Nitrogen fertilizer from Kellogg Biological Station, Michigan, USA - KB3-175-2 | ecosystem: Environmental > Terrestrial > Soil > Unclassified ... | reverse complement strand
TGTTGCTGCTCGTCGGCGAAGTGGTGCCGCAGTTCCGGCCGTGCCTCGTGCTCGACCGCCAGTGGCGTTTCCATCGCGTGACTATCGCTCAAGGCTCACCTCTTCGGGCAGGGGCATTTTGTCGTATTCGTAGGCTTCTTCGGTCACGATGGGCGTCTCGTCAAAGTTGAAGGTCGGCGGTGGTGAAGGAGTCTTCCACTCAAGACCCGTAGCCTGCCAGGGATTGTCACCAGCGATCTTGCCGTAGCGCAGAGACCAGAGCATGTAAACCATGGGCAGCAGGTATCCGACTGCGAGAATGCTCGCGCCGGCGGTCGAAAGGACGTTCAGGCCTTGCCACTCAGGCATATGGGAGTAATCCCAGTAGCGACGCGGCATGCCGAGGTAGCCGAGGATGAATTGCGGGAAGAACGTCAAGTTGAATCCGATAAAGACGATGACCGCGGCGAGGCGTCCCCAGCCTTCGGGATAGAGGCGCCCGGTTATCTTAGGCCACCAGAAATGCATACCGCCAAGGAACCCCAGTACCGCGCCGCCGACCATCACGTAATGGAAGTGCGCGATCACGAAGTAGGTGTCGTGTACGTGGACATCAACGCCGAGGGTCGCAAGAAACACGCCGGTAAGCCCGCCGATGGTGAACAGACCGATGAAGCCGATGGCGTAGAGCATGGGGGTCGAGAACGAGAGCGACCCTTTGTACATGGTTGCGGTCCAGTTGAAGACCTTGATGGCCGAGGGAACGGCAACCAGGAACGTCAGAAACGAAAACACAAGGGCGGAATAGAGCGAGATGCCCGCCACGAACATGTGGTGCGCCCAGACCAGGAATCCGATGACCGCGATACCGATACTGGACATCGCGACGAAGGTGTAGCCGAACACGCGCTTGCGCGAGAAACACGGAATTATTTCGCTGACCACCGCCATCGACGGCAGAATCATGATGTAGACGGCGGGGTGCGAGTAGAACCAGAACAGGTGCTGGAAGAGCACCGGATCGCCGCCGCGGCTGGGATCGAAGATGCCGAGGTTCAGGGTGCGCTCGAGAACCACCAGCACCAGCGTGATGGCAATGACCGGCGTCCCGAGCAGCATGATGATGCTGGTGGCGTAGTGAGACCAGACGAATAGCGGCAGTCGCCCCCACGTCATTCCCGGCGCGCGCATGCGGTGTACGGTCACCACGAAATTCAAGCCGGTGAGAATCGAGGAAAAGCCGGCGATGAAGATCGCGAGTCCGGCCTCAATCACGTGCGTATTGCTGAACAGACTCGAGTAGGGAGTGTAGAAGGTCCAACCGGTATCGACGCCGCCGCTGAAGATGCACCACAGATACAGGCCTGCCGCGACGATATAGATATACCAGCTCAGCAGGTTGATTCGCGGGAACGCCAGGTCCTTCGCCCCGATCATCATGGGGATGAGGAAATTGCCGAGCACCGCCGGAATGGATGGGATGAGGAAGAAGAACACCATCACCTGGCCGTGCATGGAGAACATCTTGTTGTAGGTATCCGCCAATAACAGGTCGCCGGCAGGAGTGAGCAGTTCGAGCCGAATCAGCAACGCAAAGAAGCCCCCGACGAAGAACATCGCGGTGATCGACACCAGGTAGAGCAGTGCGATGCGCTTGTGGTCGGTGGTGAAGAGCCACGAGCGAATGCCGTATTCGGCGTTCAGGTAATTCTTCTGTTCGACGGGTACTGCGACGGTAGCCATTGCTAATCCCTATTATTGGTTTGCAGCCGGTCCCGGATTGTTGGTCGGAGTTCCGGCAGCGCCTGCAGGCGCCTGGCTCAGCGACTTCACATACGCGACCAGCGCGTTCAGTTGTTCTTCACTCACCTGTCCTTGGAACGAAGGCATGATCGGCTGGAAGCCGGAAACCACCTTCGCGGTGGGTATCAGGATCGACTCGCGAACATAATTCTCGTCGGCGAGCACGGTGCGCCCGTCCTGAAGCTGCACTGGCTTGCCGAAAACTCCGGTCAAATTGGGGCCGCGGCCCTGCACGTCAAAGCGATGGCAGGTCGAACAGCCGAGTTGCTGGAACAACGTCTGGCCGTTTTGCGCCAGCGAGCCGACGATGGTTCCGCCTGACATCCAGTTCTGATAATCGGAAGGGTTCATCACGACCACCTGGCCAATCATGCCGGAGTGCTCCGTTCCGCAAAACTGGGCACAGAACAGGTGATATGTTCCAGGCGTTGTTGCGCGGAACCACAGCGTCGTGTAACGGCCCGGAATTACGTCCTGCTTGACGCGGAACTCCGGAATGAAGAAGCTGTGGATCACGTCCTGCGAGGTCATGATCAGCTTGATGTCGCGATCGACCGGGATGTGCAGCTCGTTAATCTCGCGCTGCCCTTCCTGGTGCTGGATCTTCCACATCCACTGCTTTCCGACGACGTAGATCTCGGTGGAGTCGCGGGGTGGGGTGCGCTCGTGGAAGTAAATGACGGCGCCCCAGCCGAAGAGCACCATGAAAATTCCGAGCGGAATTACCGACCAGGTGATTTCGAGGATCAGCGATCCTTCGATCTGATGGGCCTCGCGGCCATGGCGGCGGCGGTATTTCAGTCCGAATACGGCGATGGTGGCGAAAATGCCGAGCGTCATCACCGCGGAGAGGACTACAAGAAAAATGTAGACCAAATCCACGGGGAGCGCGTGATTCGAGGCCATCGCCGGCCAAAGTGGAAAATTATCGAACATATGCCTGAGAGTTGCCTTGCCCCCTGTGCTCAGAATCGGACCCGCGGCGGAACAGGATGATCAGCACTGTTCCTAACGAAAGCAACGTCAATCCACCGCCCAATTGGATCATGTGACTGATGATTGCGCCGTACTTCCCTGACTGCGGATCATAGTGATAGCAGTACAGGAGCACCTGGTCTGCAAGGGTGCCTATTTTGTTCTGCGATGCCTGTACGAGCCCGAGCCGCAGATCGCGCGGCGGAAACTCCACGCCATAGTAGTACTGCGCGATTTTGCCTTCGGGCGTGATCACCATGATCGCGGTCGAGTGCGCAAACTGGCCGCTCTGCGCGTCGTAGTCGTAGCTGAAACCAACGGCATTCGTCAGCGCGGTGATTGATTCCTGAGATCCCGTAAGGAAGTGCCAGCCCTGCGCGGCGCCCACGCGCTGATAGTGCTTGAGAACGCTTGCCTTCTTCTCGGTTGCGTCTGCAGGCGTGTCCTTAGGATCGAAGCTGACCGTCACGACATCGAAGTCTTTGCCTACATCGAAGCTCATCGCCTTCAGCGAGCCTTCAAGCCCCGACAGCAACTCGCTGCAGAGCATGGGGCAGCGGTAATACACCAGGCTGAGGATGACCGGCTTTTTGCCGAAGTAGTCACCGAGCTTTACGACTTTCCCGGTTTCATCTCGAAATGCTAGGTTCAGCGGAAGCTGCTCGTTCAACTTCTGCTCGATACCCACGTTTTTCAATCCGGGCGGCTTCACATTGGACGAGGGCGCCATAATTCCACCCGCGCCCGAGTACATACCCTGCGACCATGCCGAGGCGGCAAGGAGAAGCGTCGCCACCGCGGTCCACAACGAATTTTGAAATCTACTGCTCACTACTTTTTTCCTTTTACTGTTTGCTTGCCGGCCTGTTTCGCATTGCTGGTGTCCGCAGCAGCGGCGGCCGCCTTCGCTAGATTCACTGGCGACTGCGGGACCTCGCCCACTGCCGGTTTGGTGGGAAGCCCGCGCTGCGCAATCAGCTTCATGGCTTCGGTGATCGGAATGCGAGCTACGCCAGCATTCTGATCGACCCAGCCGTAACTGTTGAGCGTCTGTTCTTCACCTAGCCGAAAATCGTTGATCTCGCCGCGCTCATTGGTTTCAAGACGGGGCTCGGGGAATACCTTCTCCGGATAACCTTCCGGAACGGCGCGCGTTGGAGTGCTCGCCTCCTGCTGTACAAGAGGGCTGGGCGGGTTCTCGTGCTTGGTGAAATATGTGTCCAGCACGTGGAAGATGCCCCACACCGTGAAGTACACCAGCACGCCGATGATTACGAGCGAAATCAGGAAGCCGTAGATCGGGCGCGATCCAAGGTCCTGTCGCTCGAAACCCGTGCCCGGATTGTGCTCATCGTGATGAATTTCAGTCATGAGCAACTCCCGCGTAATCGAGGAATTCCTGCGCGTGCATGTCGTACTCAGGCAACAGAGGCTTTTGTCTCAGGTTGTGGCAGAAATACGCGAGCCACAGCCCGCCGATAGCCACCGGAACCACGATGTCGACCAGATATCCCCATTCCCAAGTGAAGTTCTTGTGCCATGCCGGCTCGATGTACCAGAAGAGGTCCACAAAGCGGGCGAACAACAGCCACGCGGCCAGTTTCACCAGGCGATGTGGATTCCGCTTGAGGGGCCGCGATAGTAACAACGCGAAGGGCACCGAGAAATGGAACAAAACTAAGAACAGGCCGACCCAGCCCCAGCCGTTATTAAGACGGCGCAGATAAAAACGGGCCTCGGGAGGCAAGTTGCCGGCCCAGATGATCAGCAGCTGCGAGAAGCTGAAGTAGGCGTGCAGCATGATGAACGTCAACATCAGCTTGCCGTGATCGTGGACTTCTTTCGGCTTCAGCAAAGAGGCCATCGGCTCTTGGCGCGAAAGGATCGTCTCCAGGATGACCATCATGCACATCGCCGCCAGACATTCACCGACGATGATGATGAAACCGAAGATGGTCGAGAACCAGCGCGGATCGAGCGACATGACCCAGTCAATCGCTGCGAAGGTGATCGTAAAAGCGTAGATAATCAGACCGGGCGCGGCCATGCGGCGGAAACGCGGGCTGAGGTTCTGGATTGGAGGAACATCCTGCTCATTGGACCAGCGCGTCAGGGTCCACGCCATCAGTAGCCAGATGATGAAGTACAGAATTGCGCGGCCGATGACACCGTTTAAGTACAAGAACTGAGGACTGCCACCGCGCATCATGTACTGGTGCGCCAGCTGATAAAGATGGCCATCACCGGGCACGGCGTTGAACCAGCCATGTCCGAGCGCATCGCCGCTATATAGAAACGGTATTCCCACTAAGACGGGGATCACTAAGAGTCCCATGAGCGGCAGAACCCTCATGGCCGCTTCCAGCGGACGGCGAATCACCATGCCCCAGGCGCCACCGGTGAGGTGCTGGATCATCAGGAACGCCATGCTGCCGAGTGTGATACCCAGCCAGAACATGAAGCCCAGCAGATACGAATGGAAGAACTGCTCTCGCGTCTGCGGCAAAACTGCCAGAATCAGCGATCCAACGCCGAAAAGAATGCCCACGGCAAGCGCACGCTGATAGATCACGTGCGCGATCTCGGGCGCCATCCATCTTGAACTATTGGTGCGCGCCGCTGACATTCTCGCGTTCTCCTGTTTCATTGGACTGAGGTAATTGCACCGGCAAGGTTGCTCCTGAGCCCGGCTCTTCGAATCTTGGCGGCGCCGAAGGAATCGGATGTCCAGCCGCATCCGCCGCGGTTGCATTCTGGCTCAACTGCAGCGCGCGGATGTAAGCGACAATCTTCCAGCGATCGTCGGGCGGAATCTGCGAAGCGTAGTCGGGCATCGCGCCAAAACCGTTCGTGATCACGTCGAAGAAGTAACCCAGCGGCGCTTTCCGCAAGCGGTCCTGGTGGTACGACGGCGGATGACGATATCCGCGTTGCGGAAGCATTCCGTTGCCATCGCCTACGCGGGAGTGGCACGGCGCACAATAAATATTGAAGCGCTCGCGTCCGCGCTTGAGTGTCTCTTCATTGACCGGAACTTCGGCCGGCATGTAGTCGCCAGGATTGGCGCCAATCTTGCCAGTGTAGAAATAGCTGTCTTCGCGCAGGTCGCCACGCGCGACCGTGCCTTCCACCGGGGCGCGGGAGGAGCGGAGGTCTGCATAAAAATCGCTCTGCGCCAGCGGCTTGAAGCGCGGCTGATCGTGCATGTCGTTGCGGCAGCCGACCAGGATGGTAAGCGCCACAAGACCCAAAACTATGCGGAGCTTCACCATTTAACTGGGGACCTCCGCTACTGAAGTCGGGTTCAGGCTTTCCAGGAACTGGCGCGTGCCTTCCGGATCGTACTTCTTGTCCGAAGAAAAAATCACGATGAAGAATTTATCTTTCGATGCCGCGTCGAACTGCGGCACGTTGAACACCGGATGGTAGGGCTGGGGCAAGCCATTGAGCGCGAGCATGCCGAAGACCGCGGACAATCCGGAGAACAGAATGGTCATTTCAAAAGTAACAATGATGAACGCGGGCCATGAATGCAGCGGACGTCCGCCGATGTTAACTGGGTAGCCCACGGTATTAATCCAGTACTGCAGAACGTACGCCGCAGTGCCGCCCAGCAGTCCACCAACTAGACAGACCAGCGCGACACCGTTGTGATGAAAACCGATTGCTTCGGAAAGTTCTTCGACCGGGAACGGCGCGTAGGCGTCGATCTTGCGATAGCCGGCGCCGTAAACCTTGTGCGCGGCTTCGATCGCATCATTGACCGTGTCGAACTCAGCCATCAAACCGTAAGTGCGCGGATCCTTCATCCTTGATGAACCTCCGCTTCGTGCTCAACCGTGACCTCAGCCTGCGGGAGCAGAGTCTTCAATTCGGCGATGGAGACTGCCGGCAGCAGGCGTAGGAACAGGAACATGCAGGCCGAGAAGAATCCGAGCGTGCCGATGAAAATCGCCCAGTCGAACTGCGTCGGATAATACTGACCGAACGAAGACGGCACGAAGTCGCGAGTCAAGCTGACCACGACAATAATGAAGCGCTCCAGCCACATGCCGACGAGCACGTCGAGCGAGATCAGGAACAGCAAGAAATTGTTATTGCGGACCTTCTTGAACCAAAGAATCTGCGGCACCACCAGGTTGAAGAAAAGGAGCGCGTAGTACCAGAGGGCGTATGGCCCGTGCAGGCGGTTCCAGCGCAGGAACGATTCGTAGGGATCGCCGCCGTACCAGTTCACAAACGCTTCAATGCCGTACCCATAAGCCACAATCCAGCCGGTGGCGAGCATGACCATCGCCGAGTTTTCGACGTGGCGCTGAGTGATCAGGTCTTCGATGTCGTAGAACTTGCGGATCGGAATCGCCAGCACAAGGACCATGGCGAAGCCGGAGTAGATCGCGCCGGCGACGAAGTAGGGCGGGAAGATGGTGGTGTGCCATCCGGGAACGATGCCGATGGCGAAGTCGAAGCTCACAACGGTGTGGACCGAGAGCACCAGCGGTGTGGCCAGTCCGGCGAGCAGGAGGTAGGCAGTCTCGTAACGGTTCCAGTGGCGGACCGAATTGCGCCAACCCATGGACATGGCGCCGAAAACAAATTTCAGAACCTTGTTCTGCGTGGTGTCGCGCATGCTCGCCAGATCAGGAATCAACCCAACGAACCAAAACACCAGCGAAATCGTGCCGTAGGTCGAAACGGCGAAGACGTCCCACACCAGCGGACTGCGGAAGTTCGGCCAGTACGACATCGTGTTCGGGTACGGGAACAGCCAGTACGCGAGCCACGGACGGCCAAGGTGGAAGACCGGGAACATGCCGGCGCAAGCCACCGCGAACAGCGTCATGGCTTCGGCGAAACGGTTGATCGAGTTACGCCACTGCTGGCGAAGGAGCAACAAAATGGCGGAGATCAGCGTTCCGGCGTGGCCGATACCGATCCACCAAACGAAGTTGACGATGGCGAATCCCCAGCCGATGGGGATGTTGACACCCCAAACGCCGACACCTCTATAGAAGAGCCAGCAGACGGCAAACAGGAACCACTGCAGGATGAGGAAACAGATCACCATCCCCACCAGCCAACCGTTCGTGACGGGCCGGCGCAGGACAATCGAGGCGACCTTGTCCGTAATGCTGGCGAAAGTATGCCCCGGCTGAATTACCGGTGCTTTCTGTTCGCCGACTTCGACTTCTGTTGGTCTCGCCATGAATAGCTTCTAGCTACCAGCTCCTAGCTGTGAGCGATGAGTGGCGAGCAATGAGCCAACTCACAGCTCACCGCTCGATGCTCACCGCTATGCTCCTTCCAACTCCGGATTCGGATTGCGAATCGCGGCCAAATTCGTTGTTCTCGGACGCGTGTTCAAATCGTCCAGCACTGCATAATTGCGGTGGTTCGCCTTCAACTTCGCGACTTTGCTATTCGGATCGTTCATGTCGCCGAAGATAATCGCGTTCGACGGGCACGACTGCTGGCATGCGGTCTGCAATTCCGCAATCGGCTTCTGCTTTGCCTCGTCGGTCGTCGCCTCTTCGAATGCGATACGCGCGTGCGTAATGCGCTGCACGCAGTACGTGCACTTCTCCATCACACCGCGACTGCGGACCGATACATCCGGATTGCGCTGCATCTTCAGCTGCGGCGTGTCCCAATCCTGGAAAAGCATGAAGTTGAAGCGCCGCACTTTATAGGGACAGTTGTTGGAGCAGTACCGCGTCCCTACGCAGCGGTTGTAAATCATGTCGTTCAGGCCTTCGGTGGAGTGCGTGGTCGCGCCGACTGGACAAACCACTTCGCAAGGCGCGTCTTCACACTGCATGCAGGGAACGGGCTGGAAGTAAGCCTTGGGATTGTCGCGATCGCCCTGGTAGTAGACGTCCACACGCAGCCAGTGCATGTGGCGGCCCTTGTTGACCTGCTCCTTGCCGACGACCGGGATATTGTTCTCCGCCTGACACGCAATGATGCAATTGTTGCAACCCACGCAGGCGTTGTGATCGATGGTCATTCCCCATCGGAAGTGCGGCGCGCCGTTCGGCTCGGGAGAGGTGTAATCGTAGGGCGGATAGAGCGTTTCTTCAGGCTTCGGTGCTTCTTCGGAAAAATTCTCTTGCTTGAAATCGTCGAGATTCGCCGTGCGGACGATGGGGCGATGCTGATCGCCCGTGTCCATCGTCTGATAGCCCTGCGTGCTTGCCAGCAGATAGTGGCCGGAAACCTTTGTCACATTTCCAAAAGCGATGTCGGGCGTGGCACTGTACCGAACTTGGTAGAGATCGAAGCCTGCGCCATTGCCTGCGCGGCCGGAGCGGCGACGACCATAGCCGTAGAAAACTGTGACCGAGTTGTCGGGATGCCCAGCCTGAACCCAAACCGGGAGTTCGAGCGACTTGCCGTTGAGCTCGAGCTTCACCATGTCCATCTTTTCGACTTTGAGTCGCCCTGCCATTGCAGGACCGAGCAGCAGCGCGTTGTCCCAGGTAAGCTTGGTCATTGGCTTGGGCAATTCCTGCAGCCAAGCGTTGTTGGCGAAGCGGCCGTCGTAGATGGAAGGATCGCGGCGGAAGTTAATTTCGATGGCGCCGTTCGGGGCGGGCGAGTTCGAAGCGGGGAAACTGGCGCTCTTTACCGAGACCTGCTTCGGTTGATAGGCCGTACCGGCGACCAAGCCATCGTGAACAGACTTGCGCCAGAAGGTATCAAAGTCGGCGCCGGAGTGCTTCGACTTCCAGTAGTTCTGAACCAGTTCGTAGCCGGGCGTTTCGGCTTGCCCATTCAGCAACGAGACGAATTCGTAAATGCTCTTGCTGTTGTAGAGCGGCGCGATCAGCGGCTGAACAATGCTGACCGTCCCGTCATATGCCCGCGTGTCGCCCCACTGCTCGAGATAGTGCGCCTCGCTGACGTGCCAGTGGCAAAGCTCGGCAGTCTCGTTGTTGTGCAGGCCGAGATGCACACGGATCGGAATATTGCTGTTCTTCAGCGCGTCAGCGAAGCCGAGGTCGGCAGGCGCGTCGAACACCGGATTGCCACCGAGGATGATCAGCAGATCAACCTTGCCGCCGCGCATGTCGGCGACAAGCTCTTTGATGGAGTCGTTGTTGTTCTGCGTGGTCGCGAGGACAGGATCGCTATAGAAAACGGTTTTGCCGACGTTTCCGAGGGCAGCGTTGATCGCATGAGCGAGCGCGTGAACGACAGGCGGTTGATGCTCGCCGGGGACAACCGCGCTTGCACCGCGAGACGCCTGCAACTCTTTCGCGACGGCTCCTACGAATTGCGCAGTTTCGCCGCTTCCGAAGCTACCACTTGACTGCAACGCCCGCGCAATACTTTCTACCTCACTCGCCTTCACCGCCAACCGATGGTCCGCCTTCGCTCCCGTTGCCGTCGGCGTGCTCTCGATGGCATAGAAGCGGCTCATCTTCTCGGAGTCGGGATCGCGGCGCTTGGCGAAATCGCGTGCGTAACGCGTCATTCCGGGGAAGCCGCCGCAGAGGAAATCCGCGTCGAGCGAAACAATCACGTCCGCCGCATCGAGCTTGTAAGTCGTTTCAACCGGCTGACCGAAAGCCATCTGCGCGCCGGCATACACGTTGTCGCGATTGACCGGCTCATACACATGCCACTTGGCCTGCGGGAAATTCTTCTGGAACTGCTGCATCTGGTCGAGAAGCGTCGGCGACGAAAACGCCTGCGACAGAATGCGAATTCCCGCGCCTTGCAAAGTCTTTTGCGAAGCTAGCGGCCCGCGAATCTGGCCGGTGAAGGTGCCCCAGGTGCTGATCTCGCCGAGATAGAGCACATTCTGGGAGCGGTCCGGATCGTAAAGATCGAGAATCGAAGCCTGCGCGAAGACATCCGTGCCGCCTAGGCTCGCCTGGTGATCGGGATTGCCTTCGATCTTGATGGGCCGAAATTCGCGGCTGGTCACGAGCAACGGCGTCGCGTATCCGCCCAGCGTGAAGGCGGTCGCGTACGACATCGGCTTGCCGGGGACGAGGCCTTCCGGCTGGCGAACATAGGGAACAATCGGCTCCAGCGGCTGGCGCGTGCAAGCGGTCATGCCGGCGAGCGCAAGCGAGGAACTCATCAGCTTCAGAAATCCACGGCGCGAAACGGAGTCCATCCATTCCGAGGCCCCCTTGGGAAATTCGCGGTGCATCATTTCGCGGACTTCAGGGTTCCCGGCGAGCTCTTCCAGGCTGCGCCACATCTCGGGCGAGTTCTTCTTTTCAATTTCGGCTTGCAGCTGCACCAAGTCGAGTTTGTCCTTTTTGCCGGGACAAACTTCCTCGCGCTGAGCTTTGCCGTTCTGTTCGTCGTTATTCATCAGCGAATTCTTCGTTGTGCCGTCCCTTCGGGACTCCAGTCGCGCTTCCGACCTACCCAGCGCTTACGCGCTGGGCTAATTAAATTCCGTCGCCTTCGGCGACTAATGCATCCACAACCTGAAACCTGAAACCTAAAAGCTTAGCCGCTTCCTACCGATGACACGTGTTGCAGCTCGTAATATCCATCACCGAGCGCACGTGATACGTACTCACCAGGTACTTGCCTAAAGCCAACTGATCCGTAAAGGCCTTGCCGTTCGGATCGCTCAAAC
>Ga0134126_10011090_pt1 | contig 11362 bp, 9 predicted proteins | sample KB31752_FD_96881 | JGI IMG/M metagenome (GOLD analysis project Ga0134126, IMG submission 96881) | Terrestrial soil microbial communities with excess Nitrogen fertilizer from Kellogg Biological Station, Michigan, USA - KB3-175-2 | ecosystem: Environmental > Terrestrial > Soil > Unclassified ... | reverse complement strand
GTGACCGGCATCGGGTTCCTCGTCATCATTTACGCGCGCTACTACATGTCGGCGCAGGATCCGTTGCCGCGCTTCTTTTCGTTCCTGCTCGCGTTCATGGGATCGATGCTCGGCGTGATCCTCTCGGGCAACCTGATCCTGATCGTGTTCTTCTGGGAGCTGACGAGCCTCTTCTCGTTCCTGCTGATCGGCTATTGGCATCACAATCCGGCGGCGCGCGACGGCGCGCGGATGGCGCTCGTCGTCACCGCCGCGGGTGGGCTGTGCCTGCTCGGCAGCATGCTCGTTGTCGGCCACATCGTGGGGAGCTACGACCTCGATCGCGTGCTCGCGGCCGGCGACGGCATCCGCAACAGCGACCTCTACCTGATCGCGCTGGTGTTGCTCTTGCTCGGGGCGTTCACGAAGAGCGCGCAGTTCCCGTTCCACTTCTGGCTGCCCAATGCGATGTCGGCGCCGACGCCGGTCTCGGCGTACCTGCATTCGGCCGCGATGGTGATGCTCGGCGTGTTCCTGCTCGCGCGCCTGTGGCCGGTGTTTTCCGGCACCGACGAATGGATCTGGCTCGTGGCGACGCCTGGTCTCGTCACGTTCGTGTTCGGCGCATACGTCGCGATCTTCCAGAACGACCTCAAGGGATTGCTCGCTTACTCCACGATCAGCCATCTCGGCCTGATCACGCTGCTGCTCGGCCTCAACAGTCCGCTCGCCGCCGTCGCGGCGATCTTCCACATGATGAATCACGCGACGTTCAAGGCGTCGCTCTTCATGGCTGCGGGCGTGATCGACCACGAGGCCGGCACGCGCGACATCCGGCGTCTCTCCGGATTGATCCGCTTCATGCCGATCACCGCGACGCTCGCGATGGTGGCAGCCGCGGCGATGGCGGGCGTGCCGCTGTTGAACGGCTTCCTGTCGAAGGAGATGTTCTTCGCGGAATCGCTGCAGGTCGAAGGGCCGTTGCCGTGGCTCGACCGTGCGCTGCCGTATCTCGCGACGATCGCCGGCGCGTTCAGCGTCGCGTACTCGATTCGCTTCATCCACGGCGTGTTCTTCGGTCCCGATCCCGTCGATCTGCCGCGCACGCCGCACGAGGCGCCGCGCTGGATGCGACTGCCGATCGAAGTGCTCGTGCTCGCGTGTATCGTCGTCGGCGTGGCGCCGGCGGCGACGGTCGGCCCGATCCTCGACGTCGCGGTGCGCGCGGTGCTCGGCAGCCAGGCGCCACCGTACAGCCTCGCCGTGTGGCATGGCGCCAGCGTGCCGCTTCTCATGAGCTTCGTGGCGCTCGGTGCGGGCGCAGTGCTGTATTACCTGCTGCGCGACTATTTCGCCGGCGGAGCGGACCGCGTGCCGCTGCTGCCCGAGATCGATTCGCGCCGCATCTTCGATCGATTGCTCGTCGCCGTTTCGTGGCGCTGGGCACGCGCGCTCGAACGGCGCGTGGCGACACGCCGATTGCAGCCGCAGCTTCGCGTGCTGGTCGTGCTCGCGCTCGTCGCAGCCGCGTGGCCGGTCTACGAACGTGGACTCGTTTTCGGCACGCGTGCGTCGCACGTCGATCCGGCACTCGCGATCGTATGGACGATTGGCGGTGCGTGCGCGATCGCCGCGGCGTGGCAGGCGCGGCTGCATCGGCTGGTGGCGCTCATCCTCGCGAGCGGCGCCGGTCTCGTCACCTGCATCACCTTCGTCTGGTTCTCGGCACCGGATCTCGCGCTCACGCAACTTCTGGTCGAGATCGTCACCGCAGTGCTGCTGCTGCTCGGCTTGCGCTGGCTGCCGCAGCCGGTCGTGCTCCAACGAACATCGGCGCAAAGGCGCGCAGCGTTCGCGCGCCGCGGCCGCGACCTTTTGATCGCGCTCGCGGCCGGTGGCGGCCTCGCCACGATCGCCTATGCGGCGATGACGCACACGGGGTCTGCCACGATCTCGCGTTTCTTCGTGACGCGCGCGCTGCCGGAGGGCGGCGGCACGAACGTCGTGAACGTGATTCTCGTCGACTTCCGCGGTTTCGACACGCTCGGTGAAATCACCGTGCTCGCCGCGGTCGCCGTCGCCGTCTATTCGCTGCTGCGGCGCTTCCGGCCCGCGCGCGAAAGCACGGGGCCTTTGCCGCAACAGCGCCGGCAAAGCGCACGGACGGCGGCGAACGATCTCGTCGTGCCCGGCGTGATCATGCGCGCGATGTTCGCGCCGATCGTCGTGCTCGCGCTGTACCTGCTGCTGCGCGGCCACGACCTTCCCGGCGGCGGCTTCGTCGCCGGCATCACCCTCGCGATCGCGATCATCGTGCAATACATGGCGGCCGGCACGCGGTGGGTCGAGGATCGGCTACGCATCCGGCCGGTGCGCATGATGGGGATTGGCCTGGCACTGGCGGGCGCGACCGGTGCCGGCGCGTGGCTTTTCGCGCATCCGTTCCTCACGTCGCACGTCGCGCACGTCGCGCTGCCAGTGTTCGGCGAAGTGCATCTGCCGAGCGCGTTCCTGTTCGACATCGGCGTCTTCCTGCTCGTCGTCGGTGCGACGACGTTGATCCTCATCGCGCTCGCGCACCAATCGCTGCGTGCGCATCGGGAGGAGCGGTGAACGAAGTCGTCGTCGCGGCCGCCATCGGCGTGCTCGCATCGTCCGGCGTGTGGTTGATGCTGCGCCCACGCACGTTTCAGGTCGCGATCGGGCTTTCTCTGCTCTCGTATGGCGTCAACCTGTTCATCTTCGCGGCCGGTGGCTTGCGCGTAGGTGCCGCCCCGATCGTCGCGGCGGGCGCGCCGGCCGATCCGGCGGCGCTGGCCGATCCGCTGCCGCAGGCGCTGGTGCTGACAGCCATCGTGATCGGCTTCGCGACGACGGCGCTGTTTCTCATCGTGCTACTCGCCGCGCGCGGGCTCACCGGGACCGATCACGTCGATGGGCAGGAATCGGACGCGTGAACCCTCAGGCGCACTTCGTGATTCTCCCGATCGTGCTGCCGTTCGCGGCCGGCGTCATGACGCTGCTCGTCGACGAACGCCACCTCGCCGCGAAGGCCGCGATCAGCGTCGTGATGACGCTCACGCTCGTCGCCGCGGCCGTCATGCTGCTGCGGTTCGTCGATGTCGACGGCACGCAGGTCTACCGCGTCGGCGATTGGCCGGCGCCGTTCGGCATCGTGCTGGTCGCCGATCGCCTGTCGGCGGCGCTCGTGCTGCTGGCAAGCGGCCTCGGCCTCGCGTGCCTCGTGTTCGCGCTCGCGCACTGGCATCGCGAAGGACCGCGCTTCCATACGCTCGTGCATTTCCTGCTGATGGGCGTGAACGGTGCCTTTCTCACCGGCGACCTCTTCAACCTCTTCGTGTTCTTCGAAGTGCTGCTCGCGGCTTCGTACGGGCTTGCGCTGCACGGCTCGGGGCCCGCGCGCGTGCGCGCGGGCCTCCATTACATCGTCGTCAACCTCGTGGCGTCGCTGCTGTTCCTGATCGGCGCGAGCCTGATGTACGGCGCAACGGGCACGCTCAATCTCGCCGATCTCGCCTCGCGCGTTGCAAATATGGGGGACGGCGAGCGCGCACTCGTCGAATCGGCCGCGGCGATCCTCGGCATCGCGTTCCTCACGAAAGCGGGCCTGTGGCCGCTGTGCTTCTGGCTGGCGCCGACGTACGCTTCGGCGAGCGCACCCGCCGCGGCGCTCTTCGCCATCCTGACCAAGGTCGGCGTTTACGTGGTGCTGCGCATTTGGCTCCTGCTCTTTGCGGCCGGCAGCGTCGCGCCGACCGCCTTTGGCAGCGCGTGGCTCGCCGTCGGCGGCATGGCGACGATCCTGTTCGGCACGATCGGCGTGATCGCATCGCAGAACCTGTCGCGGCTCGCGAGCTACTCGGTGCTCGTGTCGTCGGGGACGCTGCTCGCCGTGATCGCCCTGCAGCATCCGATGGTGACGAGCGCCGCGCTTTACTATCTCGTCGCGTCGACGCTGGGAAGTGCCGCGCTCTTCCTGCTGATCGAGCTCGTCGAGCGCGGCCGCACTGCCGGTGCCGATGTGCTCGCAGTGACGGCGGAGGCGTTCGCGGCGGACACGCTGAGCATCGAAGCGGACGATGGCGCAGGCGTCCCGATTCCCGCGACGATGGCGCTGCTCGGGCTCTGCTTCGTCGCGTGCGCGCTGATGCTCGCCGGGTTGCCGCCGCTCGCCGGATTCGTCGCCAAGTTCGCGCTGCTCGACGCGCTTTTTCGCACCTCGCCGATTCCTCCCTTTGCCTGGACGATGCTCGTGTTGCTTCTCGTGTCCGGCCTGGCCGTCCTGATCGGCATGGGGCGGGCTGGCATGCGGCGCTTCTGGGCGTCGCCGGAGGTGGCCGTGCCTCGCGTACGCGTGATCGAGATGCTTGCGGTGGCCTTCCTGCTCGCCGCATGCGCGGCGATCACCGTCGAGGCCGCGCCGGTGCTGCGCTACCTGGGCGAAGCGGCGCAGGCGCTGCATGCGCCGCGCGGCTACATCGACGACGTGCTCGCCCGCCCATGAAGACCGCGCTCGCGTTCACGCTGTCGTGGGTGCTGCTCGTCGCGATGTGGCTCGCATTGAACGAGACGCTTTCGCCCGGCCAGGCCGTCATCGGCGCATGCGTTGCCCTCGCGGCTGTGCGCGGCCTCGTCGCGTTGCAGGTGCCGCGGATGCGGGTGCGTTCGGCCGGTCGCGCGGTGGTGCTCATGGCGATCGTTCTCCTCGACATCGTGCGCTCGAACGTTGCTGTCGCGCGCGTCGTCGTGCGGCCCGCGTCCCGGCGAGGCCACGCCGCGTTCGTCGACATCCCGCTCGAACTGCGAGACCCGGTCGCCCTCGCGGCGCTTGGCTGCATCATCACGTCGACGCCCGGCACGGCGTGGTCGGGCTACGATGCCGCGTCGGGCATCCTGACGCTGCACGTGCTCGACCTGATCGACGCGAACGAGATGCGGCGCGCGATCAAGAATCGCTACGAGCGGCGGCTCATGGAGATCTTCGCATGACAGGCTCGTTCGTCGTCGGCGCGCTCGTCGTCGCACAGGTGCTGCTTGCGCTCGCGATGGCGTGCGCGTTAGTCCGCCTGTTGCGCGGGCCGCGCGCGCAGGATCGCGTGCTCGCGCTCGATGCGATGTACGTCGACGCGATACTGCTGCTGCTGACGTTCGGCATGCGCGAAGCCACGACCGTCTATTTCGAGGCGGCGCTCGTCATCGGTGTGCTCGGATTCGTGTCGACGGCGGCGCTCGCCAAGTTCCTGCTGCGCGGGGAGGTTATCGAATGAACCATTTCGCCGAACTTCCGCCGCTCGTCGGCGTGATCGTCGGCGTGCTCGTCGTCCTGGGGGCGGCGCTCGCGCTGCTCGGCTCAGTCGGCCTTTTGCGCCTTTCCACCTTCTACGAGCGCATTCATCCGCCCACGATGGGCACGACGCTCGGCCTCGGCCTGATCCTGCTCGCGTCGATGCTGACGTTCTCGACGCTCGAGTCGCGGCCCGTCATCCACGAGATCGTCATCGCGGTGTTCGTGGTCGTGACGACACCGGTGACGTACATGCTGCTCGTGCGCGCCGCGATCCATCGGGAACAACCGCGGCGCGACGACGGCGCGAGCGATGCCGGCGGCCGGAACGAATGACGGACGGCACGAGAATCAGAAGTTGCGATCAGCGGGTAGTCCGCGTGCGGCCGGGGCTTGGTCAGGTCGAACGGGTTTAGCCGCCGAGGTTCTGGTTTCGCTCGATCATCTTTCTCCATTCAGTTTGGTGCGCTCATCCTGCGACGGCGTTTCTCGGCCCGCCGCCGCGCGGAAAGACGAGCACCCGGCAGATGCCAACCATGGCGGATCGCCATGAAGCGCAGGCCGAAGCACAACGCCGCGCCGATCAGCGCCGAGACGCCATAGTGAACATGGAACAGGCTGCCAACGACGACGACGGCTGCGCCCGCCAATGCGGCAACCGCGTACAGGTCCGAACGCAATACCTGCGGGATCTCCGCGAGAAGAACGTCGCGTGTCATGCCGCCACCGATGCCGGTCAACATGCCCATGAGGGCGGCCATCATCGGATGAAGCCCGAACGCAATCGCCGTCTGCGCGCCCGACACTGCGAACAGCGACAATCCCGCGGCATCGAACATGAGAACGGGACTGCGCAGCCGGTCGACGCCGGCATACCAGGAGAACGTGATGAGCCCCGCCAGGACCGACACCAGCAAATAGGCTCCATTCGTGATGGCGCCCGGTGGCACGGAGCCGATCAGCAAGTCGCGGAAGATGCCGCCAAAATTGCCGGCCACGAACGACAGGACGAGGATGCCGAAAATGTCGAGTCGGCGATCGACCGCCGCGAGCGCACCGCTGATCGCGAAAACGAAAGTGCCGGCCAGGTCGAGAACCTGCAGGAAGGTTCCGGTGGTCATCCCGGCGCCATCAGTGAACGATCATGGGTTGAAGCGCGTGGCTGCGCTGGAGCCGGGCATGTAGCGCCATGAACGCGCTGCACACGACATCAGGTCGCGGCAAGCCATGCCAGCGCGCCGACGACCAACGCCTCGATCCCTGTTTCCAGCGTCGGATGCAGCACAGGGGCGAATTTCGGGCTGTGATTGACCGGCAGTTCGTTCAGCTTGCCCGCGGCCTTGGCCTTCGCATAGATGCCGGGATCATCGCCGCCGACGAACCAGAACACCGACGGGACCTTCCATGCCGTGCCGAAGCAGCCGAAATCCTCGCTCGCCGGCGCGGGGCCAGTGTGCTTCACGCGATCAGGAGAAAAATACGCGCGAAACGCATGGGCGATGCGCTCGCTCGCAGCTTCGTCGTTGACGTTGAGCGGGTAGCTGTCCAGCGGCGTGATCTCCGGCTTGCGCGGCGCGCCGGAGGCTTCGGCCTCGGCGTTGACGATCCGCTCGATCGCATCGAGAACGTGCTTGCGCACGCCGGCGTCGAATGTCCGCACGTTGAGCTTGATCAGGGCATCATCGGGAATGACGTTCTCCTTGGTACCGGCCTGCAACACGCCGACCGTGACCACCGCTGCATCCGTCGCGGCGACCTCGCGCGACACGATGGTCTGGAGCCGCATGACCGTGGATGCCGCCATCACGACGGGATCGATGCTTGCCTGCGGCATCGAGCCATGCGCGCCGCGGCCGAACAGGCGGATTTGCAGACTGTCGGCCGCGGAGGTAATCGGCCCCGCGCTTCCGGCGAGGGCACCGGAAGGTCCGACCATGACGTGCTGGCCAAGCGTGACAGCGGGCGCGGGGAAGCGCTGGAGGAGGCCGTCATCGATCATGGCTTGGGCACCCTGCGCGGTTTCCTCACCCGGCTGGAAGACGATCATCAGCGTGCCTTTCCATTGGTCGCGGATCTGCGAAAGCAGTGTTGCGGCACCGGCCAGCCAGGTGACGTGCATGTCGTGGCCGCACATATGCCCCACCGGCACGGTGTTTCCCTGGGCGTCCGTCGCCGTCACCTTGCTCGCATACGGAAGGCCGGTATCCTCGGCAATCGGCAGCGCATCCATGTCGGCCCGCAGCATCACGGTCGGTCCCTCGCCGTTGCGAAGCAAACCTACCACACCCGTCTTGCCGACGCCGCGCGTCACCTGGTAGCCGGCCTTCTCGAGTCTGTCTGCGGCGATGCCCGCCGTGCGGGTTTCCTGCATCGACAGTTCCGGATGGGCGTGGATGTCCTTGTAGAGCGCCTCGAGATCGGGCAACAACTCGTTCACATTGGCCAGAACGGCGGACGCGCTGTTGGTGACGCTTTGCTGAACCATGATGAACTCCTGTTCGTGCTGACCCGCATGAAATGACGGTCGACGATGGGGCAAGCGATTGGCACGCGGCGAGCGCAGCGAGAACACCTGTCGTGCCTGCGCGCCACGCCACCCGGCGTGTCGTGCGCCGGCACAATGCGCGGACGCACCGGCCGCGTGGCGAGGTCCTGTCACCGCTGTTCGTTTCCGTTGCCGCCATTGTCGCCTCCGTCCCTGGGTGCGGCATTGCGTGCATCCGGTTCGACCGTCGCGGTGCGATTTGGATCGCCGCCGTTCGACGTGCCTTCGAACGCCTCCGCGTTGACGAGATGCGTGACCGCCGGCGCGCGTTGCAGGTATCGGCTCGCACGTTCCTGCAGCACCTCGTCCGCTCTCGTGACGCGTTCGTGCTGCCGCAGGTGTTCCATCCACGACTCGACGAGAAACGTCTCGACGATCCGATCGGGCTTCGCCGTATCCTCGTACAAGCCCCAGGCGTATGCGCCGTCGCGGCGTCGCTCAAGCGCCACCGCGTCCATCGCGTCGATGAACGCGTCGCGATGCGCCGGCTGCACGTCGTACCCGATCATCACCATCACCGGCCCGGCATCGGGCTCGAGATCCTCGGCGACAACGGGGGTCGGCCAATGCATCGACGGCGTCAGGTCGAGGCCCGCGGCAGACTGCAGGTGCGCGCGCCGCGTCAACGGAATTCCCGCAAGCGCGCCGAACGCTGCAAGCAGATGCGCGACGGGCAGGCCGAGGCGCGCGGCGATCTCGCCCCACAGCGCGCTGCCGATCGTGAGCGCGCCGAAGAACACGGTGACGTAGATCGCGAGGCCGCGCCCCCGCACCCAATCGGGAAGCGCGAGTTGCGCGGACACGTTGAACGTAAAGATCGCCGCGATCCAGCAGGCGCCGGCGACGAGGCTCGCGACCAATGCAACGGCCGCGGTGTGCGCGAGCGCGTACAGCGCGAGCGCAACCGCGGTGCCCACGGTGCCGGCGACGGCAAGGCGATCGGCGCCGAGCCTGGCCTTGAGGCGCGGCAGCGCGAACGCGCCGCCGACCGCGCCGGCGCCGATCGCGCCGAGCAGCACGCCGTAGACTTCCGCGCCCCCTCCGATCTGCGAGCGCGCGAGCAGCGGTAGCAGCGCCCAGTACGCGCTCGCAAACAGGAAAAACGCGACCGCGCGCACGAGCGTCGCGCGTAACGCCGGATTGTTTCGTGCATAGCGCACGCCGACCCGTATGGCGCTCGCGAGCCGCTCGGCGGGCAGCCGCCGCGTGCGTGGCTTGGCCGGCCGCCACCACGTCAGCGCGCCGAGCGTCGCGAAATTGCTGCACGTATCGAACCAGAACGGAGCGGCGAGGCCGAATGCCGCGGTGACGACGCCGCTCAGCGCGGGCCCGATCGCGCGGCTGATGTTGACGCCCACGCTGTTCGCGGCGATCGCGCCTTGCAGGTCCTCGCGGGGCACGAGCATCGGCACGATCGCCTGCCACGCCGGCGCGTCGAACGCGCTCCCGGTGGCGACGACGAACATGAACCCGAGCAGCAGCGGAGCCGTGACGAGATCGAACGTGACGAGCGTCGCGAAGATCGCCGTCACGACGAGGATCGTGATCTCGACGCCGATCAGGTAACGGCGTCTGTCGACGATGTCCGTCATCGCGCCGGCCGGCAGCGCGAACAGGAACATCGGCAGGCTCGTGGCAACCTGCACGAGCGACACGAGCAGCGGATCGGTCGTAAGCTCGGTCATCAGCCATGCGGCCGCGGCGCTGTACATCCAGCCGCCGACGTTCGCGACGACGGTGGCCGTCCAGACGATGGCATAGACGCGGTGCCGGAAGGGTGCCCACGGCGACTCGCTCACGGCGTTCGGGGCGTGTGGCGTGGCGATGATCGGAAACCTTCGCGATGCGCGTGGCGGTCGTCGATCAACCGCCGATCAGCGCGTTGAAGCGTGTCATGGAGCGTCGTGGGAAAGCAGTGTCATCGCGCAGCCTCGTTCGTGGCCTGCCATCCGCCGCCGAGCGCCTTGAAGAGCTGCACGGCGGCGAGCCGCTGGTTCACTTCACTCGCGTTGAGATCGAGCTGCGCCGAGAAGAGTTGCCGCTGCGCGTCGAGCACTTCGAGATAGCTGATGACGCCGGCGCGAAAGCGCAGGTCGGCAAGCTTCAAATAATCGGTCGCGACGGTGACGCGATCGCGATTGCCGCGCGCTTCGGCGGCGTCCCGGTCGTACGCGACGAGCGCATCGGAGACTTCCTTCAGCGCAGTCAGCACTGTCAGGCGGTACTGCTCGGCGGCCTGCTCGGCGCGCGCCTTCGCCGTTTCCAGGTTCGCGATGAGCGCGCCGCCCTGGAAGATCGGCACGCCGAGCGCCGCGTCGATCGTGTGCGTCGAAACGCCGCGATGATCGACGAGGCCGACGAGCACGTCGCTCGCGCGCCCGAGCGCGCCCGTGAGCGAAATCGTCGGAAAGAACTGCGCACGCGCGACGCCGATGTTCGCGTTCGCGGCGACGAGTTGCTGCTCGGCCTCGCGGATGTCGGGGCGGCGCTCGAGCAGTTCCGACGGCAATCCCGGCGGCACGCGGGGAGGCACGGCATTCGGCGGCAACGTCGTGCCGATGTCGAACGCGTGCGGCGGCTTGCCGAGGAGCGTCGCGAGCGCGTCCTCGTTCTGCGCGATCTGAATCTCGATGCCGGGCACCTGGTTCTCGGTCGTCAGAAGTTGCGTTTGCGCCTGCCGCACTTCGGCGGCCGATTGCACGCCGTGCTCGGCGAGCAGTTGCACCAGTCGCAGTGAGTCGCGCTGCGTCGCGGCGGTGCTCTGCACGACCGACAGGCGCTGCTTCAACCCGTTCAGCGTCAGGTATTGCTGCGCCACGCCCGAAACGAGCGAGACGATCACGCCGTTACGACCTTCCTCGGTCGCGAGCAGTTGCGCCTGCGCGGCCTGCGTCGCCGAGCGATAGCGGCCCCACAGGTCGATCTCCCACGATAGCGCGAGCGCCGCGGCAAAGCTGTTCGTTGTCGTGAAGGCGAGGTTCTGGTTGCTGCGCGAAGCGCTGGCCTGCCCGGAGATCTGCGGGAAGATCGGCGACCGCGCGAGCGCGACCTGCGCCTGGGCCTGCAGGATCTGCGCCGCGGCGATGCGCAGGTCGAGGTTGTCGGAAAGCGCTTCGCGGATCAGCGCGACGAGCGCAGGATCGTCAAACACCTGCCACCACGCGACATCGGCGATCGACGCCGACGTGTCGGCCGGCGCACGGAAATACGTCGCGGGAAGGCTCGCCTCGGGCCGCTGGTACGGCGGCGTGAGCGTACAGGCGGTGAGCAGCAGCGCTGCGACGAGCGACGGCCCACGGGCTCGCACGTTCATTCGCCCGCTCCCGGGGCACCTGCCGGTGCCGCGGGCGTTCGGCGCGCGGCGGTACCGCCGCCTTGCGCCGCCGTCGCCGGTGCCGGCTTGCCCGGTGGCAGGGCAGGCGCTGCCGGCGCCGCGGGCTTTTGGCCGCGCTGCAGGAAGTGCGCGACCTTCGCGACCGCGACGAACAGCACCGGAATGGTGAAGACGCCGAACGCCGTCGCGACCGCCATGC
>Ga0134126_10011089_pt1 | contig 11362 bp, 9 predicted proteins | sample KB31752_FD_96881 | JGI IMG/M metagenome (GOLD analysis project Ga0134126, IMG submission 96881) | Terrestrial soil microbial communities with excess Nitrogen fertilizer from Kellogg Biological Station, Michigan, USA - KB3-175-2 | ecosystem: Environmental > Terrestrial > Soil > Unclassified ... | reverse complement strand
TCGGCGTCGACATCAATCCGACCGCAGTCTGGCTCTGCGAGCTCCGACTCTGGCTCTCCGTCGTCATCGACTGCGACGCACGCGATCCCATGCTCGTCCCGCCACTCCCCAACCTGGATCGCCATATTCGCATCGGCGACTCCCTCGCCGGAGATGCGTTCGATCCCGCCGTTCGCGCCGCCACCGCCGGTGGTCCGCGCCTCGCCCAACTGCGTGAACGATACGCCCGCTCGAGCGGCCCGCGGAAACACACACTGCAGCGCACCCTCGACCGCGCCGAACGCACACTCGTCATCGCTCACCTCGAGCGCCAACTCGCCGCCTGCGCCGCACGACGACGCGATATCCTCTCCGCCCTCCGAGCACGCGACCTCTTCGGCACACGAGCGACTCCCGCATCCGTCGCCAGACAACGCCTCGCCGCCGAACGCCAGTGCACCCGCTCCCTCACCGCATCGCTCCGCGACGTGCGCAACGGCGGCGCCCTCCCATTCGCCTGGATCACCCACTTCCCCGACGTCGCCCGCAACGGCGGCTTCACTGCCATACTCGGCAACCCGCCCTGGGTTAGGCTCCATCGCATACCGGCCGCGTCGCGCATCGAGCTCCGTCGACGCTTCTACTCATATCGCAACGCACCCTGGACCCGCGGTGCCACCGCCGCCCGTGCAACACTCGGCTTCGCCGCCCAAGTCGACCTGGCCGCCCTCTTCGCCGAACGCACACTCTCCCTGCTGCAGCCGGGCGGCACCCTCGCCTTACTGCTGCCTACGAAACTCTGGCGCGCCCTCGCCGGCGGCGGCCTGCGCGCCGCACTGCACGAGCGAGCACGACTCGTCTCGATCGAGGATTGGAGCGAAGCACCGCGACAATTCGATGCCGCAGTGTACCCATCGCTTCTCGTCGCCACACGCCACGAGCGACACGCCGCACAGGATCCGCTGTTCGAGCGCGAGTCCAATGAGGACGAAGCGATTCGAGCTACCGTTCACCGGCCTAACCGAATCGCACAGTGGTGCACCCCACGCTCACGCCTCGGTTTCGACGATGACCCCGCGAGCCCCTGGCTCCTCGCTCCGCCGCCGGTCCGCGATGCGTTCGATCGCCTCGCCGCCGCCGGCATCCCACTCGCGAACAGCGCACTCGGCCCACCACAATTGGGCGTCAAGTGCGGATTGAACGAGGCCTTCATCGTCCGGTGCATCGACGCGGGCTCGGCCGTCGCCACTGTGCACGATGGCCAGCGCACCGGTCGCGTCGAACGCCATCTCTTGAGACCGCTGCTGCGCGGCGACGGCTTGTGTGCGTGGCGCCAGCCGCCTAACGGGACCGGCGAATGGATCCTGTGGACGCACGATGGCCGAGGCGCGCCGCTCCGCACGTTGCCGCCGCACGCGCACGCATGGCTCGCGCGATGGCGCACCGCACTCTCGCGTCGCACCGATGCGCGGTCCCGTGGACCGTGGTGGGCCCTCTTTCGCACCGCCGGTGCGTCCTGCGCGCGCGCGCGCGTCGTGTGGGCCGACGTCGGCCGCGTCCCCCGCGCACTCGTACTCGCGCCGAACGAAGAGTCCGTCGCGCTCAATAGTTGCTACGTCCTCGCCTGCCGCGATTCGCGCGATGCCCACACGCTCGCCGCACTTCTGAATTCGCCGCTCCTCGCCGCGTGGCTCTCCCTCATCGCCGAGCCCGCTCGCGGCGGCTACCGCCGCTTCCTCGCGTGGACTGTCGCGCTGCTCCCCACACCGCGTGACTGGTCGCGCGCACGCGACATCCTCGCGCCACTCGCCCAACGCGCCCAACAAGGGCCCGACCCCGACGCCGGCGAGCTGCTCGACGCCACCCTCCGCGCCTACGGCATCGACCGGCCCCACATCGAGCCGCTCCTCGAATGGACGGAGTCCTGATCCATCGCGCGAACGTCGCCCGCGTACGCGCCGTCATCGCCGACCTGTTTCTCCGGGATCGCGAATTGTCGGCCGCCACGTACGTCGGCGACATCGCGCTCCGCCCCCACCAGCGGTCCGCCGTCGACCGCGCGCGCCACGTGATCGCCCAATTCGGCGGCGCGCTCCTCGCCGACGAAGTCGGACTGGGCAAGACCTTCGTCGCCGTCGCGCTCATTCGCGAATCCAGGCGCGCGCTCGTCGTCGCGCCCGCGGCGCTCCGTTCCATGTGGCGCGACGCACTCGAGCGCGGCGGCGCCGGTGCACGCGTCGTTTCGTACGATGCCGTGAGCCGCGGCGCGCTGCCTAACGAGACGTTCGACTTCGTCGTGCTCGACGAAGCACACCATGCGCGCAATCCCGCCACCAAACGCTACGCTCGCCTCGCTGCTCTAACCTCGGCAACACCCGTTCTCCTGCTGTCCGCCACGCCCGTCCACAACCACGCCGGCGATCTGGCCGCGCTCCTCGCATTGTTTCTGGGAGCGCGCGCATGGCAACTCACCGATGATCAGCGCGCCAAGTGCATCATTCGCCGCGAACGCGCCGATGTCGCCGACGGGATGCTCCCGGCCCTCCTCCCCTCCGAATGGCTGACGGTCGGCGACGACCAGGCCCTCCTCGAGCTCATCACCACGCTGCCCCCACCGCTCCCGCCGCGCGACGGCGACGACGGCGGCGCTCTCGTCCATTGGGGACTCGCGCGACTCTGGGCATCCAGCCAGGGTGCCCTCCTCCGCGCCCTCGAACGGCGCCTCGCCATTGCCACTGCACTCGACGCAAACCTCGCCGCCGGACGCTACCCCTCCCGCGCCACCCTGGGCGCTTGGGTCTGCGGCGACGACGCCGTCCAACTCGCGTTCCCCCAACTGTTCGAGGCGGAGCAGCGCCTAACGGAGCCGATGCGGCGTGTCGCCGCCGTGCACGCGGACGCCATCCGCGCCCTGCGAACGCGGGCACAGGCCAGCGCGTGGACGGACATCGAACGCGCGGCGCGCCTCAACGACGTCCGCGTCGCACACCCCGGCGAGAAGGTCGTCGCGTTCTCCCAGTTCGCCGACACCATTCGCACGCTCTTCTCACGCCTGCCAAGCCGATCGGCAGCCGGCGGCCTAACGGCCCGCGGCGGAGTCATCGCCGGCGGCCCGATCCTCCGCTCCGAGCTCCTCGCGCGCTTCGCGCCGCGCGCGCAACTGGCGGCGGCGCCGCGCGACATCGAGCGCATCGATTGCCTGCTCACTACCGACTTGCTCAGCGAAGGCATCAACCTCCAGGACGCCTCCGTCGTCGTGCATCTCGACTTGCCCTGGACGCCCGCCCGACTCGAGCAACGCGTCGGCCGCGCACGACGGATCGGGTCCGAGCACCAGCGAATCGCGGTCTACACCATGGCGCCGCCCGCTGCCGCCGAAGCACTGCTCCGCGTCGAGCAACGCCTCCACGACAAACTCCGCGCAGCCAATCGTGCCATCGGCATCGCAGGCACCATCCTCCCAACGTCGTCGCCTGACGACACGCCGTCGGCGCCGCACCAACAGGAGGCGCTGCGGCGCATCGTTGCCGCCTGGCGCCGGGAGGACGCTCCACCGCCTGACGACCCGCCGCCGGTCGTCGCGGTCCAATGCGCGCCCAGGCCCTGCGTGCTCGCGCTCTTCCGCGACCCGTTAGGCTGCTCGCTCGCCGGCTCCCTCGATCACCGTCCGCTCGACGATCGCCCGGCCGTGCTCGTCGAAATCGCGACGCTGCTCAACGCAGCGTCCCCCGATGTGAACCCGCCCGCCGTGCCGGCAGACACCGTCGGCGTTGCGCTCGCACTGTCCGATCGATGGATCGCCCGCCGCGCCGCGATCGCCGCCACGGGAGGAACGCTGCCACTGCACGCGCCCGGCCGTCGCCAAGCCATGCGCCGCATCGTGTCCATCACCGCGCGCGCACCGCATCACCTTCGCCCAACGCTCGCGCCGCTGGCCGCGCGCGCGCGTCGAGCCATCACCCTGCCCTTCGGCATCGGCGCCGAGCGCGTGTTGAACGATCTTGCCGCCGCGACCCTACCCGACGAAGCGTGGCTACGCGCACTCGGCACCTTCGCCGATGTCCAGGAGCGCGCCGGCACTCCGCCGGACCGCACACTAACTCTCGCCGCCATGCTCGTCGGCGTCGTCGCGTGACCGTTCGATCCATAAATTGCGGCGATGCCGTCTTCTGCACCCCTCGTCATTCTGTTCGACCTCGATGGAACCCTCGCCGATTCGATCGAGCTGATCCTCGGCGCATTCCGGCACACGTTCAACACGCATCTCGGAGCAGTGCCAGCAGACCAAGCGTGGATTGCCGGTATGGGGACGCCGCTCGCAACGCAGATCCGCGCGCTCGTGGCCGACAAAGCCTTGATCGAAACGATGACCGCCACCTACCGCGCGTGGCAGAACCAGCATCACGACGAGATGCTCCGCGAATTCGTGGGCGCGCGCGAAACACTCACGCTTCTGCACGAACGCGGACACCAAATGGCGCTCGTCACCAGCAAAGCCACCGACGCCGCCATGCGAGCACTTCGCCTCATGGGAATCGACTCGCTCCTGAGCCACGTCGTCGGCGCCGATGCCACCTCGTCGCACAAGCCCAACCCGGAGCCAGTGCTCTATGCGCTCGCCCAACTGCGCCGCGACCCGCGAGACGCCATCTTCCTCGGTGACTCCCCCCACGACATTGCCGCCGGCAACGCCGCCGGCGTCCTCACCGTCGGCGCCCTGTGGGGCCCGTTCACACGCGAAACGCTCGAGGCCGCACGTCCCGACCACCTTATAGATGACATCCGCGACTTGCCTCCCCTGATCGACACCCTGACGGCTGCCAACTCGGCAGCTTCGCGACAATGACCGTTCAAACCTTCCGGCTCATCGAGCCATCTGATTCAGCGACGGCATCAAGGCGCGAAGTAAATGCTGACAGCCACGATGGAAGACGTGGTGACGACGAATCCGAGTGAGCAGCCGAACTCCGACGTAGCTCTGGCTGCGGCGGGCGACCGGCAGGCCTTCGAGCGCGTGTACCGTGCGAACCTCCAGCGGGTGTTTTCCATCTGCGTGCGCATGTGCGGTGATCGAGGCAGAGCGGAAGAGTTGACGCAGGACGTGTTCGTTCGCGCGTGGGAGAAGCTCCCGCTGTTCCGCGGCGAAAGCGCGTTCAGCACATGGCTGCACCGGCTGGCCGTCAACGTGGTGTTGAACGATCGGAAAGTGCAGGGCCGCGAGCGTTCACGCGCCGCGACCGGCGACGACGACGAGGATGGCGAAGAGTTGTACGGCGCGAGCGCCCCGCCCTCGCACGCCGATCGGATGGACCTCGAGGCCGCGATCGAGTTGCTGCCTCCCGGCGCACGACGCGTGTTCGTGTTGCACGACGTGGAAGGCTACCGGCACGAGGAAATCGCCGAAATGCTCGGCGTGACCTCAGGCGGCAGTAAGGCGCAGCTGCATCGCGCCCGGCTTCTGTTGCGCGAGGCATTGAATCGATGACGAACCGACCATTCTCCTGCGAGCAGTTCGATGCGGCGCTCTCCGACTACCTGGAGAATGCCCTCGATCCGGCCGAGCGCACCGCGCTCGAGTCGCACGCTTCGACGTGCGACCGGTGTCGTGCGCTGCTCGCCGAGCTCTCGGCGATCACCACCTCGGCCGCCGCACTCTCCGACCTCGAGCCGTCGCACGATCTGTGGCCCGCCATCGCCCAACGCATCACGGCCCCGGTGGTCGCGTTGCCGGGCGCCGCGGCGCGGCGGGAGAGCCGGCCCTCGGCTAGGCCGTGGTATCTCGCGCCGGCGTCGCTCGCCGCCGCAGCCGCCGTGCTCATCGCCGTCACCGCGAGCGTCACCACTCTCGCCATCCGCTCGGCGCATACATCCGCGCCGGTCGGCGTCGTGGCGGCGAACAACCCGGCGTCCGCAACCCGGCGCATCGATTCGCAGATCGACATTCCGGCCCCGGCCCCCCGCGTGACTAACACATCCGCCACCAGGCCTAACGCTGTGCCGGTCCAGGAAGTGTACGCCCGCGAGATCGCCGAGCTCGATTCGATCGCCCGCGACCGGCGCTCACACCTCGACACGTCGACCGTCGCCGTCATCGAGAAGAACCTGCACATCATCGACCAAGCCATCGCGCAGAGCCGAGCCGCGCTCTCGCGCGATCCCAATAGCGGCTTCTTGCACCACCAGCTGAACGACGCACTGAATCAGAAGATCTCACTGCTTCGAACTGTTGCCTTACTCCCTGCTCGCACGTGAGGCCCGCAATGTGTGCCCGATTTGTTAGTGCCCTGTGCCTGGCCGCGGCGATGGCGGCTACCCCCGCGCTGTTGCCGGCGCAACGACAACACCGGAACGATGACGATGAGACGTCCCGCGTCGACACGACCGTCGCGCTATCGAGCGGAGGCGTGGTCGAGCTCTCGCTGATCTCCGGCGAGATCAAAGTCACGAGCTGGAATCGCGACCAGGTTCGCATTAAGGCCTCGAGCGATGGTGGCATACTGCAGTTCGATGCGACGAACAGTCGCGTGACCCTGACGGTGCGCTCTGACCACGACGACATGGGTGACACCGAGTACGACGTCACGATTCCCGCCGGTGCGCGCCTCATCACCCACAGCGTTTCCGCCGACATCACCACCGACGGTGGAAGCGACGTGGAAGCGCACGCCGTCAGCGGCGATGTCAGCGTCAGCAACGTGACGGGTCGAGCGACGCTCGAATCCGTATCCGGTTCACTCACGGCCATGCACGTTGGGCATGGCTTGCGAATCAACGGCGTGAGCAGCGATATCAAGGCGACCGACATCACGGGCGACATCAACGCCCAGTCGACGAGCGGGGACATCGTCCTCGGCGGCACGCACTCGTCCTTCGTGCACACGGAGACAGTGAGTGGCGACACACGATTCGGCGGCACCATCGACCGCGCGGGCCGGTACGACTTCCACTCGCATTCCGGTGACATCGTCCTCGCCGTCCCGGCGACCGGCGTCACTTTCGACGTGAGCACGTTCAGCGGAGACGTGCAGAGCGACTACCCCATGACGCTCCAGCCCGGCTCCGAAGTCGGACAGAAGCACATGGAATTCTCGATCAACGGCGGCGGCGCCCGGGTCACCGCCGAGACGTTCAGCGGCGGCATCACAGTCGAGCGGCCCGGCCACTCTTCCCACGAGGACTAGACCCCGATGCGAACCATCCTTCGCGGTACCATTGCGCTCGCGGCCCTCGCCGCGCTCGCCGCTCCGTTAGGCGCCCAATCGTCCGACGCCCAGAATGGCGACACGTTCGACTGGTCCGGGGCCATTCCCTCCGGCAGTTGGCTGCGTGTGAAGAACCTGAACGGCGCCGTGGAAGTCGAAGCGGCCTCCGGCGACCAGGCCTCGGTGCACGCAGTCAAGGAGTACCACGGCAGCGCCGATCCGAAGCGCGTCCACTTCGTCGTCACCAAGGACGGCAACAACGTCACCGTGTGCGCGCTCTGGCACGAAGGCGACACGTGCGACGACAACGGCTACCACTCGCATAACGGCGGCAATCACAACGACAACGTCTCGGTGCGCTTTACCGTCAAACTGCCCAAGGGCGTCCTGATGAACGCCGGTACGGTCAACGGCGACATCCGCGTCAGTGGCGCCACGGCGCCGGTCAAAGCCTCGACCGTAAACGGATCCGTCGAAGCGGTCACGACCAGCGGACCGGTCGACGCCAGCACGGTGAACGGCGACGTGCACGTTCGCATGGACGCGCTCACGGGCGACGGCGATCTGCGATACAACACGGTCAACGGCTCGATCACCGCCGATCTCCCGGCCAACCTCAACGCCGAGATCGACCTAGAGACCGTCAACGGCTCGCTGACGTCGGACTTCCCGATCACCCTCACCGGAAGCATCAACCCGCGCCACCATATCCACGCGACCATCGGATCCGGCGGCCGGCACATCGAGTTCCACACCGTGAACGGCAGCGTCGAGCTCAAGAAACTCAGCTGAGCGCGACCTCGTAGGATAGATTGCGGGTGCACGCGCCCCGCCCCGCCCGCGTGTCGCGGGTGCGGCGGGGCTCGATCGTTAGGCACTCGCCAGGTCCCACTCGATTGACACGAGGTCGACATGCGCCGGGTACTGATGGGCATTGGCGTCGCCGCTGCGTTAGGCGCTGCCGGATGTGTGCACGCGTCGCACTACGAATCGAACGCCTTCGCCTGGAACGGCGCCGTGCCCGCCGGCCACTGGGTGCACGTCCGCAATCTGAACGGCACGATCAGTGTGATCCCGAGCACCGGCGCGAACGTCGAAGTCCATGCCTCCAAGCGGTGGTCGCGCGGCGACGGCATGGTGCACTTCATCGAGAGCGCTGGCGACGACGGCGTTACCATTTGCGCCGTCTACCGCGAAGGTGACAGCTGCAGCCCGAACCGCTATTCGAGCAGCCAGCACCACGGCCTGTTCTCCGGCCTTTTCGGCAAACACAGCGACGCGAGTGTGGATTTCATCGTAAACGTCCCGGCAGGGGTCAACGTCGACCTCGGCAGCATCAACGGGTCGGTCCGCGCCGCGGGTACGTCGGGAACGGTTGACGCGAAGGTCGTGAACGGCGACATCGACATCGCCTCGCATCAGGGCGCGCTCGACCTGGTCACCGTGAACGGAAGCGTGACGGCCGCGCTCGATACGCTCCCCGCCACGGGCGACATCTCGATGAAGTCGGTGAACGGCTCGATCACGGCGGTACTGCCGCCCAAGCTCGATGGGACTGTGGATTTCTCTACCGTCACCGGCCGCATCTCGAACGGCTTCCAATTGACCACCGACGGCCCGACCAGCACGAGGAAGCTCAGCGGCACCGTAGGCGGGGGCGGATCGCGACACATCGAGCTGTCCACCGTGAACGGCAGCGTCACGCTCCTCAAGCACGCCTGACGCCTCTGCCTAACCGAAGCAGAAACGCGGGGTGGCCGGCCAACCGGTCACCCCGCGTTTCTGCTGCCGTCCATCGCGCCGTCTAACGCGCGATCATCACATGCCGGCGGCCACGTCCCCCAGAACCGTTGCCGTCACCAGACCAGACCCGCCGCTCACCGGCCTGAAATCGCGTCGCGGCTCGAACCGCTCGGCGCGCAGGCTCGCCAGCTCGATCCTCGACACGTCGAGTGTCTTCCATCCGTGCTCGGCTGTGTCGTTGCCGAACCCGCTCACTTGATACGCCTCCAAGACCTCGGTGCCGTCGGGCTTCCGAAGAATGGCATGCGGTTGGACTGCGAACGGTGCGCCCCCGGCGTACGAGAGGTCGAGTACTCGCCGGTCCTCGAGCGCCTGCATGATGATGTCGCGGTACACGTCTCCTCCGAAATCGAAGCGCGATCGGACCTGGCGGACCGATCTGCCTGTCGCAAAGAGCTTACTGATTATCCACCACGTTCGCCAGCGATCTCGCCACAGTGCCGTAGCGCGTTGCGTGCCCGCCCATACATTTCGCGCGTGCCGCCGCACATCGCCCTCTTTCGCGCCGTGCGCCGCCTACCGCTCGCGCTCGCCGCACTCGGACTCTCCGCTACCGGCCTGCACGCCCAGGACACGTCGGCCACGCGCGACACGCTTCCAGCGCGTTCAGCCGCCGCACAGCCCGACACGAGCACAGCCGACTCTCTAGCTGCGCGCACCGCCGCACGCGCGCATGCGCACGACCGTCGCACGTTCCGGACGCACTTCGTGTTCGGATTCGTGACCAGCATTCTCGCGCATGAAGCCGGACATGTCGTGGCGTCACTTGCTCTTGGCGCGCACCCCTCGTTCGGCTTCAACGACTTTCGCCCAACGGTTTATTCCGGCATCGACGCGAGCCTCCATCCCACCAAGCAATTCGTTTTCTCGAGCGCGGGCCTCACCGTTCAGTCCCTGCTCGACGAGACGATCCTCGACGTTCCCCATCGCGGAGGGTCGGCCTTCGAGCGCGGGATACTGGCCGGCGGCATAGGCACGGTGCTCTTCTACATCACACTCGGTCGCAACGGCTCCGTGAGCGACGTCGCGTACATGGCGCAGACGTCCAAGCTGTCCAAAGATCAGGTGTCGCTGATTTACGGCGGTATCGCAGCATTGCACGCGGTGCGAATTCATGGCATGGCCAAGTACGCGCACTTCTTCACGGCGCCGAGTGATCGGGGTGGGATTAAAGTCGGAATGCGGATCGACGGCGACCTCGGCGACTGATCGCCCATCCATCACGGCATCAGCTCGTAGATCGCGCCGTCGTGCGTGCGTACCACGAGGTGCACGCGTTGCGGGACCAGCTGCAGCAGCGCGGTAGGCGTCGCCGCAAACTGGCTGGACCGATTGAACGCCACGATCAGCCCATGCTCGCGCGCCACCACTTCGGCGACCGCCTGCGCTGTGTCGCGAGTCGGCCCTTGCGGAAGCGCGCGCGACCAGCGGTTCGCGTGAAAGTAGAGTGCGGTGGTGTAGTTCGTGTACAGCGGTCGGCCCGCCGCGTGATCCCGCACCCACGCAATGAGCGGCGATCCGAACCAGCTCTCGTCTGCGTAGTCGTTACCCGTCTCGACGGCATAGCTGCCCTGTTGGGTCGTGATGCACGCCGACGCACCGCACCACGCGATGAGCAGAGTGGCCGCAAGGACCCGCGCCGGTCGGCGCCAGCCGCGCCAGCCGTTGCGCACCGCGAGCACGACGGCCACGATCACCAGCAGCATGAGCGGCGACAGCAGTCGCTCGTCTAACGGAATCGCCGGATCGGCGAATATCCGCGCCGTGACCACCACGGCCACGTAGCACGTCGCCATTACCCCGATGGCCGCCACGGCCCTCGATGTGCGATCGTCCACCGTCTCGTCGGTGGTCGGCGCAGGGCCTGGTCCGAACACGCGCGCCCGCACACCCCATCGACGTGCAGCGTCGCTGCCTAACGCAACGATGGCGACGCCCGCGATCAAGACCGGGATGATGCGCCAGAGGCCGCCCACGAGCGGCGACGCCCAGGCGACCACCGTGCGCGCGCCCTCGTGCAGCGTCGGCGCGATCTGGCCGTATACGCTGAACTCGCGGATGCCTCCGCCGTGCGTCTCGAGGCGCGTGCGGACCATCCACGCGACGAGTGCAATCGCACCCGGAGCCACGCCCGCCGCCGCGCGCCGCACGCGCTCGCGCAGCGTGCCGGGACGAGCGAATCCCCAGACGCCGACGGCCGTGACGACGGACACGCCCGCATACCGCACCATCGCCGAGGCCGCCGCTGCGACGCCCGCGGCAATCGGCGACCTCGGGCGCACGATCATGCACGCCAGCGCCACCGCCATGAGCGCGAAAAACAACGGCTCGCTTAGGACGTCGAGATACACGGACGCGACGGCCGGCGTCACGGCGAC
>Ga0134126_10011088_pt1 | contig 11363 bp, 10 predicted proteins | sample KB31752_FD_96881 | JGI IMG/M metagenome (GOLD analysis project Ga0134126, IMG submission 96881) | Terrestrial soil microbial communities with excess Nitrogen fertilizer from Kellogg Biological Station, Michigan, USA - KB3-175-2 | ecosystem: Environmental > Terrestrial > Soil > Unclassified ... | reverse complement strand
GTGTCGAACATCTGTTCGATTCCGCCCGAACCAATATCTCCCCTTTGCGCCCCCACTCTGCAAATGGTAACTTTGGTGGCGTGAAAGTTGCGTCCAGCCCCCCATTTTTTCGCCCGCGATGAAGACCGCGGTCGTGATCCCGGCCCGCCTCGGGGCCACCAGGCTCACTCGCAAGCCGCTTCGCGACCTCGCCGGAGAGCCGCTGGTGGTACGCGTGTGGCGGCGCGTCGAGCGGATGGGAGTCGCGGACCGCGTAGTAGTCGCTACCGATCATGACGACGTAGCCGCAATCGCACGAGCGGCGGGTGCGGACGTGGTCATGACGAGCAGCGATTGCGCCTCGGGAACCGCGCGCGTCGCCGAGGTGTCGCGCAATCCGGAATTCTCCTCCTACGACGCGTTCGTCAACGTCCAGGGCGACGAGCCGTTCATCTCAGCAGGTTTCATTTCCGCAGCCGCGGACGTTGTCACGAGCGGGAGATTCACGCTTGGCACGGTCGCAGCGACGGCTTCGGGTGAGATCTTCGACCGTCCCTCGATAGTGAAAGTCGTGATTGGAACCGACGGCCGCGCCCTTTATTTCTCTCGCGCGCCGATTCCGTTTCTGCGCGAAGGTGCTGACGCGCCGCTGCGACACCCGCTTACCTTGCAACACATCGGCGTTTACTCGTACACGCGAGACGCGCTGGCGCAGTGGATGTCGCTTCCGCCGCATCCGCTCGAAGACATCGAGCGGCTGGAGCAGTTGCGTCCGCTCGCTCATGGGATGAACATCGGCGTCGCCGTGATAAACGAGCCCGCCGAGTGCGGGATAGATACAGAAGAGGACCTACGGGCTGCGAATGAGCGATGGCGCTCGTTTGCGGCGGGAGAGCAATGATGGCAATGAGAACTGAGTCCTCGCAACAGACGCGCTACATCTTCGTCACGGGTGGCGTCGTGTCGTCGCTGGGGAAGGGGATCGCCGCTGCATCGATCGGCCGATTGCTGGTCGAGCGTGGCATGCGTGTCACGATCATGAAATTCGATCCGTACCTGAACGTCGATCCGGGAACCATGTCTCCGTTCCAGCACGGCGAGGTGTTCGTCACGGACGACGGCGCGGAGACTGATCTCGATCTCGGACACTACGAACGATTCATAGACCGCTCGCTGTCGCAGATGAACAACGTGACGACGGGTCGCATCTACCTCAACGTGATCACCAAGGAGCGCCGCGGCGAGTACCTGGGGTCCACCGTACAGGTGATTCCGCACATCACGGACGAGATCAAGTCCGCGATGAAGCGGCTCGCTCCAGACAACGACGTCGTGATAGTCGAGATCGGCGGCACTGTCGGCGACATCGAATCGCAGCCGTTTCTCGAAGCCGTACGCCAGTTCCGTCAGGAAATCGGACGGGAGAACGGAATCTTCATTCATCTCACGCTGGTCCCGTTCATCGCGGCGGCCGGCGAGGTGAAGACGAAACCGACCCAGCATTCCGTGCGTGAGCTCATGCAGCTCGGAATACAGCCGGACATCCTCATCTGCCGCACGGAGCGCGCGCTTTCGGAAGAGGTCAAGCGAAAGATCGCGCTCTTCTGCAACGTCGAATTCGGCGCTGTCGTTGAGAGTCGCGACGTTCCGACGATCTACCAGATCCCACTCGTATTCCACGAGCAGGGCGCTGACGAGCGCGTGATGCACCGGCTCGGCCTGCTCGGCAAGCGCGCGCCCGACCTCACGCAGTGGCGGAGACTGGTGCAACGCATCGTCGCGCCATCGCGCCGCGTGAAGATCGCGGTAGTTGGCAAGTACACCGAATTCATCGACAGCTACAAGAGCGTGCAGGAGGCCCTGATTCACGGCGGCATCGCGAACGACGTCGGCGTCGACATGTCGTGGATCTCGAGCGACACATTCACCTCACGCGAGCGTACTCGCGAGATACTCGCCGAGTACGACGGCCTGCTCGTGCCGGGCGGCTTCGGCGTGCGCGGCGTCGAGGGAATGGTGGAGGCGATCCGATACGCGCGCGAAGCCGGGTTGCCGTTCTTCGGCATCTGCCTCGGCATGCAGGTCGCCATCGTGGAGTTTGCGCGCAACGTGATGGGACTGGACGACAGCAATTCGAGCGAGTTCGCCCCTGATTGCGGAAATGCCGTGATCTCGCTCATGGAGTCGCAGCAGCATGTCACCGACATGGGTGGCACGATGCGACTGGGCCAGTATCCGTGCAGGCTGGGCGACGGTACGCGCGCGGCCGCGATGTACGGTACCCAACAGGTGAGCGAGCGGCACAGGCATCGTTACGAAGTCTCCAACGCGTTCCGCGATGGCTTCATCGAGCATGGGCTCACTTTGTCGGGTCTGTCGCCGGACGGCTCGCTCGTGGAGATCGTCGAGCTGCAGACGCATCCATGGTATCTCGGCTGTCAGTTTCATCCCGAGCTCAAGTCGCGTCCAACGCGTCCGCATCCGTTGTTCGCAGGATTCATCGCCGCGGCGGCGGAACATGCTCGCGCAGGTACACAGCAGAACGCCGAGTCACGCGTCGGAACCGAATCGCTATCGTGAGCTCGCTTTTTCCGCGCGACAGGTTCTTTCTCATTGCGGGCCCGTGCGTCCTGCAGGATGACGCACTGAACCTGGAAGTCGCCGAGGCGCTTCTCCGGATAGAGGAGCGCGTGCCGGGCGGTGTGATCTACAAGGCAAGTTTCGACAAGGCGAATCGCTCCAACGCCGGCGCTGTGCGCGGACCTGGGCTGGAAGAAGGAATCGCGGCACTCGGCCGCGTCCGCGCGTCGACCGGCCTTCCTGTTCTTACGGACGTGCATCTGCCGGAGCAGTGTGCCGCGGTCGCGCGCCAGGTGGACGTGCTTCAGATTCCCGCCTTTCTCTGCCGGCAGACAGATCTGCTCCACGCGGCCGGTGCGACCGGCCGGCCCGTAAATGTGAAGAAGGGACAGTGGATGCACCCGGAAGGAATGCGCGGGGCACTGGACAAGGTTCGCGAGGCGGGCGGCGACGAGGTTGCGGTTACGGAGCGCGGAACCTTCTTCGGCTACGGCGATCTGGTAGTCGACATGCGCTCGTTTCCGAGGCTCGCGGCGGCGTGTGACGCGCCGGTGATCTTTGACGCGACGCACAGCGTGCAGCGTCCCGGCCAGGGCGTTGGCGGATCCAGTGGTGGCGCGCGCGAGTTCATTCCGACGCTCGCCCTCGCCGCCGTCGCGGCTGGCGCCGACGGTGTGTTCATAGAGACGCACCCGACGCCGGACAACGCACCGAGTGACGGGCCCAATATGTTGCCGCTGACCGACCTGCCGGATCTGGTCGATCGCATGGTGGATCTATGGGCGCGAGTACGCCGTTGAAGGCCGACGTTCTGGCGCGCGGAAGTCGCGTTCTGCGAATCGAAGCCGAGGCGATCGCGGAGGCCGAGTCACGTCTGGGCGAAGAGTTCGTTCGCGCCGTCGAGATGATCGCGACTGCGCACGGTCGCGTTATCGTCTGTGGTGTCGGGAAATCGGGATTGATCGGAAGAAAGATCGCAGCGACGCTGACCTCGACGGGAACGCCGGCCGTGTTTCTCCACGCTGCCGACAGCATCCACGGCGATCTCGGCATCGTGGGCGAATCGGACGTCGCGATTCTCATTTCGAAGAGCGGCGAGTCCGACGAGCTGCTGCCTCTACTGGATCATCTCAAACGGCTTGGCGTGCAGACGATCGCGATCACGGGCGACCGTGAGTCGACTCTGGCATCTCATGCCGATGAGACGCTGGACGCATGGGTGCGAGAGGAGGCGTGTCTGCACGGGCTCGTGCCAACGACGAGCACCACTGTTGCGCTCGCGCTAGGCGACGCGCTCGCGGTTGCCCTGCTGGAAGAGAAGGGGTTCGGGGCAGACGACTTCGCGCGAATTCATCCCGGCGGCGCGCTGGGACGCAAGCTTCTCACGCGCGTTCGGGACGTGATGCTGACCGATTCGCTGCCGACATTGCCACCCACCGCGACCATACGCGAGGCAATTGTCGAACTGGCCGAGCGACGTGGCATCGTGATGATCGTTGACGACACTACGCGAGTGAGCGGCATAATGACCGCGGGCGATCTGACGCGCCTGATGGAGCACGAAGTCGATGTGCTTCGCATCCGCGTATCGGATGTGATGAACCGCTCGCCCAGAGTCGCCGATCCGGAAGAGTTGGGGAGCGCCGCTGTTCATCGCATGGAAGAGCACGGCATCATGGCGATGCCCGTCGTATCGGAGGATGGGTCGCTTGTCGGGGTGGTACACCTGCATGACCTCATGCGCGCGGGGGCAGCTTGACCGCTCGCGCGGGAGTCACGCTCGGGACCGCGATGGCGCTGATGCTGTTCGCCGGCGGGTGCAAGGGCAACAGGACAACGCCGCCGGTCTCGGCGCGGTCCGCGCTCGCCGATTCCGCTGGGCAGGTGATGTACGGTGCGCGATTCAATCTCACTGATCAGGGCGTCATGCACGCTCAGCTATTCGCGGATACGGCCTACTTTTTCGACGACAATACGCGGGTCGAGCTGATGCATGTGAATTCGACCTTTTTCACTACCGAAGGTGTGAAGAGCGCGGTGCTGACTTCACAACGCGGGACATATCACACCAATACAGGTCAGATGGTGGCGCGCGGGAACGTGGTGGTAAACTCCGAAGACGGGCGTCACCTCACATCGCAGGAGCTGAAGTATGATCAGAGCCGGAATCTGATTTCGAGCGATAGCGCGTTCGTAATCACGGAGCCGGATAGACGATTGGCGGGAATCGGGTTCACGTCGGATCCGAACCTCCAGAACGTTCACGTGCTCAAGGTTCTTTCCGGAACCGGCGGCGCCGTGGTCATACCGACGCACTGATGACACTTCGCCTGGCATCCGTCGTTGCGCTGCTCTCGGGACTCGGCATTCTGTGTGTTGCACAGAACGGGCTTGCGCAGCGCGCCGGACCGGCGCCGGGCAGCAAGTGTATCATCGAGATCGAAGGGTCAACGGCCGGAACTACCAGGTTCACCAGCATCAAGCTTCCAAGCGGCGAGCGAAACACTTACGTGGGCGGCGGTTCGGTCGCACGGTGCCAGGGCCAGGACGTCACACTCATCTCGGACAGCACTGAATACTACGGCGATCAGCGCCTGATGTATCTCATCGGCAACGTCCACTACAGCGACCCGCGCGCCAAGGTCGATGCCGACCACATGACTTACTGGATGGAAGAGGAGCACATCCGCGCGGAAGGCAACGTCTTCGCCGTGATGGCGAGCGGCAGCACCATGCGCGGTCCGGTCGCGGATTACTACCGCGCAGTAGCGCCGATCCGCACGGAAGCGATTCTCGTTTCCACCGGGCGACCCAAGCTTCAGGTCGTGCAGATCGACACGTTGACGCACAAGCCGAGCGATACAGTCGACGTCGTTGCGGATCGCATCACGAGTGTCGCGGACAGTCTGGTCTATGCCGGAGGTGACGTCCGCATAACTCGGCCGCAGTTGTTTGCGACCGGCGATTCGGCGTTCATGGATCAGGGATCCGGTACTGCGCGACTCATGAAGAAGCCAACCGTGGAGGCCCGCCGCAGCCGTCCGTTCACTCTCACCGGCGGTGTGATCGACGTCTTCTCGAAGAACCGTCTGGTTAATCGCGTGGTGGCGACGCCGAACGGTCATGCCACGAGCCAGGATCTTCAGCTGTACGCCGACTCGGTCGATCTCAGAGTTCGCAATAACGAGCTCGAGCGCGCGATGGCGTGGGGCAAGACGCGCGCGCATGCGACTTCACCGGATCGCGACATCGTCGCAGACTCGATCGACGCGCTGCTCCCGAATCAGCGAATCCATGAGATCATTTCCGTGGGACATGCGTACGCCACGAGCATTCCGGATACCGCGACGATGAAGACCGACGAGCGTGACTGGATGCGCGGCGATACTCTCATTGCGACGTTCGATACCGTCGCGCGCGCCGACAGCGCACACACTCCGCCCGTCAAGACGATAGTCGCACGCACCAATGCCCGCGCGTACTACCACGTCAAGAACGACAAATTCAAGGATCGGCCCGGAGTCAACTACGTCACCGGCAAGGACATCGACATCAATTTCCTCAACGGTGGAATCGACACCGTAAGAGTCCGCAACAAGGCGAGCGGCGTGTATGTGGAGGCAGTCGATACCACCGTCGTTGCGAAACCAACGAAACCCGCGAGCATAAGACCGCCGGCGCCGCGCCGGGGGATAATACATTGACCGCCCCGATCTACTCGGACGTCATCGCATCGCTGCTCGCACATGCTGCGGGAGACGAGCGCTCATCCGTGTTGGCGCTCGAAGCGCTGGTCCGATGCGCCGACGATACGGGATCGGCGACGCTCAACGACATTGCGATCGGATACCGTGATGAATATCTCCGCACGCTGCGTGACGAAGGGAAGGACGCACAGCGCGAAGCAGGACGCCTGAGCCTGGATGAAGTCCGCGCCTACCTGACCACGTGGGTGCTTCCGCGGCTCGCGACAGAAAAGGTAGTCGTGCTTCCACCCGGCGAGGTCGGTGACTACACCAAGGTCAGACTTTCGGACAGTTTGTGGAGCGACATCGCTCCGCTGCGCGCGCAGGTCGCGGACATGTTGCGGCAGACGGGGGAGTTCCCGCGCCCCGCGACGGGCCATATCGCCCCCGAGGATCGCGCGCCCGGCAAGAGCACCCTCGAGGCAGACGGGCTGGTCAAGATCTATCGGCGCCGGAAAGTCGTGAACGACGTCGCAGTACAGCTCCGACAGGGCGAGATCGTTGGCTTGCTGGGACCGAACGGTGCGGGCAAGACCACGACGTTCTACATGATCGTTGGACTGATCCAGCCACTCCAAGGTACCATCAAGCTCGACGGCCAGGACATCACCGAGATGCCCATGTACAAGCGCGCGCGCAAGGGCATCGGCTATCTGTCGCAGGAACCGTCGATCTTCCGCAAGCTGTCGGTGGAAGACAACATACTCGCCATTCTTGAGACGCTGCCGTTATCGCAGTCCGAACGAGAGGAGCGGCTGGAGCGTCTGCTCGACGAGCTCAGCATCAAGCGTCTGCGCAAGAGCAAGGCGTACGCACTATCGGGAGGGGAACGACGGCGCCTCGAGATCACCCGTGCGCTCGTCACTGATCCCAAGTTCATGATGCTGGACGAGCCGTTCGCCGGCGTGGATCCGATCGCCGTGCACGATATCCAGACGATCGTATCGGGATTGAGACAGCGCAACATCGGAGTTCTGATCAGCGATCACAATGTGGAGCAGACACTCGACATCGTCGATCGGGCCTACATCATGTTCGACGGACAGGTGAAGGTTTCCGGCACGGTTCGTGATTTGGTCTTCGACGACACAGTCGCGAAGATTTACTTGGGCCCCACGCTTACCGCTCGCCTCCGCGAACGATTTGCAGGCGGCGGCACCGGAGCACACGTATGAGATCAAGCCTCAGCCAGTCTACCCAGATGCGGCAGGACCTGAAGATCAATCCGCGCTTGTATCAGGCGATGGATCTTCTGTACATGCCGCTCCTGGACCTTCAGCAGCACCTCAAACAGGAGCTGCTCAACAATCCGTTTCTCGATCTCGTCGAAGACGACGATGATGATGAGGACGAGACGGACGAAGCCGTCGAGACCGTTGCGGAAGAGCCGCAAACGCAGGAGAAGGACGAGATCGACTGGGAAGAGATCCTTCTGGACGGCTTCGACACGGGTGGGCATCGCGAGGAGCGTGAGGAGCGTGAGCACTTCGAGCCTATAACCGTCGGCACTCGCGATCTCGGTGACCATCTACGCGACCAGGTCGCGCTGCTCGAGCTCACTCCACGTCAGGCTGTCATCGCGGACGAGTTCATTGGCAACGTGAACGACGACGGCTACCTCGCGGCTTCGGTCTCGGAAATTGTTGTCGCGCTGAACGACATGGCGCGGAATGCCGCAGAGGCGGCCGGTCGCGAGATCAGCGAAGACATGTTGTACACCGAGGCGGAAGGGGAGGAGATGCTCGGTATCGTCCAGACGCTCGACCCACCGGGGATTGCGGCGCGCGATCTCCAGGAATGCCTGCTGCTCCAGCTGCGCGAGGCGGGCCTGCAACAGTCTGTACCGTACCGTCTCGTGCGCGATTGCTTCGAGGAGCTGATCAATCACCGATGGAGCGAGATATCCAAGCGCTTCGGGATCAGTGCGACCGACGTTCAGGCCGCCGCGGATGAGATAGCCAAGCTGGATCCCAAGCCGGGCCTGCGCTACAGCGCACGCTCGGACAACTACATAATTCCGGATCTGGTCGTCGACAAGATAGATGAGCAGTACCACGTCTTCCTGAACGACGCGAACCTGCCGCGCCTCAAGTTGAGCAAGGCCTACCAGGATATCGCGCGCGACAAGAAGAAGTTCGACGGCGAGAACAAGGAGTTCATCTCCAGCAAGCTCAACTCGGCGAACTGGATGATCCAGGCAATCGAGCAGCGCCGTCAGACGATGCTCAAGGTGATGAACTACATCGTCGAGCGTCAGCGCGAGTTCTTCGAGAAGGGAGTCCAGTTCCTCAAGCCGCTCACGCTCCGCGAAGTCGCCGAGGTGATCAACATGCACGAGTCCACGGTGAGTCGCGTGACCAACGAGAAATACGTGCAGACACCGCGCGGCGTGCTGCCGTTGAAGTTCTTCTTCTCATCCGGACTCGCGACTGCCGATGGCGAAGACGTATCGGCGCGCGGCATAAAGGCTCAGCTCCAGAAGCTCGTCGAGGATGAAGATCCCAAGCATCCGCTCACCGATCAGGCCATCGTCAACATCCTGCGCGAGAGCGGCGTTCAGATCGCGCGGCGCACCGTCGCCAAGTATCGCGATCAGCTGGGAGTACTGCCGGCCCGCATGCGCAAGCGCGTATGACCCCGCTGCCCGCGGGGAGGCTGCCACGGGTAAGCGTGCTCGTTCCGGCGAAGGACGAAGCAGAAAACCTGCCCGAGTTCATGCGCCAGGCGGCGGAGGTCTTCGCGGCCGAGCCCGGCAAGTACGAAGTCGTTGTGATCGACGACGGGTCGACCGACGCGACCGCTGCAGTCCTCGCCACGCTCGAGTCTGAGTACCCGTTTCTTCGCTCGGTGCAACACCGAACGCGTCGCGGAATCGCCGACGCCCTCCGCACGGGATACGTCCACTCGCGTGGCGAAGTGCTCGTGTTCTATCCCGCGGATCTGCAGTTCAGGCCGGAAGATATCCCCAAGCTCGTCGAGCCGATTCTTGCCGGTGAGTTCGATATGATGACGGGCAGAAAGGAAGGCGAGTACGACAAGGCGTTCGTTTCCGGCATCTACAACGGGCTCAGCCGCAGGTTGTTCGACGTGCCTGTGCGCGACCTCAATTCCGTAAAGGCGTACCGTCGCGAGGTCATGGCGTCACTTCCCGTGCGCCCCGACTGGCATCGCTACATGATTGTTGTCGCGGCGCATCGCGGCTTCACTGTTGGCGAGACTCCGATCCCGTTGTATCCGCGCATGGCGGGAAAATCCAAGTTCGGTCTCAGCCGGATTCCGGTCGGCGTCCTGGACATGCTCGCTGTCTGGTTCGAGCTGCGCTTCGCGCGCAAGCCGTTGTTGTTCTTCGGTATACTTGGCGCGGGACTGTTTTTTATTGGCGTGCTGACCGGCATCGTAGCGGTGCTGTATCGCATCATCGCCGGCGTTGGATTCCGGCCTTTGCTCACGCTCGTCGAAGTTTGCCTCCTGCTCGGCAGCGTGTTTTTTGCGACCGGCCTCCTGGCCGAGCTCATGGCCGCGCAGCGCGCCGAGATCGCCGAACTGCGGAGACGGATCGAGGAGCTCATTGGGCGCGACACGGACTCGCCGCGCTGAGGCGTGAAAGCACTTTTCGTAGCGCATTCATTTCCACGGTTCGAAGGCGACGCCGCGGGCTCGTTCATTCTTCGTCTCGCGACGGCACTCGTGCAGCGAGGGATCGAGGTGCGCGTGGTCGCTCCATCGGCGCCCGGACTCGATGGTACGAGCGTGATTGGTGGAATTACGGTTCGGCGGTTTCGCTACGCGCCCCGCTCGCGCGAGACACTCGCATATCGGGGAACCATGGCGGAGGATGTCGCGAGCTCCGTCACCGCGAAAATGGCGCTCGCGTCGTTCATCGTGTCCGAAACAACAGCGATCCTGTCGCAGACGTCGGCATGGAAACCCGATGTGATCCACGCGCACTGGTGGTTTCCGAATGGCGTTGCGGCGTCGACTGCAAGCCGACTCTCGGGTGTGCCTCTCATAACTACCTCGCATGGATCGGATCTGCGATTGCTGCAGCACACGCCCGGCGCGCGCCCGCTGGCCAGATACGTGTTTCGACGCTCGGCGCGCGTGACGTGCGTGTCGAGTTGGCTCGCCGCGCAGGCCGCACCCCTCTGTCGCACGGCACCCATCGTTGCGCCGATGCCCGTTGCGACGTCGTCGTTCGCACCGCGCGGCGCCAGAGACGTGAACAGGATCATCTTTGTTGGACGTCTTTCAGCGCAGAAGGGAATCGAGACCGCAATGCGCGCGCTCGCGCTGATGACGAGCACCGTCGTGCTCGACGTGGTCGGCGACGGCCCGGACAGGGCAGCGCTGGCCGACCTTGCAGATCGGCTCGGACTGTCGGACCGAATCATCTGGCATGGTCACGTCAGACACAGCGAGCTGCCGCACCTGCTCGCGCGCGCTTCAGTACTCGTCGCGCCGTTCACCGACGAGGGACTCGGCCTCGTCGCGGCCGAAGCCCAGTTGTGCGAGACGCCGCCCGTTGGCTTCGCCTCCGGCGGTCTTGTCGACGTGATCGAGAACAACGTCACCGGCGCCCTCGTTCCTCCCGGTGACGCAGATGCGCTTGCCGCGGCCGTCCTTGGAATCCTGCAGGATCCCGTGCTGCGCGAACGACTCGGAAAGGCGGGCAGGGCAGCTGCGCTCGAGCGGTTCTCACCCGAGAGCGTTGCGGGGCACTATGCGCGGATTTACAGCGACGCAGTGAGTGAAGATGCGAAGTAAGTGGATGCGGATGGCCCAGATCGTGTTCGCGGTCCTCGTGGTCGTCTTCGCGAGTATCGCGATTTCCAAGCGCTGGGACATGATCCGGGATCGCGTCGCCACGATCAGCGTCGACTGGATCTCGTTGATAGAGGCCTCGCTGCTCGTCTTCCTCGCTTACGCCGTGCTGGTCGAGACGTGGCGTCGAGTGCTCGCGGCGTGGGACACGCAGCTACCCTGGTGGACCGCCGCGCGCATATGGTTCGCGGCAAGCCTCGGCAAGTACATTCCCGGGAATCTGTGGTCTCTTGCGGC
>Ga0134126_10011086_pt1 | contig 11363 bp, 12 predicted proteins | sample KB31752_FD_96881 | JGI IMG/M metagenome (GOLD analysis project Ga0134126, IMG submission 96881) | Terrestrial soil microbial communities with excess Nitrogen fertilizer from Kellogg Biological Station, Michigan, USA - KB3-175-2 | ecosystem: Environmental > Terrestrial > Soil > Unclassified ... | reverse complement strand
TCCGCGGCCGCCGCTCCGGCCGAGCGGCATCCGGCTGGGCACGCCCGCCTGCACGACGCGCGGCATGGACCGCGACGACATGCGCGCGATCGCGAACTGGATCGTCGCCGCGCTACGCGCGCCAAACGATGCCGCGGCGCTCGCGAAGATCGGCGCCGAAGTGCGTGCGATGTGCCGCCGCCATCCGGTGCCGGGGATCTAGCCCACCAGCCCCGTCGCCCATTTGGCGAAGGCGAGCCAGGGCGCGGTGTGGGAGATCCAGTCGCGCACAGGGCCGTCGGCGAACAGGACGACCGCGCCGAACGCGGTCGCCGGATGGATGCGGCGGGTCGAGTAGAAGTCCCAGATCGCGATCGGAAGAACCAGGGCGGCCGTGGTCCACGTCGCGAGCGGCGGGACGCTGATATAGGGCTCGAACGGCCAGCGCGCGATGCCCGCCTCGGCGATGACGATCGTGCCCAGCAGCATCAGCCGCTTGTGCGCCATGGGATGACCGCGCAGCGCGAGTCCCGTTCCCGTGAAGATCGCAAACAGCGCGATGCCGACATAGGGCACGATGAGGAATTGCAGCGGCGGGACAGGAATATCGATGAACCCGCCGGGGCGATGCGCCGCGATCGCGCCGGCGATCAGGCCGAGCACGACCATCAGCGGCACCATGACGAAGCCGGCGATGCCCAGCGTGCGGTGCAAGGCGACGTTGCCGGCGTTGACCAGCGAGGCCTGCGTCGCGAGCAGCGCCAGCCAGAGCGCGAAGACCGTGCCGTGGATGTAGAAGAAGATTTCCGTCGGCGCATGCACGCCGGGAAAGAGCGGCCGCAGGAAGAACGAGCGCGAGAAGCCCAGGACGACGGCCGCGACGATCACGACCGTCATCCACCAGAAGAACCGGCGCTCCGAAACTGCCGCGCGCCGGCCCTTACGTCAGGGCTTTTTCGGTGTTGGCGCGGGCTGATCGAGCGGGCCGCCGGGCGGCGGACCCCAATGGTGCATCCAGCCGCCATGATCGCCCATCATCGCGTCGGGCCGCTTGCCGGTCATGCCGAAATAGACGCCCGCCACCAGGCCCAGGATGGCCAGCAGCAGGACCCAGTAGCCGAGCAGGCGGCCGAGAAGCGCCGTGAAACCCTCCGCCTTGCCGGCGGCGAAAAGTATGAAGAACGCGATCACGCCAAGCACCGTGGCGTGCAGAATCGCTCCGAAAATCCAATGCATGTTTCCCCCTCCGGCGGTTCGACGAACCGCGCTAGACGGCCAGTCTAACACAGAAGCGGAATGGGGCGGCTACGCACGCCGCGCGCATTAACAGTTCGACACGTCGCCATTTACGATCGTTAACAGGGACGCGTCCCGGCCAAATGGCCCAAATCGCCCGAAAGACACGGTCAAGCGTCTGTCGCTATGCGGCCACACTGTTGCGCGTTCGAATGCGCGCCACTGCTAGGCCGTTGCAGAATCGTTGTTTTCGCCGTACACGGAACCTTCCAAAGTAACAAAGTTCGCAGGGGACACATCTATGAAGTTGAGACTCACACTCGCAGCCGCGCTGATGGCGACGGCAGTGCCGATGGCCGCTCATGCGGCGGTATCGGCGAATCTGAGCGGTTCCTACGCCAATTTCTCGAACGGTGGCGGCGATGTCTGGAACATCGATGGCGCGCTGTCCGACACGTTCAGCATGAACTGGGGGGCCGAAGTGAACGGTGGCTACCACAATGCCAGCGGCAACAGCGGCGGCAATTTCGGCGGCGCCTTGTTCTGGCAGGCTCCCAACTTCCGCGTCGCGGCGTCGGGCAACTACCTCAACTTCGGTGGCTTCAATCTCTCCAACTACGGCGTCGGCGGCGAATGGTTCGCCTCGTCGCAGTTCACGGTCGCCCTGCGCGGCGGCGGCGTGAGCGGCAATGGCGGCACCAGCGGCGGCTATGCCGGCGCCGACCTCAAGTTCTACATCATGCCGAACCTGGCCTTGAACGGCGGCGTCGACTACATCGGCATCTCCGGCGGCAACATCACCTCGGAAGACATCAAGGCCGAGTGGCTGGTCTCGCAGAGCACGCCGGTCTCGATCTTCGGCGGCTACACCCATGTCGATATCTCTGGCGGCGGCGGAAGCCAGGATGCCTTCATGGTCGGCCTGAAAATCTACACCAACGATCCGGCCGGCGGCACGCTGGTCGACCGTCAGCGCGACGGCAATCTGGGCTACATCGACGGCATGCCGTTCCTGGGCTCGGTGCTCTAAGCGCCTGCAATCGGTTGAATATGGGAAAGCCGGGCGGTCCACCGCCCGGCTTTTTCGTTTGGCTTCGGTCGAGGCCGCGGCGGACTCTCACGATCCCGGCGCGACGCCGAGGCGCTCGGCGCGGATCATCTGGCGGCGGACGAGGCCGGGGAACAGACGCGTGAGCCACGCCATGCGGCGGCCCTGCGCGCCGACGATGTGCTTGAGCTCGCCCGAACCCACGGCATCGAAGATCACGCCGGCGCATTCCTCGACGGTATAGACCGCCGATCCACCGGCCCTCAGCGCGTCGGACATCTTCACGTTGCTGTTCTTGGATCCGGCATCGAGGATCGGCGTATCGACGAACCACGGCATGATGCATTTCACGCCGACGCCGAAGCGGGAGAATTCGACGTCGAGCGCCTCGGAAAGTCCGCGCACGGCGAATTTGGTCGCGGCATAGACCGAGAGCTTCGGCGCGCCATAGAGCGAGGCGCAGGACGAGATGTTGATGAGCTGCGCGCCGGCAGTCTTCTTGAGGAACGGCAACGCGGCGCGGGCGCCGGCGATCACGCCCTTGATGTTGACGTCGAGCTGGCGGGCGATCTCGTCCTCGCTCTGCTCCTCGATATAACCATAGGACGCGACGCCGGCATTGTTGACGAGGACGTCGAGCCGCCCGCCGCTGGCCGCGGCGAAGACCGAGAGCGCATCGGTCCAGGCGGCGGGATCGCGCACGTCGAGCAGGAAGGTCGCGCCATTGGCGCGGCCGACGGCCTCGAGCGCCGCTTTGAGGCCGGCGGCATCGATGTCGGCCAGGCCGACGAACCAGCCTTCCCGCGCGAAGCGCCTGGCGGTGCCCAGGCCGATGCCGCTGGCGGCACCGGTGATGAAAACGGCCTTCCTCGTGCTCATTTCGGCTCCGTCGTCCGGCTGGCGGACTGCTGGGACTGACAGGCGGCAAAGTGTCCGCCCGGCGGCAAAAAAGCTACCCCTAGACCGTGCGTACCGCGCCTTCTAAAGTCGGGCCAACAAACATCCATTCCAGGAAGGACGTCCGTATGAGCAGAGAAGCCGTGATCGTATCCTATGCCCGCACCGGGCTCGCCAAGTCGGCGCGCGGCGGGTTCAACATGACGCCCACCATGTCGATGGCGGCGCATGCCGTGAAGCACGCGGTCGAGCGTTCCGGCCTCGAAAAGGCCAAGGTCGAGGACTGCTACATGGGCAACTGCGCCCATGGCGCGAGCAATATCGGCCGCCAGGCGGCGCTGCTTGCCGGCCTGCCGGTCTCGACCGGCGGCGTCTCCATCAACCGCTTCTGCTCCTCGGGCCTGCAATCCATCGCGATGGCGGCGAACTCGATCCGCGGCGACCTCAGCGAATGCCTCGTGGCCGGCGGCGTCGAGTCGATCTCGATCCCGAACCCGGGCGCCGGTCCCAACAATGTCGACAAGAAGCTGCTCGAGGAATATCCGGCGATCTTCATGCCGATGATCGACACCGCCGACATCGTCGCCAAGCGCTACAATGTCAGCCGCGAATACCAGGACGAATACTCGCTCGAGTCCCAGCGCCGCATGGCCGCGGCGCAGCAGGCCGGCAAGTTCAAGGACGAGATCGTCCCGATGAAGACCAAGATGAAGGTCGTCAACAAGGAGACGAAGGAAGAGAAGATCGTCGACTACACGGTGGACCGCGACGAGTGCAACCGCCCCGACACCACGATGGAGGGCCTGAGCGCGCTCCAGCCGGTGAAGGGTCCGGGCAACTTCATCACCGCCGGCAACGCATCGCAGCTCTCCGACGGCGCCGCCGCGGTGGTGCTGATGGAAGCCAAGGCGGCCGAGAAGGCCGGTCTCAATCCGATGGGCCGCTTCATGGGCTGGGCGAGCTATGGCTGCCAGCCCGACGAGATGGGCATCGGCCCGGTGTTCGCGGTGCCGCGCCTGCTCGAGCGCTTCAATCTCAAGGTCAAGGACATCGACCTGTGGGAGCTGAACGAGGCGTTCGCCTCGCAATGCCTCTACAGCCGCGACAAGCTCGGCATCGATCCGGCCAAGTACAACGTCAATGGCGGCTCGATCGCCATCGGCCATCCCTTCGGCATGACCGGCGCGCGCCTCACCGGCCACATCCTCCAGGAAGGCCGCCGGCGCGGGAACGTGAAATACGCGGTCGTCACGATGTGCATCGGCGGCGGCCAGGGCGGCGCCGGCCTGTTCGAAGTGTTCCACTGAGAACGGCCGACTGAAGTGCGAAAGGCCGGGGGGGGGCGACGCTCCGGCTTTTTCGTTTTCAGCGCGCGGCAAACATCGCCTCGAGCTTGTCGAGCGAGCCGCTCCAGCCCTTCTCGTGGCCGCGCGCCGTCGCATCGTCGGGCAGGCGCGAATGGGTGAAGGTCAGTTCCGTGCCTTCGGGGATCGGACGAAGGACCATCTCGATCTGGGAGGCTTCGGTGTCGCCGGACCAGAGTCAGGTCATGCGCACGCGCTTCGGCGGCGTGATCTCGAGAAACTCGCCGGAGGTTTCGTACTCGTCGCCCACGAGTCGGCGGAAGCGGAGACGAAAGCGGCCGCCGACACGCGGATCGGACTCGGAGAGCAGCACGGGACCGGCGTCCGGCCCCCACCAACGCGCGATGCCTTCCGCCGTGACGAGCAGGTCGAACAGGATCGACGGCCGCGCCTTGATGCGGCGCACGAGCGTGACGCTGGTCATCGGCCGGCCCCTTTCGGCCGCCGCGCCTGGGTCTGGCTGATCTCGGTTTCGCGCGCTTCCGCGAGCGCGGTGAGACGGTCGAGGCTGACATTCCAAAAGCGTTCGTAGCGGCGCAGCCAGTCCATCGCCGCGCGCATCGGCCCGGGCTGGAGGCGCACCATGACCGTGCGGCCTGTCTTGGCTCGCGTGATCAGTCCGGCATCGTCCAGCACGTCGAGATGCTTCATCACCGTCGGCAGCTTGATCGGCAACGACCGCGCCAGGTCGCTGACGGTTGCGCCCTGCTCGTCCCGCTCCAGCCGCATCAGGATCGCGCGCCGCGACGGATCGGTGATCGCCGCAAAGACGCGGTCGAGCCGCTCGACCTGGTTCACGGCTTCGCCATCTCCATCGCCGACGTGCCGTCGGACCACTTCGTCACCGGGACCATGTAGGTCACGACCGGCTCGGGGTTGCCTGCGCTGCTGATTACCGGCGAGCCCGCGAGGTCGGCGCCCCAGGATGCCAAACCCTTCGGCACGAAGAACATCAGATGGGGATGCCAGTGATGGGCGCCGTCGTCAGAAAGGTATTGCCGCTTCGACATCATGTAGCACATCGCGCCCGGCGCCGGCGTCATGTTGGCGAGCTTCGACGTGCGGGCGCGCGCGCGCATCCGATCCGCGCCGAGGCCTGCGAGCGCCCAGTCGGTCCGCTCGTTGTGGGCCGGCCACACTGTGCGGGTTGCTTCGGCGTTGAAGCAAAGTGCGCCGCGGATGCGCGGATTCCAGAAGCCCGGATCGCTGAATGGGGCCTCCCAGCCGCGTTCGACCAGGCAGGTGAAGCCGTTGCTGCCCTTCATAGCGGTCTCGTAGCCATGGGCGCCCAGAACGAGGACGGTGGCATCGGCGGAGATCGAGGGCGGCGCCGCGCTGCGCGCCAGCGCGATCTCTGCGTCGCGCGGCATCAGATATTGCTGCAGCGGCGCCATCGTCTTCGGCGGCGCCGGCAGCGGCGCCGCGCCGCTTGCTACGCATACTCCGAACGCCAACGCTGCAATTCTTCCGGCTGTCATGGCTCCCTCTCAATACTTCACCATATGGCGAAGTATTGGAGCAAGCAGGCGCGGTTGTCAACGGGACGCGGGATCACGATGGGTTGAGCCCGGCGTCCGATTGGGCAAGTTGCTCGAAAGTGAAAAATTTTGCCCGCACGAGGCGAAGTCCGCCCGCAATATCGTCGATTTCGCGGCAACGCCGCCAGGTGTCATACTCGGCCAGGCGATATTCAGGATGTCACCATGCGCTTCGGAATCTTCTATGAGCACCAGCTGCCCAAGCCCTGGAACGAGGGCGACGAGGCGAATCTGTTCCACGACGCGCTGGAGCAGGTCGTGCTCGCCGACCGGCTGGGCTACGACTATGCGTGGGAGGTCGAGCATCACTTCCTGGAGGAATATTCGCATTCCTCGGCGCCGGAAGTGTTCCTGGCGGCCTGCGCGGCGCTGACCAAGAACATCCGCGTCGGGCATGGCATCCGCCAGGTGATCGCCAACTACAACCACCCGGCGCGCACGGCGGAAGGGCTGGCGACGCTCGACATCATCTCGCGCGGCAGGCTCGATTTCGGCATCGGCGAGGGCGCGACGCGGCTGGAGCTCGGCGGCTTCCACATTCCGGCCAAGGAAAAGCGCGCCATGGCGCTCGAGGCGGCCGAGCAGATCGCCAACATGATGACGATGAGCCCCTACCCCGGCTATGAGGGCAAGAGCTTCTCGTTTCCCTGCCGCAACGTGCTGCCCAAGCCGGTGCAGAAGCCGCATCCGCCGATGTGGATGGCCTGCACCAATCGCGACACGATCAAGATCGCGGCCTCGATCGGCGTCGGCGCGCTGGCATTCTCCTTCGTCGATCCGGAGGAAGCCAGGACCTGGGCCGACATCTATTACGGCATCGTCAAGTCGGATCAGTGCGTACCGATCGGCCATGCGGTGAACGCCAATATCGCGATGGTGTCGAACTTCTCGCTGCACGAGGACCGCGCCGAGGCGATCCGGCGCGGCCAGGAAGGCTTCGAGTTCTTCGGCTATGCGGTGAACGCGCTGGTGGCGCACGACGTCAAGCCGGGACGCTCGGCGCTGTTCGCCGACTTCCAGAAATCGCGCGCGCGGCAGGACGACGAGATCATCGCCGCAACGAAGATGAGCCAGCGCAACGCCAACGGCATCGGCACGCCGGACGATATCCGCGCCCATATCGAGGGCTTCGAAGCGGCCGGCATCGACCAGGTGATCTTCCTGCAACAGGCCGGGCGCAACCGCCACGAGCACATCTGCGAAAGCCTGGAGCTGTTCGCGCACCGTGTGATGCCGGCTTTCAAGGCCAAGGTCGCGGCGCGCGAGGCGAAGAAGGCGCAGGAACTGGCGCCCCATATCGCCGCGGCGATGGCGCGCAAGCAATGGATGAAACCGCTCGGCGACGACGAGATCCCTGTGGTGAAGGCCGCCGTGCCGCGGGCGCAGATCAACGCGGAGAAGCGCTAGAGATTCGCTTCGCTACCTGACCAACCGCGTCGCGGCGTCGGCGATCACCAGCCAGATCGGCGTTGCGCTGAGCGGGGTCCGCAGCACGGTGACGGCCGTGATCGCCGCCGCGCCGACATACCAGACCGGATGCGGCCTGCCGCGTGTCCGCCAATCGTACACGATACCCGCCACGATCAGGAGTTCGACGAGCAGACCGGGACCCATGGCGGTCGCGACGCCGACCGGCGGCACCAGACCCGGCCGCATTCCCGGTCCGCCGCCGGTCGAGAGCACAAAGAACAGGCGCGCCACTGCCGCCGGCAGAAGCGAAATCGTCGCCAGCAGCATCAGCCGCTTGTGAATGTCCGGCCGTTCGATGTTGACGATCGCCGCCGCAAAAAAACCGGCGAACAGAGCGATTGCGGTCACCGGCACGATGAAGAAGGCGCGAGAGCGATCTCCATAGTTGGCGGCCAGGCCCAAATCGAGCGAGAGGATCGCCGTTGCGACTCCCACGAACACCATGGCGGTTGCGAGCGAGATGCCCATCAGGCCCCAGGCTCTGTGATGGCCGATCCGCCCGCGCGCGGCGAGCACCGTCTGCGAAAGCAGGAGCAGCGTCCAGCCGGAGAACAGGGCGGCGTGCAGGTGCAGCAGAGGCGCCCCGACGAAGGTGCCGGCCGGAACCTGCAACCAGTAGGTCGGCGCGAAGCCGCCGAACGCGACGATCGCGCAAGCAGCCGCCATCCAGACGTAGAAATGGGCGGCATTCTGTCGGGAGGACGCGAATGTTGCAGCAACCATGTTCATCTTCCCGAGTCGACTGCACGCGCAAAGCCTGACCCGTTTCGGTGCGATCGTCCAGCGCACGCCTAGTTTGGCGAGGAGCGGGGCTTGTCGATACGGAACCAGCGCGACTTGATCGACTCGAGGGCCAGCAGGTTGAGCGTGCCGGCGGCGATGCACAGCGCCAGGTCGTCCCAATGCAGCCGCCCGAAATGGAACAGCGCGCGCGCCGGCGGCCAGAACAAGGCCAGGGCCAGCACCGTTCCGACGCCGAGGAGCAGGATACGCAGCGCCAGATTGGGCCGCAGCAGCGCGCGCATCGGCGAGGACTCGAAGGAACGATTGACGAGAATGAGCCCAAGGTTGGCGAGAACAAGCGCGGCGAACACCACCGCGCGGACATCGCCCTCCGGCAGGCCGGCCGTCACCGTCGCGAGCAGAAGCGCCGCCAGGATGGCGAGAACCGTCGCGCCCTGAAGCAGGGCCCAGGCAAGGCGGCGGCGGGGCAGCAGCGGGCTCTGCGCACCGCGCGGCGGCCTGCGCATGATGTCGTCTTCTTCCGGCTCGGCCTCCAGCACGATCGAGCAGGCCGGATCGATCACCATCTCCAGAAACGCGATGTGGATCGGAGAGAGAATGAGCGGCAGCCCGAAGACCAGGGGCAGAAGCGCGAGGCCGGCGATGGGAATGTGGACCGCCACGATATATTCGATCGCCTTGCGCAGATTGTCATAGATGCGACGGCCGAGCCGGATCGTCTTCACGATGGAACCGAAATCGCCGTTCAGCAGCACGATGGACGAGGCTTCGCGCGCGACATCGGTGCCGCGGCCGCCCATCGCGATGCCGATATGGGCGGCCTTGATCGCAGGGGCATCGTTCACGCCGTCGCCCGTCATGGCGACGATCTCGCCGTCGCGCTGCAGGGACTGCACGATGCGCAGCTTCTGTTCCGGACGGATGCGCGCGAGAACGCCCGCGTCTTCGAGCGCGCGGGCGAGGCGTTCGTCGCTCATCGCGTCGATCTCGTCGCCGGTCAGAATCGCGCCAGCGATGCCGGCCTGGCGCGCGATGGCTTGCGCCGTGGCGGGATAGTCGCCCGTGATCATCAGCACGCGCACGCCGGCGGCGCGGCACTCGGCGACGGCGGCGGGCACTTCGGCGCGAAGCGGATCGGAGAAGCCGATCAGGCCGACATAGTCGAAAGCCAATGCGAGGGGCGATTCGGGTGGCGGACCGCCGAACGGCGGCGTGCGCGCCACGGCAAGGACGCGTATGCCGTCTTGCGCGAGCCTGTCGACCTGCGCGGCAATGGCGACGATACGGGGCGGCGGCAGCCGGCACAGCGTGGCGATGGCCTCGAAGGCGCCCTTGGCATAGGCGGCGGCACCGCTCCCGTCGCGATAGACATTCGTCATCGCGAGCAGTTCGGGCCTCAGGCCGTAGGACTTGAGAAGCGGCTCGCGGGCTGGCGCCAGCGCGCACTGCGCCGCGAGCGCGTGCACCGCCATGTCGATCGGATCGGAAGGGTCGCGGGCCGAGGCCAAGAGCGCGGTGCGAAGGATTTCCCTTGCCGCATCCGGCGGGGCGACGCCGCGATTCCAGCCGACGTCATCGTCGCAGATCGAGACCGCCGTCATGCGGTTTTCCGTCAAGGTGCCCGTCTTGTCGGTGCAAAGCACCGTGGTCGCGCCCAGCGTCTCGATCGCCGCGGTGCGCCGCGTCAGGACCTGGGCGCGCGAGATGCGCCAGGCGCCCATGGCCATGAAGACGGAGGTGACGAGCGGAAACTCCTCGGGCAGCAGCGACATCCCGATCGCAATGCCGCCGAGCAGCGCTTCCAGCCACGAGCCGCGCAGCAGGCCGAACAGCAGCACGCTGAGTGCACCCGCCACCGCGCCGAGCAACGCAAAATCGCGCACCAGCCAGCGGATCTGCAATTGGAGGCGCGGCTGGCCCGTCTCGATGGTCTGGAGCGAGCGGCCGATCTTGCCCATCTCGCTCGCAAGGCCGGTGGCGGTGACGTGCGCCAGGCCGCTGCCGCGCGCCACCAGCGTGCCGGCGAAGACCCAGGACGTGTCCTCGCCGCCGGGCGCATGCGGGGCATCGACCGGAGCGGCGGCCCGCTTGCGCACCGGCACGGACTCTCCGGTCAGCAGCGACTCGTCGATCAAGAGATCGTGGGCCGAGAGCAGCGTCGCATCGGCGGCGACCCGATCGCCTTCGGAAAGCAGGATGACGTCTTCGCGCACGATCTCGCGGCCGGGCACGGTGATCCGCTGTCCGTCGCGCAGCACGAGCGTGCGCGGACTCGCCAGGCTCCGCAGCGTCTCGAGCACCTTCTCGCTGCGGTTCTCCTGGACCAGGGTGATCGAGACCGAGAGCGTCGCGAAGGCCATGAGCAGGATGGCTTCGAGCCGGTCGCCGAGCAGCAGATAGACCGCGCCGCCCAGCAGCAGCAGAGCGAACATCGGCTGGCGCACGACCTCGAACAGGATGCGCAGGAAATTGCGGCGGGCCGGCGCGGGAAGCTCGTTGAAGCCTTCCGCCTTCAGCCGCGCCGCGGCAAGGGCTGAACTCAGGCCGCGCGGCGCGGACTCGTCTTGCGGAGGCGGCACGGATGGCTCACCGGCTGATCGGCGGGCGCAGCCTAGCGCAGAGCCCGCCGACGCGCTTGATGCGGGTCAACCGCTACTGCGCCAGCGCCTCATAGGTCATCCGCTGGAACATCGGCAGCGCCAGGCGGCCGCCCATGCGCTGGCCGGCGGCGAGGTTGGCGAGCGCACCGGGCTCCAGCGGCATCGAGTTCTGGATCAGGTAGATCATGATCAGGTCGTTGGCCGGATCGGCCTGCCACCAGGTGCCGAAGGCGCCCGGCCAGCCGAACGAGCCCACCCCGCCCATGCCGAGGAAGCCGAGATTCTCCGGCGCATCGATCACGCTGACGCCGAGGCCGAAACCCATGCCCGCCCACATCGGGATCGAGCCGAGGAAGGGAATGGCGCGCTGCTCCGGCGTCAGCCGGTTGGTGCACATCAGCTCGATCGTCGCGGGCGTGACGAGCCGCGTTCCGTTCAGCTCGCCCTTGTTCAGCATCATGCGGGCGAATTTGAGGTAATCGTCGGC
>Ga0134126_10011085_pt1 | contig 11364 bp, 11 predicted proteins | sample KB31752_FD_96881 | JGI IMG/M metagenome (GOLD analysis project Ga0134126, IMG submission 96881) | Terrestrial soil microbial communities with excess Nitrogen fertilizer from Kellogg Biological Station, Michigan, USA - KB3-175-2 | ecosystem: Environmental > Terrestrial > Soil > Unclassified ... | reverse complement strand
TAATTGTTTTCTTATTTCTTTACTAATCACACTTTGAAAACGAGCCACCATATCAGGATAAGGATGAGGGCCAACTACACTTCCTATCAAATAATAGGTATCTTCCGGATTGTTAATCCAATCCCGTATAGCCTCGTTAGTGGCGTCTTTCAGCGTTTTACTGCCGCTAGTGGCAGGAATTACAGTTGCACCCAACATTTTCATTCGGGCAACATTTGGCGCCTGGCGTTCAATATCTTTTTCACCCATGTAAACAATACATTCCAAATTTTTTAAAGCACAAACAGTTGCTGTGGCAACACCATGCTGCCCTGCGCCAGTTTCAGCTATAATTCTTTTTTTACCGAGTTTTTGGGCTAATAAAATTTGGCCGATAGAATTATTAATTTTGTGCGCACCGGTATGGCAAAGGTCTTCACGTTTTAAAAATATTTTCGCTCCGTATTTTTCGCTTAATCTTTCTGCCGGGTACAAAGGAGTTGGCCTTCCCACATAATCTTTTAAAAGGGAATCAAATTCTTTTTGAAAACTTTCTTCAGCAATTATTTTTAAATAATTATCTTTTAAATTCTCTACATTCTTATAGAGCATTTCAGGAATGTAAGCGCCTCCAAACTGCCCATAATATCCATTATCATCTACTGTGTACATAATTCATTTTTATTCTTTTAACTCTTTTACAAATTCTTTTATCAGCCCGATATTTTTTACTCCTGGTGAAGTTTCAAAACGGCTGTTAACATCTATGCCATAAAAAAAAGGATGTGTAAATTTTTTGACGGCCCCTGCATCCTTTTTCTCGATTCCGCCACTCAAGAAAAAAGGCTTCCCAATTGTAGAGTTTTTCAGGACATCCCAATTAAACTTTTGCCCGGTTCCCCCGTAAAGCCCTGCAGATCCTTTATCGAACAAATAATAATCACAAACCTCTTCGTATTCCTTAACAAGCCAATCTACATTTGCATCAATATCCGATATACGAAATGCTTTGATTACTTTAATATGATCGCTTATCCGTTTGCAGAAAGATGCAGTTTCATCGCCATGAAGTTGAACCATATCCAAACCAAAGCCTTCAACTTGTTTCATGATCTCTTCTTCAGAAGCATTTACAAAAACACCCACTTTTGTTTTTGATATTACAGATTCCCTAACCTCTTTTCCAATCAATTTATTTAATACGCAGCGAGGCGATTGATCATAAAATATTAAGCCCAGATAGTCAATTTCTAAATCATTTAGTTCTTTTAATTGTCCAATCACCGTATTACCACAAACTTTTATTTTCATTACTCTTCTTTAATTAATTGTTTTACAAAATCTCCAAAAGCTTTTCCCGGATCTTTTTCTTTCATAAATTTTTCGCCCATTAAAAAACCACTAAAACCATTTTGCTTTAAAAGATGAATTGTTTCAACCCTGTCGATGCCACTTTCAGAAATTTTAATATTATGCGAAGGTATTTTTTTACACAATTCGATCGAATTGTTTATATCAACTTTAAAAGTTTTCAGGTCGCGGTTGTTAATTCCTACTACATCCACTTCATTGCAAATGTGTTCCAGTTCTTCTTCACAATGAATTTCCAATAAAACATTCAATCCAATATTTTTTGCAAATACCGCCAGTTTTCTCACTTCTTCAGGTTTTAGGCAAGCTGCGACTAATAGAATGATATCAGCGCCAAACGCTTTTGACTCTACTAATTGGTATTCATCAATGATAAAATCTTTTCTCAATATTGGAATATTATGATTTCTTACTTCCGATAAATCATTCAAAGATCCACCAAAAAAATATTCGTCAGTAAGTACAGAAACTGCACTGCCACCATATTTCACATAATCACTAATAACATCAGCAGTTATTGAATAATTGTTAATGATTCCTTTGCTGGGTGATTTTCTTTTAAATTCTGCTATAATTCCCGTCTTATCCGGATTCAACAAAAACTCTTTAAATGAAAATGTTTCCCTTTTAAAAAAAAGCATTTTCTCCAATTCAGGAATATTTTTCGAAATCTTTTTTCCGGCAACTTCCTGCTTTTTTTTTACAATAATAGTTTCCAGGATATTCATGATTGTAAACTCATTAATTTTTCAAAATTTTTATAAGCTTTACCACTTTCAAGGCTTTCAACAGCCATTGAATAACATTCATCATAATTTTTAAATTCCCCCGTAGCAAAAATCGCCATTGCTGCATTCGCCATCACTACTGCATTCTGTGCCCAGGTTCCTTCACCTTTTAAAATTTTTAAAAATATTTTTGCAGATTCTTCTGTAGAATCACCTCCATAAATATCAGCAGGGTTAACGGCTCTTTTTCCCAGGTATTGAGCCGTCAATACTTGTTCTCCTTCATTTGTAATTACTTTTGTATCGCCAGTCAGAGAAATTTCATCATACCCTTCAAGGCTGTGAATGATCATAAATTTTGCATCAGATTGTTGCAGCAAATATGAATAAATTCTCGCCATTTCCAAATTATAAACTCCAATCATCTGAACGCCGGGCTGAGCAGGGTTTACCATCGGGCCAAGCATGTTAAAAAAAGTCCGCACTCCAAGGTTTTTCCTAACCGGGCCAACTACTTTTAACGCCGGATGAAAAAGCGGTGCGTGCATAAAGCAAATATTTACTTCATCAACTTCCCTAAGCAATTTTCCATTATCGTTGGAAAAACGGTAGCCTAAATTTTCCATTACATTGCTGGAACCACTTATGGAAGTAGCACCGTAATTGCCATGTTTAGCCACTTTATGCCCCGCGCCGGCAACAATAAAACAACTCAAAGTTGAAATATTAAAAGTGTTTTTTCCATCGCCACCTGTGCCTACGATATCAATCACGTTATACCCATTTAATTTTACAGGAACACATAATTCAATCAATGCGTCGCGAAATCCCAATAATTCAGGAATAGTAATGCTTCGCATAAGGAATACCGTGGTGAAAGATGCAATTTCTGTATCAGAATAAATTCCCTTGGAAATATTCACTAACACTTCTTTTGCTTTTTCGCGTGAAAGCGTTTTGTGCTCAAATAAAAATTGTAGTATTTTTTTCATAATCATTGCTAATTAAAAATCATCGTTATTTGTTCGTCTACTGATAACCGTTATATCATTAACCAGTTAAACAATCTAAACTTTCTAATCCATCAAAAATTATTCACCCAGCCAATTTCTCATCATCTTTTCTCCAGCCGGCGTCAACACGCTTTCCGGATGAAACTGCACACCTTGCACGTCAAAATCTTTATGCTGTAATGCCATAATATACCCATTTTCATCTTTAGCTGTAATTTCCAAATCACTGGGAAAATTCTCTTCACCAACAATCCAGGAATGATACCTTCCTACTTCCAATTCACCAGGTAAATCTTTAAAAATATCATTTTCACTCTTATTACGATTTTCTTTTATTTTAATTTTAGTTGCTACGCCGTGATAAACTTCTTTTAAGTTTATCAACTTACCTCCAAAAACTTCAGCGATTGCCTGTTGCCCCAAACATACGCCCAGTATAGACTTGGAAGAAGCATATTCTTTAATCAATGGTAATAACAAACCAGATTCTGACGGAAGCCCCGGTCCGGGTGACAAAATAATTTTATCATACTCACTTATTTTTTCCAATGGAATTTTATCGTTGCGGAAAACATCTGTTTTAGCGCGAATTATTTTCTCAACCACATGAACCAGGTTGTAAGTAAAGGAATCGTAATTATCAAAAATTAAAATTTTCATCTTCTAAATATTTTCCGCGAATTTTATTGCTGCTGTTAATGCATTTAATTTATTGTTTACTTCCTGCAACTCGCTTTCAGGATTAGAGGCAGCTACAATTCCTGCGCCTGCCTGGTAATTCAGGTGATTGCCTTTGCTTAAAAAAGTCCTAATCATAATAGCATGATTGATATCGCCATTGAAACCCACGAATCCAATACAGCCTCCATAATATCCGCGTGGATTATTTTCATATTGATCAATCAGTTGCATCGCTTTATATTTTGGCGCTCCACTTAAAGTTCCTGCAGGAAAAGTAACCGCGAGCATATCAAAAGGATTGGTATTTTTTTCTGCAACTCCTTTTACTTCGCTCACCAAATGAATGACGTGGGAAAAATATTGCACTTCGCAAAAATGGCTCACCGTAACATTACTGCATAAACGGCTAAGGTCGTTTCTCGCTAAATCAACGAGCATCACATGTTCAGCGTTTTCCTTTTTATCTTTTAATAATTCTTCAGCGAGCTTTTCATCTTTGGTATCATCCCCGGTCCTTATAAAAGTTCCCGCAATGGGATGCATAATCGCAATACTTTTTTTCACTTTTAATTGTGCTTCAGGGCTGCTGCCAAATAAACGATAATCGCCATAATCAAAATAAAAAAGATACGGGCTTGGATTTATATTCCTCAAAGCCCGGTACACATTGAAATCATCGCCAGAAAATTTTTGCTGAAATTTCCGGCTCAAAACCACCTGGAACACATCGCCTCTCTCGCAGCTACCGATTCCTTTTTTAACCATGCCTACATATTCTTTATCGGCCAGGGGAGAAGTTTCATTTCCAACTACGGCAAAAGGAAAAGTGGGAACGTCTTTACTTTTTATAATATTTTCAATCATCTCCACATCACTCTCAAGGCCATTTATATGATTTTCACAAATGAATAATTCGTTTTTAAAATGATTGATAGCAATTACATATTGGTAAAGGCGGTAGCGTATCAAAGGAATTGCCACTTTTGGAGATTTAAATTTTATGGTTTCAAAAAACTGCACCGCATCAAAAGAAGTATAGCCAAATAAACCCTGAGCCATGCTAACAGGCATTTGCGCAGCCTCCGCAATATTGAAATGTTGCATAAAATTCCATATTTCATCCGGCACATTAGTTAATGCATTGATGGCTATTTTAGCGGGTTCCCGGTTAGGAAATTTATATTCTATTTCATTTAGGTTTTTGATTTCTATACCAGCAATGGCATTAATGCCAATAAAAGAAAAGCTGTTTTCACCTGCATGAAAATCGGTGCTTTCCAAAAGGATGGTATCACGAAAACGGTCGCGAAGGCGAAGGTAAATTCCGACAGGCGTATAGACATCTGCCAATAACTTTTTTGATGTTGTTGTTATTTCAATTTTTTTCATAACATAAAAAACCCCGGCTTAATGCCGGGGCGTTGTATTTATTTTTTTCACAAATAATAGCAATTCGGCACAATCTTCAGATCGTGTGCCACCAGCTATTATATGTGTTATTTATTTTCATTGACGAAGGCAAAGATGAAAGGAAAATATTTAATCAACAAATTTTTTTTTATAAAATTAAAAAAATCCTAAAAAAAATTTCCATACAACTTTATCAGTTTATTTTTAATCTCAATTAAAACCAGAAAATTTTGAAAGTTATTTTATTTCTTTGTTTACTTACTTTTTCATCGCTTGCAAAGGCTCAGAAAATTGACAGCATTTATGTTGACCTTTATACAGACAGCTTGAAAAAAGGAGAATATAACTACATAAATATTAATGGAAAACTTCCTAACGGAAGTTATTTGCCTTTAGATACAACAGAAATTATTTTTTCTTCAAATTATGGCAGGTTTTTTGGTAATTCATTATATATTGACCCCGATTTTTCAAAAGAAAAAGTGCATATTAAAGCAACATTGAAATCAAATCCAGGTATTTATAGGCAGTTTGATATTTGGATCAAGAAGATTCCAAATCCGGAAAAATTAAAAACCCTGGATGAAATATTGAAAGAACCTAATCAATCATCAAAAAGTAAAAGAAGAATTTAACTCCATTGATTACACACCTGAAGTGCGCTGAAGTTTACATAAACAACAGCGCATTTTTTATTGCAAATGCTGGGTTTGAAGCCATTTGTCTTTAAACCTAGTCAATAAAAAGATTAAAAAAAAACCGGCAAGTAACTTACATCGCACCGCTCAACCGCATACCCTTGCTATCTTCCGATCCTGGGGGAGTTCTGTAGGAGCTGGCCGTATAAGGCTTGCCGGGGCGCAAATATAAGAATAGAATTATAAACGTTAATAGTAAACGAACAAAAATCCAAGATTTCTGTTTTGCCAAATAACAGATTAATATTTTATGGCCCTGTAACTGGAATATTTTTGATTTATGCGAAGGTAAACCTCGTTGGTAGTATAATTAACCTGCAAAGCATAGTTGGCCGACCCGCCTCCGATAAAATAATAGCCATTTTCTTTTTTTACACAACCTGCATATTGAATAAAATTATCAGGTACCATATAGGCGCTAAAATTGCTTACCGTTTTATTAGTTTCATCAAGCTGAAATTCTAAAATCCGGCTGTAAGGGCGCAAAGCCGCATCTCCATTATCCACAAAGATCAGCGTCTTACCATCATCCGTAAAGCGCGCATAATGTTGCCGTAAAAATTGTTCATCCGGCGTAAGTGGAAAATCGCTGTGCTTTCCTCCGAGCCTCCACATAATAGCTCCGGTTGTACGATTTATTTTTATGATCTCATTGAGGTTTCTAAATGAACAAATAATATTATTGTCATTAGGGTCGATACAAAGAGAATTCATATGCATGTAATCAATCGTATTTACAGAATCAGAGAAATTATTATTCTCAACACTTTCTGCATAAAACTCAGGATGATCGGCGCCATTCCATTTAAAAATTACCTGCCCGTTTTGTACTTCTTCGATTAAGCATGCTACCACTCTTGCTTTTGATGAAGGGGTTAAACTATCAGGAATATTCGTTGGAGTTTGCAATTGTGCACTGATAGCCATATAATGATTTGGCCCCAGCAAAATAAAATCGTGCACATCCAATCTGTCATCATCAGAATCGTCTGTATTTTCATCAGTGAGGAATTTTGCCCGGCTTATTTCATTAAGGCTGGTATCACAAATTACATAATAACCTTCTTCAGTGCCTGTTCCTCCTACCGCATAATCCCCTTCAGCCAATAAATATGAATAATAAGTTTGCCCACTTATATCCCATTTTTGAAAATTATCTGCCCTTGCTCCTACCTCCTTTTCTTTGAGAATATTGCCATTTTTATCTAAAACCAACAAATAGCCGTCAGTGCTGGAATTAGTATTTAATGATAATAAAATTTGCCCATCATCTACTCCGCCTGAGCCGGAGACTGTAAACAAAGAAGTATCAAGAATGGGCGTGGATATAGAATCTTTTGCAGTTAAAGGTGATTCAGGTGCCTGAGTCAAATTCTTTTTGCATCCAAATGTAAAAAATGCGGCGACTAAAAGGCCGCATATTAATTTTTTCGGGCCAACAATTTTCATAAGTACAGAAAGTTTTAAAAAGAAAAATTTATTAAGGTTAACTATTGGACGACAAAAGAATAATTTTCCATCGTCCAATGGCTAATTAATTTTTAATTTATTTTTCTTATCAAAAGCCTTAAAAAATAAGTGCTTACTTCACGTTAATAGTAACTGTAGTATCTAATTTACTTCCATAAGAGCGATGGGCACCATCTGCAAACTGCAAAGCCAATTTGTGTTTTCCGGAAGGTAATTTTAAATTCGTTACTACTTGTGCGTTTCCAAAATGCAGATGGGCACTGTCTTTTGGCACTACCTGGCCTGTTGGAATTGAATCTTCTGCGTCAATTAAAATATGAAAGTGGCCAGAGTTCGGTTTTACAGCTCCTGCAGAATCAATAGAAATCCCTTTTGCACCCATTTCTACTTTTACTGGGGAAGAAACGGTTTCACCATTTTTCAAATTTTTAAAAAATACCATGGAGCCTGCAGGAACTTCCGGCATGGCAGGTGCTTCTGCTTTCATCACAGTATGGGTTGTATCGGTTGACACAGTAGTAGAATCAGTATTTGTTGTAGTTTCAGAATTACTGCCTGAATTACAGGAAACCAACCCCATGAATAATAGTGCGGGAATACTAAGAAATTTTTTCATTTTAATAATTTAAAAAGTTTTTATAATCGTGTAAATATCAGCGTTATTAATTAACTTAAGGCCATATAAAATAAAATTTCATAAAGTATTACAAATAAGTTAATAACCTAAAGCAGGCTGATCTGCTCTTGAATCAAATGAAGCAACACCAATTAATTCATCAGAGCGCCCAATAAAAGGTTTGTAATAAACCAAAATTGTATATTCATTTTCTGCTTCAAAATTATCGCCATCCATTTGAGCCCGAATAGATGGATTGTCCTTATCTACAAAGATATAAGTATAATCATAATATCCCTGCTTTAATAAAAGATGAGTTTGGTAGAGTTGCTTTGCAGGATCATAAGCCAATTTAAGGCTGTCAATAAGATTATAATTGGTAAGCTGCCCAAAAAGATAAATATCTTTATCCGCATAAGGTTGCCCGTTAGGTGGCACAAATGAAAAATTAACTGTGGCATAATCACCTTCATAATAAGGATTTACTCCCCGGATGGCTTCGATAGAAGACATTCCGTTAAGGTCTTTGTAATAGACATACCGCTGTGAATTCAAAGAAATATCTGGCTTCAAAAAAATATCAGTTGAATTCTTATTATAATTCGCACTAAAAACCCTGTCACTTTGCAAATGAAAATCCCTTACATCAAGCCATCTCCACTCTTTGCCTGCGGGAAAAATACCTGTATTAGGCGTATTATATTCCATGGAAGTACCCCTGATAAAAGCTGGCTTTAAATTTACAATTGCATTATCCCACCGGTAATTTTGTAGCACTACTACTTTTATTTGTTGTGCTGCATTAAACGATTGCAATGCTTTTACATCAACCGTAAATTCAACTTTTTGATTTGCCTGGTTATCCTGTGAAGAAAAAGGTTGAACTACTCTCACCGCTACTGAAGCTTTATTATCCAACACCATCATTCGTTTTGTAAATACAATCTGAGACGTATCGTTATTTAAATAAACCTTTAAAATATAATTTCCTGAACGTGTAGGAATCATATTTTGATTGGGCAGAAGCGCCTGGTAATGAGTATACCTGACATGAGCCAGCGAAGAAAAACGATAATCAGATATTCTTTGTTCAGTAAAACCTTTTAAATAATCAAACTGGCCGAGGTTTGCCGGAGACCAGTCGCTGTTGCACAATTCGTAGGTATAATAATAATATTTTACATCCGCATCCAGGTCGTCAAAAAACAATTGCAACTGGCTGTTTCCATTTAATTGAATCACCGGAATTGTTAGTTGATTGCCCGAAGTAAAGAGCCTGACGGTTTTTATATTACTTACATAAACGCTATCCGGATTAAGGGCTAACAAATTATTGGAGGCCAATAAAATGAGAAAAACAAAAACTACTTTAAAGGTTTTCATTTAAATGTTTTAAAAAAAATTAGTTTTACAAAAATCAAATTTAGGCCTTTTGGATGTTTCTTCATTTATAGCCAGGCGAATTGCCTTAAATAAACAAAAAACTTTCTCACGTTTCATCATTGGATTGGCCATTACAGCTACGATGATAAGTGTGGCAGTGATGATCGTTGCATTGAGTTTCGTGAACGGTTTTCAAAACGTAATCAGCAATAAGGTTTTTAGTTTTTGGGGCCATATTCGTGTGCAACAAAATGTAATGTCACAAGCTAATATTGCCGAAGAATCCCCGATAGTTAGAAATGATTCCTTAGAAGATTTTTTAAAAAATATGCCGCAGGTAAAAAATGTGGCACGCTATGCTACCAAATCAGCCATCATAAGATATAAGGACGATATCGAAAGTGTATTAATGAAAGGCGTTGACAGCAGCTTTGATTTTAACCGGCTGAATTCATTTTTAGAAAAAGGCAAATGGATTTCGTTTAAAGACAGCGGTTATAGCAAAGACATTGATATTTCTGCTTATACCGCCAATCAACTGGAAGCGAGTGTGGGCGATAGTGTAATCATTTTGTTTATCCAAAGCGATGGTTCGCAACGCGCCCGTAAATTAAAGATCGCAGGAATTTTTAAAACCGGCATAGATGAATACGACCATAATTTTTGTATTGGTGATATTCAATTAATTCAAAGGCTTAACGATTGGAATGCAGATGAAATAGGTGGTTACGAAATATTTCTTAAAGATTACAAACAAACGGATTCGGTAAATAATTACCTGTACGATTCTGAAAAATTGCCCGGAAGATGGTACAGTAAAACCATCCAGGAAATTTACCCTAATATTTTTGATTGGCTGAATTTACAGGGAAGAATTGAAAGTATTTTATTAGTAATCATGATGGTGGTGGCGGTTGTTAATTTAATCACGTGCCTTATCATTTTGGTTTTGGAAAGAACGGCAATGATTGGGATTTTAAAAGCCATCGGAGCTAAAAATTTTACCATCCAAAAAATATTTCTTTACAACACTACCATCATTGCCATCACAGGCGTAATAGCCGGAACCATCTTAGGTTTGGGAATTTGTTACCTCCAGGAATGGACTGGTTTTATAAAGCTCGATGAAGAAGCCTATTTTATGAACAAAGCGCATGCAGATATTATTTGGTGGCAAATTGCAGCAATCGATATATCAACACTCGCCATCTGTTTTATTATGCTGATCATTCCTTCTTTACTGATAAAAAAAATACAACCGGTAAAAGCGATAGAATTCCGCTAATTCTTTAATTTAAAATGTAAATACCTGTTATTTGTGGTTTTACTGTTTCCTTCTATTCCAAAATAAAATGGTTTGGCAAGGTTTATGCACTACTCGAAAAAAATTATGCTTCTATGAAAAAAAATATTTACAGCTTGTTTTTAATTTTCGCTACTCTTTTTTTCTCGTGTTCTTCTTCAAAAAATGCCAGCAATCTAAAGCCAACCCGCAACCATCTTGCCGGTAATTGGGCTATTACAAATATTAATGTAGATTTTCCCGGAAATTTTAAAGTTTCCCAAATTTTTGATGAAGCACCTTACCAGGATTTCGAAGGTAGCTCATGGAATCTTATCAGAAACGGAAATGGTTCTTTTACACTAAGCAATGGAACTAAAGAAAACATTTACTGGAGCATTTACGGTAATGGAGATGACGCACAATTGCAGTTTAAAAAACTAAATGGAATGAAACCAAGGAACGTTGAAACCGGTTATAGGCTTATGCTCGGGCCAATAAGCCGTGAAACTTTTACCGCTAAGTCAATTATAAACGCAGGCGCCGACAGCACAGGAAGTATCACTTATACTTTTACAAAAAAATAAATTTTTTATAATCACTAACCCATAAAAAGAGCCTGAAAATTTCAGGCTTTTTTGTTGAAGAAATTAAGATTTTATACTTTTCACTTCCCCAAAATCTCATTTATGTTTTTTTCGAAACCTGATGGGTCAAGGCTAGTGCCCATTTT
>Ga0134126_10011083_pt1 | contig 11365 bp, 8 predicted proteins | sample KB31752_FD_96881 | JGI IMG/M metagenome (GOLD analysis project Ga0134126, IMG submission 96881) | Terrestrial soil microbial communities with excess Nitrogen fertilizer from Kellogg Biological Station, Michigan, USA - KB3-175-2 | ecosystem: Environmental > Terrestrial > Soil > Unclassified ... | reverse complement strand
TACGCTGCGGAAAGTGCTCTGTTGGCACTTTTCGGCCGTTCGCGATGCGCACCGTCATGTCGGCAATTGGGGATCAGCGAACATGCGGCCGATATCGCGAAGATGTCGATAATGCCTCCATCTGCGAGACGGCGGATGATCGTAGTCGGCGAACGTCAGACCTATAGCGACAGCCGCTTGGTATCGAGGAACTATCGCCGGCCTCTGCTGCCGCTCAGCGCTTGAACTAAGTTGACCAGGTCGGCTTCGAGTACGTTATCCGCAATTTTCGAGAAAGCGGCCAAGAGCTTCGGCGCGGCCGGGTGGGCAATAAGCTCTGCCACGCGCGCAGTCAAAGCTCGACTCCGTTTATCCGTGGGGCGCGCCAACCCTTCGAAGAAGGCCGTTATCGGAAGGTCCAAAGCGCGAGCAATGAGCACGAGCCGGCCAGCGCCTACTCGGTTGGTGCCTTTTTCGTACTTCTGCAACTGCTGATATGCCACGCCGATCTGATCGGCAAGTTGGTTTAGTGAAAGGTTTGCGTTGTTCCGGAACGTCCGAATCCGCTGACCCACCACTACGTCGGTTTGGTCCGGCCCGTGCCCACCCATGCCTATCCCCCTCTGACTCTCATCAGAATCGTCGCCACCCCGCCGACAAGTCAATGGGCAGACCGCTTGCTGCTTCTAGCCGCGCGTTCAGCGCAACAGTCGCGAATACCATGTCGCTACTTGGCACTCTACGTCACACTCGCGGGTCCATGCTGACTTCCGCTGTTGGGGGGCGAAGCCGACGTGGCGTGAACTAGCTTTTTGGATTCATTTCCTGATTTCACGCGCAAAAGCGACGCTCGGCCGCTGGCGCTATTCAACCTTTACAAAGGCAAGTAGAATAGGTGACACCTACAGAGCGACGGCTTCAACGGAGCGGTAATCCGGAGGGACCATGGACATTGTATTGTATTATGCCCCCATCACCTGCGCGCTCGCGCCCTATATCACGCTCACTGAAGCTGGCGCCAAGTTCGAAATCCGCCCGCTCAATTTGAGGAAGGGTGCGCACACCTCGCCCGAATACCTGAAGATCAATCCCAAGCACAAAGTGCCGGTGCTGATCGTCGACGGAAAGATTCTAAGCGAAAGCGTGGCCATCCAGACCTGGATTGCGCGCAGCTTTCCTCAGGCCAAATTGCTTCCTGCCGATCCATGGCAGGAGTTGCAGGCCATCTCACTGATGTCTTGGTGTTCGGGCGGCATTCATCCGTTCCTAGCGCGCATCAACTCTCCACCTAAGGTCTGTGACGTTCCGGGTACTGAAAACAGCGTGAAAAAGCTCGCAACAGAGAATTTGATGGAGCTGTTCAAGATTGCCGATGACATACTGGCTGGCCGGGAATTTTTCTTCGACCATTTCACGGCACCGGATGCGCACTTCTTCTGGTGTCAGAGGCGCGCGCGGCAATTCGAGATTGACATGTCCGGCTTCAGGAACTGCGTAGCCCATTTCGACCGCATCACGCAGCGGCCAAGCGTTCAGAACCTTTTGGCATTCGAGAAGTCGGTCCAGAGCGAATTTGCGAAGGCCGCCTAACGCGCGCCAGCATGATCAAAAATCGCCGTGCAGCACCCTGTCGCGCATGAGAAGATGGACGGACTCGCTAGCTCCGCATTTTTCACGCTGCTCGTGGACGAGAACGCTCAGAGACGCGTTGCTACGGTCGCCCAACGACGAGTCCTAGCGAGCATCCCAGCAGCGCAAACCCAACAACCAACAGGTTCCCTGCAAATGTTTCTAAGGCGCGCTGATGCAGCGGGTATCGACAAGAAATATATGCAATCGTCGCGCCAACTAAAACCGTGACTGCGCCGACCATTCTCATCATACGCTCGTAGTGAAAGTCTCGCTACGGAGCGTACACCACCCGCGATAGGCAAGGAAGCGAAAGCGCAATTAAGGATAAACGCGACCTGCCAAGGTTCGGGACATCAGCATCGTTGCGTACCGCGCGTGAGCGTGTGAGACAGGGCTGCAGCCTCCACTTGCGCCGTCATCGTCCTCGCTCAGTGCGGGTGTTGCCGTTATGGCTTTATGGCACATCGGTGAGTGGCCAGGGAGGCCACCGTCGGCGGCCTGCTTCTCTCGCTGTAGAATAACTACGCCGCGGGCACGTCGGCGAGGAAGCGTCGCACTTGATCCTGCAGATCTTCGGCCTCGACCGACAGAGCGCCGGCGAGCGCGGGCCACCGAGCCGCTCCGCTGTGACGGCGCCAGTCGGTCACAGCGAAGGGCTGGAGTGCAATAACGGACAAGCATGTCTGGTAGTCATGCAGGCGCCCATCGTGCGTTGGAATTTGTATTCGACCCTCAGGATACTTTCCCGCGAATACCGACTCACATAGAAGCAGCAGTGTGACCTGAGAGGCCGACATGGCGAGCATCACCGCAGCAGAATATCCACGACCCAGTTGGTCGGTAATCGCTGCCGCATCCGTGGGCAATGCTCTCGAATGGTTCGACTTCGTTGTTTATGGGTTTTTTGCAACGACCATGGCCAAGCTGTTTTTCCCAACAGGAAACGACACGATATCGCTGCTTTTGGCTCTGGCGAGTTTTGGTGTGACTTTCTTTATGCGCCCATTTGGAGCCATCGTTCTTGGCAGCTATGCCGATCGCCACGGGCGCAAAACGGCATTCCTGTTGACCATTCGCCTCATGATGGTGGGCACAGGACTCATCGCCGTCGCTCCGAGCTATGCAACTGCGGGATTGTTCGCGCCTGTGCTCGTTATTATAGGCCGCCTAGTGCAAGGCTTCTCCGCGGGCGCCGAGTTTGGCAGCGCGACCGCATTTCTAGCAGAGCAGAACCCGGAGCGGCGAGGGTATTTCGCTAGCTGGCAGTTTGCCAGTCAGGGACTCACAACGATTTTAGCTACCTTGTTTGGCGTGCTGCTAACCCGTACTCTGAGCGTCGATCAGATCAATGATTGGGGTTGGCGTATTCCGTTCCTGTTTGGGCTCCTAATCGGACCCATCGCCTATTACATCCGCCGATATGCTGATGAGACTGCCGAGTTCCGCTCGATGCAAATGCGCAACGTCCCGTCGCGGCTCACGCTTAAACGCGGCAAGTTAAGACTGCTGATATCTTTTGGGCTTGTCGTCCTGTGCAACGTCGGAATGTACACAGTGTTGTTCATGCCGACGTTCGCAACCCGGCAACTTGGTCTCTCCGCATCTGATGGATTTGTCGCCGGCCTACTTACAGGCGCAATCCAACTCGTGCTTATCCCGATAGTCGGCGCAATGACCGACCGTTATGGTCGATTGCCGAGCGCTTTTCTTTCGAATCTTTCCATCCTGCTCTTGATTTGGCCGCTGTTTTACTGGTTGGCCTCCGTTCCGACATTTCAAACCCTGTTGCTAGTGCAGGCGACCCTGGGTGTGCTGCTTTCCGTTTACATGGGGGGCCTTCCAGCCCTTATGGCAGAGCTGTTTCCGACGAGCATCCGCACCACTGGCTTGTCGGTGAGCTACGCGCTATCAGCGGCCCTGTTCGGCGGGTTTGCACCTTTCATCAATGCATGGCTTCTTGCGGTGACCGGCAGCAATCTTGCGCCGAGTTACTACCTTATGCTGGCAGCATTGATCAGCCTTGTATCACTAACAGTCACGCGTCGCTTTGCAATGAAGTAATCCAGCGTGACATGTGGCATATAAAGAAATGCACCACTGGGACTACGATGCCACGCCTTCTACCTTCATTGTTAACGACAGGTGCATGTTGCTGAATATACATTCTACGAGTCGGCCGCGTCATGAGTAGGCGGCTCGTCATTTGCAAGCTCTCCCGGCCAAACTCGCGTTTTTAAGAAACCGGCTGGACAAGCTCGGGACTCGAAGAACTATTAATTGTACAGCTTTCTGAATTACAGCTTTAACTATTCGCGAGTAGCATATCCCCCAGATACCGATCGGAGTCGCCGTCTGCAAGAAGACGCGCCTCGGGCATGACGTATGCGTTTAAAGGCGATCATAGGCCAGTCCCGTCAACGTTGGAGAGGATTGCAGCCCGACCAGCGTCTGCGCTTCGAACTGGTTCGAGCGCTTTATGGCGTCACGAGCACACCCAAAGCGATGGTGGGAGCCACGTTTGCCGCGCTAGCGGCGACTGGTACTGCAGGAGTGCTGAGTGGTGACCGCGCCTATGGCATCTTTCTCGTCGGCTTTCTCCTCATAGGAGTTGGGCGCGGCCTGGCATCCAGGCTGTACCATCGTATTCGGCACGATCCGTTGGATACAGCTGCGACGAGACATTGGGAACTCGTGGCGCTAGCTGGGGCATGGGCGTTCGCTGGTCTAGTTGGCTTTACCGGTGCCTATGCGCTGATGTATCAGCATGGGACGGATATCGAAACTCTAATCAGTTGTTGCGTGATGGGATACCTGGCAGGTGCCTCGTCACGCAACGCTAGTCGGCCGCTGATCACAATTGGGCAGCTCAGTTTCACCTGCATTCCTTTTATTTTTGCTCTTCTATCTCGCGGGGATTTCGTCCATGTCATGCTGGCGGTTGTAGTTACAGTCCTATACGTCGGCGCTGTCGTCGTCTGTCGAACAGTGTTCGAGAATTTCGTTTTGCGCCATCAGGCTTTTCAGCGGAACGAGAAGCTTGCGCGACGCGATCCCCTGACAGGCACTTGGAATCGTGCCGCCTTTCTGGATCTCCTCACTCGGCAATTTGGCCCAACCGAACCGACGAAAAATCAAATAGGGCTGATTGCCGTCGATCTGGACCGGTTCAAAGATATCAACGACACCTTTGGCCATCCCGTTGGGGACGCCGTACTCCGGGAGGCGGTTGACCGCATTCAATCGGTTTTGTGCACGGTAGACCAACTTTCAAGGGTTGGCGGCGACGAGTTTCTGATCATGCTTACCGAGGGGCGGGCCCATGAAGTGGAGGATGTGGCGAGAAGCATCCTTGAGCGGTTAAGGGAGCCGTTTGCGTTCGAGTCGATCCGTAGCGTCTGCGGCGCAAGTCTGGGCTGTGCTATTGCGCCGCGCGACGGAGCGAGCGTCGACGAGCTGCTCCGGAACGCGGACTTGGCACTCTATGAAGCCAAGGCTCGCGGACGCGGCCAAGTTGTGTGCTATTCTGTCGCGTTCTCCACGCAGTACCATCAGCGCATTGCGCTTGAACATGATCTGGAATCAGCACTTGCGCGCAAAGAACTGGAACTGGAATACCAGCCGATCGTCGACCACCGCTCCGGACGCACTTTGTGCTGTGAAGCACTGCTGCGCTGGCGGCGCGATAGCGGAAGAATTTCGCCAGCGGCCTTCATCCCCGTTATGGAGTCGACCGGTCTCATTGTGCCGATTGGCGCTTGGGTCCTAACTAGCGCTTGTAGGGAGGCAGTTCGTTGGGACCCCGCCGTCAAAGTGACAGTGAATCTATCCGCCGTGCAGTTCCGGCGTGGCCGTGATATCGTGAACACCGTCAACAGCGCATTGCTACAGTCTGGATTGCCGGCGCGCCGTCTTGAATTGGAGATTACGGAGTCCGTACTTATCGATGATAGCACCTCCGCACTCGCGATCCTCGAGGAACTCCGCAGTATGGGTATTGGCATCGCACTCGATGATTTTGGCACTGGCTTCGCATCGCTCAGCTATTTGAGTGATTACCCGTTCTCGAAAATCAAAATCGATCGGAAATTCTGTCAAAACGCCGATCAGTCGTGGCGCACTGCCGCTATTCTCCGTAGCATAACCCAGATTAGCCGCGAGTTACGGCTCGAGTGCGTAGCCGAAGGTGTTGAGACGCTGGCGCAACTTGATCAAATGCAACATTTTGGGATCGAAGCCGTTCAAGGTTACGTATTTAGCAGGCCACTGGTTGCCCCGCTTCTGCGCCAGCTCATCGAACGGCCGATATTTCCGGCGGGATTGCGAGAACGCCATCGGTCCGTTACTGCCGAGCCGTTAGACTTACTGCGCCGCGTGGCTTCCTGAGAAAGCCGGGTTCAGTCTCTACGGGTCGACAACACGCGATCCAGCACAGCCATGCGCATGAACTTGGATAGTCGTACCTGCTCAAAATACATTGCGTTCGGCAAAGCATCGCACGACGTATCGACCTCCTCGAAACGCGGTAGCGGGTGGTAGATTAGTGATTTCGATCCGGTTCGCTGTATCTTCTCGGCCGTAATGACGAAACGGTGAGGGGTCCCATGGGGCGAAACGAAATCAGAATCTGCGGGCTCCCCAATCTCGGACATATCATAGGGCGCCATCGTAATAGCATCGCAGTTCCTGAGCGCGTACTCGATATCCGGAATAACTCGGCAGCAAATCTGGTGCTGCTCTAGGATAGCAAGGATATCGTCCGGCACCTTATACCGCGGCGGTGGGCAAAACAGGACTTCCTTAGGCAACTCGAACCGCAGCAATTGAATGAGCGAGCGGATGACGCGGCCACGTGGGTCTCCCCCGAAGCAGATGGATTTACCGCCCAGGTTGCCGAGCCCGCGGCGCATCGCGTAGATGTCTATCAGGGCCTGGGTCGGATGTTCGTTCCAACCATCGCCAGCATTGATCACCGGCACGACCGATTTGCTCGCCATGCGAGCAGCTGCACCGGTCTCATGATGCCGCACTATAATCGAATCGCACAACCGCGAAATCACCGCGGCGCAGTCTTCCAGGGATTCTCTAACCCGCCCATTGCTGCGAGATGAGACCGTCATGTCTTCCATGCCGATAGCATGTGCGCCAAGCGCGACGGCGGCCGCTTCAAAGCCGAGGCGCGTCCGCGTGCTGGATTGGAAAAATACCAAAGCGACCGTGCGCCCAACGAACCGACTCGACGGCCCAGAGGCCTCAAATCTGTCGGCCAGCTCACAAGCCGCATCGACATCATCGATGTCTAGCGTGCTGGCGCTCAGCAGATGCGGCTTAAAGCGGCCTACTCTCGCACGAAACCCGGCACTTCCACGCGCGCCATGGCGATAAGTAGCCGCCGGCTCAACCGGCAAAAAGGTTAACACGGCACCCCGCAGTTCGGTTAACAACAACTTAACCGATAACGGGGCAAATGTAAATCCTGTGTCATGTGCCAGGGTGCGGGATTAGCTCGCGAGGCTTGACGAGGTCGGGCGGCCAAGGACGCCTATTCGCGCGCGCCCGGCAAGGCCGCGCGCGTGAAGGTCGGTAGCGCTCGGGCTTACTCAACGACTGCGCGAGCGGGACTTATGTTGCAGCCCCGGACGTCGATATCCCGATTCGCTCTGGGCGACAGGATTTTGGTTGACCACTTTGTGGCCCGCCGCAGGGGCCCCGGAATCAGCTGGTGGGCAGGCCTTTCCTTATTCCGACAATCAGTCAGTTGAATCCCGTTTCTGAAAATTAGCGGCAGTGTTTTTGGCTAGTGCTGATGCCACCTCTTTGTTGCGCGAGCAAGTGGGCATGCGTTGGCGCTGGCTCTTGTTCCGGTCTTTTTAACTTCCGAAAGGTCACATTGCATCGGGAATGCAACATTTGGCAGCTAGTGGTGGGTCAGCGCACACCTCGGTACCACACCGCATCGTTCGCATAACGCCCTGGCCGAACGTCTCGACGGAAAAGTAATGCAAGACATTCTGAACATTCGTTGCGAACTTTTAGTGACGCACATTTACTGCTCTTTACACGATCATCATTAGGTTGGTGCGAAAGCTTGCGTCGTTTCAAAAAAAAGTCGCAAAATGTTAACTGTGTACAACTGCGTCGTACATGCGCATGACCTCCGCCTTGTCGGCTTGGCCGCAGCGATTTGCATGCTGGCGTCATTTACGGCGGTTAACCTGCTTCATCACGTACGTGGCTCGAAAGGCCACATGCAGATTGTGTGGCTCTGCGTTTCTGCAACTGCGACTGGCTTTGGAATATGGGCAACGCATTTTATCGCGATGCTCGCCTTCTCGCCGGGACTTCCAACAGCATACAATATCACACTAACGTTTCTCTCGCTGCTTGCCGCAATCTTACTGACTGCCGTCGGTTTGGCGGTCGCTATGAGCTCAACGCTTGGCGCGTGGCTCGGCGGCGCCATTGTCGGCGGCGGAATCGCCGCGATGCATTACACCGGCATGGCAGCCTTTGAGATCCAGGGCCGCATCATTTGGGATCCTCTGCTCGTCGCAGCCTCCATCGCGCTAGGTGGCTTGCTCGGTGCGACTGCACTGCCGGTAGGATTGCGCCCTGCTTCGCTGAAATGGAAGATGCTGGGCGCCGGGCTGCTGACCCTGGCGATCTGCAGCCACCATTTCACTGCAATGGCCGCTGCCGCAATCATTCCCGACCCCACTATTGAAATTTCTGCTGCGTCGCTGCCGACGGGGTGGCTTGCAATCGCGGTAGCTTGTGCAAGTTTTGTCATCATCATGCTCACACTCGCAGGCGTGGCAAAAGAACTTCGGGATCGTCGCCGAGTAGAGCTCGAGGCTGAGCGTATGCGGGGACTGGCCAACGCGGCAGTGGAAGGTCTCTTGGTCTGCGACGGCCAAACAGTCGTCACCGTGAACGACAGCTTTGCCGCGCTCATCGGCTCGTCCCCTAATGAACTGGTCGGCGCACACCTTCATCAATTCCTTCCAGACGAAGGTACTCGCTTAAAGCTTTTTGAATCTCCTAATGTCACCATGGAGGGTGATCTACTCAAGCTGGACGGAACGCGAAATCCCGTCGAGCTGATAATGCGTCCCGTCGATTTTGCTGGCAAACCTCATCGTGCCGTCGCGGTACGCGATCTCCGGGCACGGAAGAATGCAGAACAGCACATCCGCTTTCTTGCGCACCACGACTCGCTTACTGGACTTCCAAATCGTAGCAGCTTCAATAAGAAGCTCGACCAAGAGATAGAGTTGGCGCTTTGCGCTGGTGGCAAGCTTGCAGTGCTGTGCCTTGACCTCGACCGATTTAAGGAAGTTAATGATCTGTTCGGTCATGCGACCGGCGATAAAATGCTTCAATCCGTTGCAGCGCGGATCGGCGGCATGCTTGACGACAGCCAAGTGGTCGCTCGGCTGAGCGGGGATGAATTTGCCGTCATTCTATCGCGTCTCCCCAACCCAGCCGTGGCCGGTCGCGTCGCAGAAACGATTCTGGAGACATTGCGCGTCGGCAGCGACAGGGCGGCCGCTACGGATGACGTATCGATTTCAACCAGCATCGGTATCGCTGTCTTCCCAGATGACGCCACTGACCGGCATGCCTTGCTCACGCATGCGGATACCGCCCTGTATCGGGCGAAAAACGAAGGCCGCGGTACCTATCGATTCTTCGAGGCATCCATGGGGGCGGCAGTCCGCGACCGCCGTCTATTGGAGCACGATCTGCGGCAAGCCATCGCGCGGCAAGAGTTGCGGCTTGTCTATCAACCGCTAAAGGAAATACCAAGCGGCAAGGCAGTCGGATTTGAAGCTCTGCTGCGCTGGAAACATCCGACCCGCGGAAACGTTGAGCCATCAGAATTTATCCCGCTCGCCGAAGATACTGGGATCATAATTTCGATTGGTGAGTGGGTGCTGCGCGAAGCCTGTCGCGAGGCAGCTACTTGGAAGCAACCTTTGACCGTCGCAGTCAATGTCTCTCCAGTGCAAATTCACAACGCCAACTTCGCTCACACAGTTCATGAAATTCTCTTCGAGACGGGGCTTTCGCCAGCACGGCTCGAGCTCGAGGTAACCGAGTCGGCACTGGTGCGGGACCTCAACCGCGCCCTCGGAACGTTGCGACGGATTAAGATGCTTGGAGTCCGAATCGCCATGGACGATTTCGGTACCGGCTATTCATCCTTGTCGAATCTTCGCGCCTTCCCGTTCGACAAGATCAAGATCGACCGGTCCTTCATTAGATCTGTAAATGTCAACGAGCAAGCAGCAGCTATCGTGCGTTCGGTACTCGGACTGAGTCGGGCGCTTGGCCTTCCGGTACTTGCGGAGGGCGTCGAGACGAGTGCTGAATTGGAATTCCTTCAAAAAGAAAATTGCCACCAAGCACAAGGCTTCTTGCTCGGGCGGCCGGCCGACATCGATGCCTTTGGCGAGATGACCAATGGACAGGGCACTGCAGAAAGCCCTGTCGTAGTTCCACTGATGAAGACGTCGGCTGCGTGATAGATTCGCCCCAGCCATCATCCATTGGCGTGGCTACGATCTGCTACCCACGTCGAGCAGCTTCGGGTCCTGGATGGGCACTGAGCGCAACCGAAAAGGGCTGGCCTGGGCGACGGAGGAAAGCACAATACGCAAATACGACGAGGGCGGCCGGCCGCCGATGGCTCAAGGGTGGCGCAGTTGCGCGCGGTGCTTGGGGAGCCGCCTTTCTAAAGGCCAAGCGGAGTCAAAGCATTCGAACCGCACACACCATGCATGTCCATTTTCGTGGACCTTTCGGGACAACAGACTCATGCTGGCAGTGTACAAGCGACGAGGGTGACCGCAATTGGGAATTCGAGAGCAGCAACTTTCTGGCTGTGTGGGACTTACAAGAGTCTGTAGAAGGACCACGAACTCACTAGCTCCGATTACCTAGCCATCTGGAAGCCAGTTGTTTCTAGGCGGCAGCGAGCGGTTCGTAGACGCGCGGCTCAATGCCGACCGTCACAGCAAATTGCTTGACGCTGAAGCCTGGTTGAAGCGCCAAGACGCGCTGTGCCTCGGCGCGTGCCTCAGCTATTCGCCCCAGGCCCACCAAAGCAGCTGTGAGAAAGGCTCGAGATACACCAAATCGCGGATTGATTTGAACGGATTTGGTGGCCGCCTCAAAGGCTTGTTCGACATCATTCGTATGAAAGTAAGCCAAGGAGAGTGCATTGTAGGCGAGATAGTTCAAAAAATCGAACGGGCTGAGGCGTATGGCGTTGGTCGCCCGCTCGATGGCAATCGTTGACTTGCCGAGCCACGACAACACCAGGGCGCTGCACGACAAAGCGAAGACGTTCGACGGACTCAAAATAAGGGCTCTATCGAAGAGACTTATTGCTGCGAGGTGATCGTGCTCATCAAGCGAAATGACAAAGCCGGCCATGCCAAGCGCAGTTGCATCGTCGCCACCGGCAACAGCAGCTCGCGCATGCCGAATGGCGCTCGACCGGTCCTCTTCACGCAAGCCGGCACGGCTGAAGCGAAAGTCATTATTGAGCGCTGAAATCGAAACTGCATTCGCTTGTCCGGCCTTCCGCCCAGGGCGGTGAATTTGGCACTGCACAAACAAGTGGCACGTCGCTGCACTTATCGCGATGCAGTGCGGTGGCGCCTATTGGGGAAGAACGGGCTCGCTGGGTCCGCAATTCTTCACGCTGCTCGTGGCCGGGAACTTGCAGAGACGCCTTGCCTTTTTGCCG
>Ga0134126_10011080_pt1 | contig 11366 bp, 18 predicted proteins | sample KB31752_FD_96881 | JGI IMG/M metagenome (GOLD analysis project Ga0134126, IMG submission 96881) | Terrestrial soil microbial communities with excess Nitrogen fertilizer from Kellogg Biological Station, Michigan, USA - KB3-175-2 | ecosystem: Environmental > Terrestrial > Soil > Unclassified ... | reverse complement strand
GGGCCGAACCGAATCCGGCCCGAAGCGACGGGCGCGAGCCCTCAGGCGACGTTGGCGCGCGCATTCTGCTCGCCGGCGGCGAGCGCATCGAGGTCGACGAGAAGCGGATCGTCGGCCTCAGGCTCAGGCTTGCCTTCGCCGCTGCCATGCACATGCATCAGCGTCTGCACGCGTCTTGCATTGACGTAATCCGCATGCTGATGCTGCAACGCGGTCGGCAACAGCACTTTCGGCAGCGCGACCATGGCGAAGGCCGGCGCCTTCTTCACCTCGCTTCCTTCCCGCCACAACAGCGGATTGAAGGTATAGACCATCTGGCGCTCGATGACCGGCGCCGTCGCTACCTCCGACTCGGTCTGGACTGCCGGGCTTGCGTTCGCATTGCCGGCGCGGGTTCGCACCGCAAGTGTTCGCAGCTCCCAGCAGACAAGATCGGCGGCCGAAAGCACTTCGCGCCGCACCGCGTCGACGCTCGCCGCAAAGCGGGTTGCTTCAGCAACCTGGGTCGCGCCCTTGGCAACGGCATCGACCAACGCCGAGGCGCCGCTGCCGAAAGCCGGGACCGAGCGTTCGACCGAGGCGGCAAGGGCTTCGATCTGGTCGGCGAGCGTTTCGCGGTCGCGCTGGGCGCGGGCATCGGCAAGCGTACGCTCGGTCGAGACCACCTGCTCATCGATATCGGCCAGCTCGGTGCGCAGCGTGCGGGCGCGGTCCTCGTCGGCGCGCATCTGCGCTTCGGCCTTTTCAAGCTTTGCGGTGCTGGCCCCCGCGACGGCGAGCTTTTCGGCGGCGGCGCGTTTTTCGGCAAAGGCGGATTCGGCCAGCGCCAAGCGACCGGCGAGCTTGTCACGCTCGGCCTGTTTGAGTTTCAGCGCAGCCTCGAACCGCTCGACTGGGCCGAGCTCGCGCTTGAAAAATGCCATCAGCAACCCCTCTCGCGTCGAAAGACCGTCCGCCGAATCGGTCGCAGGTGTCGAATCGGTGGCGAGTGTAGCGTGAGCGGAATTTATTCGGAAAGTTGGATGAATTGCGGCCCGCGATATCGGAGTGGATATCTCGCCAAGGGCAAGATCCGTTGCGCGCCGGCCGTCGCGCGTTCGTGATGCCCTGGGCGATTCGCGGAACCCCGGCGTCGTGCTAGGCTGGGGTTACCGTCATCAAAGGAGCCCGGCCATGCGAAAGCTCGTTGCCATTACCGCCTTTGCCGCCGTTGCCTTCACCGTACAATCCGCCGCTGCTTGCGACTGGAATCGCCAGGCGAGCACCGGGCAACAGACCGCCGCTGCGGCGACCCCAGCCCCGCAGACTCAACAGGCCGCGCCCGCGGCTTCGCAGACCTCGGCCGTTGCGGCCGAGACGACGCGCAAGCCCGTTGAGGAAGTCGTGCTGGTCAGCGACCACCGCTAGGCTTTCTAACGGAGATTGTTGAGGCCTCGTCGGCGGCTCCGCCGGCGGGGCCTTTGCTTGCCTTGAGCTCGGCTCACTGCGCCGGCCGGGCGATGTGCCAGAGATTGGAGGTGTCGTAGCCGTTGACGTCGCCGGGCGCCTTGTCCTGCCGCGAGAAGTAGAGCGGGCGATAGCGGTAGGCCCACATCCTGGAGCCGTCGCCGCGGATGATCAGGGTGAAATCGCCGGTGGCCTCCGCGTCGGCCGGCGCGGCAAAGGGAATCCAGCGCTCGTTGCATTTACCGTTGCAGTTGGACTTGTTGCCGCTGTCGTCCCGATCGAAATAATAAAGGGTCATGCCCTTGGGATCGGCGAGAACCACACCCTTATCGGTCTGGGCGATCTGCGCGGGCGAAAGGGAGGGACCCTTTTTGGCTGGTGGTGGCGGTGCGGATTCGCTGCCATGCGCCAACACCTCGCCAGCCGGCAGCAAAAGCGCCGCCGCAATCAAGAGCAATCTCAGCATGCAGACCCCACCCCAAAGTTAATCGTACGTTAACGCTCAATGCGCGCACACGGTAGCGACCGATGGTTAGTTCCGCGTTTCGTTCGGCTGCGACAAATCGGACGAAAAGCCGATTTGCCAGTGCTGACCCGAGCTGCCATGCGCCACTTGTTCGCAACGAGGAGCTCACACTGGCTTGAAACCGGCGGAAGGAACTGGCAGTTGATCGCGCGGTTTTCCACTTCGATCATCGCATGGAGGAAAAGATGACGAAGCTGAAACTGCTGGGGGCTGCTGCGGTGCTGTCGACCGCGCTCGCGACCCCCGTGCTCGCGCAAGAGGCCACGCAGGAGCCCGGCGCGATCGGGTTCAACTATCCCAATTCGAATTACCTGACCGGCGGTTACGGCGTACGCACGCCATACAACACCGGCCGTTATCCGCGCATGCCCTATGGCGGTTACGTCGCCTATGACGTGGCGCCGGCTGGCATTACCGTTGGTCCTGCGCCCGTCGTCATACCTGCGCCGGTAGCGGTCGCCCCGGCGCCGTACGACGCTTACGCCTACGATCCTTATTGATGCGCTCAAGGCAGGTGACGAAGTGCGGTCGCGGGTCCGCTCTCTCGTTGTCCGCGCGAGTTCCACGCTGCCTCTTGTGTGCTCCACCAAATCGCCACGCTGTCGGCGAATTGCGGCCAAAGCCCGCTGTCACGACTTGCGGCGGGTGGGCTAGGCACAAAAATTGGGGACAAGAACTTGGCCTACAGGATGATCGCAGAACGCGAGAACGAGAGAGTCAACATCGAGCGGGAGAGCCGCCTCTGGATCGTCGCCAAGGCAAGGATATGGGCGAGCGAGGGCTGGAACGTGGTGGTTACCGACAGCGAGGGAAAGAGTTACGGCCCGGCGGACTTCGAGAAACTCTGGGCTGCGTAAGCGCACGGTCGCTGACCCCGCACGACTTTGCGAAGCGAAGTGTGGGCCGCGAAGGCCTATATTGTCCGCATGAGCCGAGCTTTCGTCAATGAAGACAGCCATATCGATGCGCTTCCGGACCGTCCGGTCTCGGAGCATCCTAACCTTGTGACATCTACGGGGCTGGCCTTGATCGAGGCGGCCCTCGAGGCCGCGCGCCGCGCCTATGCCGAGGCGCAGGCCGAGGGCGATCGCGATCGGCTGGCGAGCGCCGGGCGCGATCTGCGCTACTGGAACGCCCGCCGAGCCACGGCGCAGCTCCGCTCGCCGGAGTCGGGCGCCGATGCTGTGCAGTTCGGTCACACGATCTCGATTGAAAGAGATGACGGTCGCCGCCAGACGTTTCGCATTGTCGGCGAGGATGAGGCCGATCCCGCCAAAGGCTCGATTTCCTACGTCTCGCCGCTCGCCCGCAGCCTTTTGGGCCGGCGCGTGGGCGACGTCGTGCATGCGGGCAGGGATGAGGCTGAGATTGTGGAGATTAAGTGACGCTGTATGGGCGTGATGATTCCAGGTGGGATCGCGCGTTGCAAAAGGATAACATGCGGAACCAATCGCGTCCGCCGCAAGGAGTTTTGGATGACCAAGGGCAAGCAGTTTGCAACCGCCGCTTTCACGGCATTAGCGATGTTGACGTCGCTCAGCGCCAGCGCCGATGCCGCGCAGTGTGGCAACGGGCCGGGCGGTTTTGAGGCCTGGAAGCAGCAGTTTGCCCAGGAGGCGAAGGCCAACGGCATCGGCGCCACCGGCATCAACGCGCTGATGCAGGCGAATTACGCCACCGCCACCATCAATGCCGATCGCAGTTTGCGCAGTTTCAAGCTTTCGCTGGAAGCCTTCATGGTCAAGCGCGGTTCGGCCGCCATCGTGGCGCGCGGGCGGTCGCTGAAGCACTCCCAGGCAGCCCTGTTCGCCTCGATCGAGCAGCGTTACGGCGTGCCGCCGGGGCCGCTGATCGCGATCTGGGGTATGGAAAGCGGTTTTGGCAGCCAGCGCGGCAACCAGAACATGCTGTCGTCGATTGCGACGCTTGCCTATGACTGTCGGCGGCCGGAATATTTCACCGACCAGCTCTATGCTGCGCTGAAATTGATCGATCGTGGCGTGCTGACGGCATCGACGCGCGGCTCGATGCATGGCGAGATCGGCCAGACCCAGTTCCTGCCCAAGACCTTGCTGGAATACGGCTCGGGCAATCTCGACGTCGCCGCCAATGCGCTCGCTTCGACCGCCAATTTCCTGAAGGCCCATGGCTGGCGCGCAGGTGCCGGCTACCAGCCGGGTGAGCCGAATTTTGCGGCGATCGAAGCCTGGAACGCGGCGCAGGTCTACGAGAAGGCGATCGCGATCATGGGGCGGCAGATCGATGAGGGCGGGACGGCTGCGGCACGGTGAGGCCCCGGGCTGCCGCGACCGCCGCATGCCGGGCGTACCATTTCGGCCCCGGTCCGCGCATGTAATGGAGCTCGGGCCGATAGGGATTGAAGACACCATCTAGCCGCGTGAGAACGGCGCGGAGGCTGCGGCGTAGCAGGGATGCTTCGGCGTGCGGCATGGCGTTCCCCTTTAGTGCAGCTTGCCGAGGACGGAGGTGAACGGCAGGACGAAGATTTCGTCGCCGCGGTCGTCGGTGACATGCACGACCCAATTGCGCCAATCTTCCGTGCTGGCTGTCATGATGTAGGAGCGGGCGAGGCGCTCGGCATGCTCGCAGGCCTCGACCAGGTCGCTGATGGCGGCGCCGCTCTTGTCGATCAACACATGTTCTTCGTCGGAGCAATGGAAGAAGACGTCGGTCATGTTCCGCACCCTTTCGCCAAACGAATCTCGCAAGGCAAAATTTACCTCTGTGGTATCGCGGAAAGAATCCGGGCGACTCCGGGGGATTCGGACGATTTGAATCAAACCGGCGTGATGACGCGCGAAGGCGAGATCGACCTAGGATTCGTGCGCACGCATCGCGCGCTCGATCGTGCGCGCTGCCGCCAGCAGTGCTTCCGCGAGCTCCACCTCGCGACGCGGACCGAGCCGCGTGCGAACCGCTGACACGGTGAGGGCGGCTACGGGGCGTTGCTCGGATGTCTTGATCCAGGTCGACATCGATTTCGTGCCCTGGATCAGGCCGACCTCGCGCAGATTGAAGCCGCGACGGCGCGCGGCCGCCACCTGCGCGAGCACGGTCGGTGCATCCGTGCGATAGGCTGCAAACCGCGCTTGGTTGGCCGCGATGATTTTCCGCGCCTCGGTGGCCGGCATCGCCGCGAGGATCGCAACGCCGCCGCTGCTGACACCCAGCGGCCGCCGGGCGCCGATCTCGATCGAGAGCACCTGGATCGGATAGGAGCCGATGCGGCGATCGACGCAGAGCGTATCGTTGCCGGTGCGCACGGTCAGGAACAGCGTATCGCCGACCGCTTGCGAGAGCCCCGTGAGGACAGGATCCGATGCGGCGAGCAACGGCGAGCGCGAGGGTCTCGCCAGCGCGAGCTCCGGCACCTGGCTGCCGATGGCGTAATGGCCGGTCTTATCGTGCCGCTCGACAATGCCTTCCTCGATCAGCGCATGTACGATTCTATGCACCGTCGGACGCGTCAGCCCCGTCGCCTGCACGACCTCGGCAAGCGGCAGGCCAGCCTCGCGGCCCGCGGCCAGAATGCGCAGCACGGCCACCGCACGGCGGATCGCCTGCGCGCCTTTTCGCGACTCCATGGCGCGCGCTACGTCCATACCATTGTCCACCATGTGGACGACATCCGCATAATTCAATCGACAGGTAAAGGGGCGAATTCGAATGATGCGGCATCGTGAAGCGCGCCGCTGCTATCGCCCCGTGCAGGCTTCGGGCGAATCGGCGGACAACGATCCGCGCAGCTTAGGGGAGGATTTGATGCGGCTTCTCGCCATCGTGCTGATCGCCGTTTCGGCTGTCACGGCAGGCCCGGCGGTGGGTGGGACCTATCCGGAGCGCAACGTTCGCCTCATCGTGCCTTATCCGCCCGGCGGCAATGTCGACACCGCGGCCCGCATCGTGGCCGACAAGCTGCAGCAGCGGATGGGCCAGCCGTTTATTGTCGACAACAAGGCCGGCGCGGGCGGCATGATCGGGGGCGAGGCTTTTGTGAAGTCCGATCACGACGGCTACACCCTGTTCGTCGGCGCCAATGGCCCCGTGCTGTTCGCGCCGATCATCAATCAACGCGATGCCTATTACTGGAAGCGCGACTTCATCCCGATCACATCGATCTCGATGACGCCGCTGATCCTCGAAGTGTACCCGAAGACCCCGGCCAAGACCGCCAAGGAATTCTTCGATCTCGTCCGCAGCGAACCGGACAAGCTCACCATGGCCTCTCCCGGTGCCGGCACCACCAACCATCTCCTGAGCGAGCTCGTGCAATCCGAGCTCGGCCTGAAGTGGGTCACGGTGCATTACCGTGGCAACGCGCCGGCGACCAACGATCTGATCGGCGGGCAGGTGCAGTTTGCGTTCGACCAGGTATCGGTGGGGCTGCCCTTCATCAAGAACGGCAACGTTCGCGCGCTCGCGGTGACGAGCCCGCATCGTCTCGCCTCGTTGCCCGATGTGCCGACCTTCGCCGAACTTGGCTACAAGGATTTTGACGCGCAGACTTTCACCGGTCTGTTTGCGCCCGCGGGCACGCCGCCCGAAATCATCAACAAGCTGCATGACGAGATGGTCGCAGTGCTGAAGGATCCGACCGTCGTCGACAAGTTCGACAAGCTCGGCGCCGAGAGTGTGGCGATGACATCAGCCGAATTCACGGCCTATCTGGAGCACGAGGACGCCAAATGGATTCCGGTGGTCCGCAAGGCCAACATCAAGGCCCAGTGAGACGACGCGCGCTTTCGTAAGGGCCAGGCGATGACGACGCGGCTCGATCCCGCCGACCATGATGCGGAGAAGGTCTACCGGCTTCTGACCGGCCTCGTGGTGCCACGTCCGATCGCGTGGGTAACGAGCCTTTCGTCGACCGGCATTCTCAACCTCGCACCGTTCAGTGCCTTCACCTTCGTTGCGCCGAAGCCGCCGATGCTCGCGATCAGCGTCGGGCGCAAGGGGGACATCTACAAGGACACCGCGCACAACATCCTCACCAACGAGGAATACGTCATCCACATCGCGGATTCGCCGCTGATGAATGCCGTGCACGAGAGCTCAGTCGAGCACCCCTCTGATATCAGCGAGGTCGAGCACCTCAAGCTTGAGACTGTCGCCAGCGAACGCATCAGGGTACCGCGGCTCGTCGCGCCTCCCGTCGCGATGGAATGCCGCTTCCGGCAGTGCCTCGAATTCGGCGAGACGAAGAGCCGGCTCATCGTCGGCGAGGTCGTCATGTTTCACGTCCGCGACGGGCTCCTGAGCAACGGCAAGGTCGAGACCGCAGCGCTGGACCCAATCGCACGCGTCGGCGGGCCGCGCTACGCGCGGCTCGGCGACATCGTCACCCTCCAAAGCGTGTTCCAGACTCCGAAAACGACCGACCGAACGAATGGCAAGAAAGGAACGGTGTCATGACCGGCACAGCACGGCGCAAGAGCATCCATATTGGCGGCTTCAAGCATGCCAATCCGATCCCGAACGCCTGCCGCATCGGCAATCTCGTGATGAGCGGGGTCATCCTTGGGCGCAGCAACGACGGCAAGATGCCTGAAACGCTCGAAGCCCAATGCGCCAACATGTTCGCGCATATGAAGGCGACGGTGGAAGCCGCCGGCGGCACCACCGACGACATCATCAAGATGACGGTGTGGCTCAAGGACCGCTCGCAGCGCGGTCCGCTGAATGTCGAGTGGCTGAAAATGTTTCCCGACGAGCATTCGCGCCCGGCGCGTCACTCGCAGCACGCGGACATGGAAGGCGGGTCGCTCGTGCAGTGCGATTTCACCGCGGTCATCGACTGAAGGAGCGTTCGAGTGCCGACCTATCTCCCGTTCGATCCCAATCCGCGCGCCCCGTCGAAGCTGCCGCCGCACAACACCGTCGACAGCCAGTTTCATGTGCTGGGGCCGCTGGAAAAATATCCGATCCGCCCGGGCGCGGCCTACCAGATGCCGACGGCGACCTGGGAAGCGGCGCTTCGCATGCACCAGGCGCTCGGCATCGACCGCGGCGTGATCGTGCAGACCACGACCTATGGCGCCGACCACAGCGTGGTGCTCGACGCGCTTGCGATGATGGGCCCCAACTATCGCGGCTGCGCCAACGCGCTGGTGTTTGCCGAGGCCGATGACGCCTATCTCGAGGAACTGCATGAAGCCGGTGTGCGCGGCGCGCGCTTCAGCTTCCGCCAGGAGCTCGGCGCGGTGCTGTCCGACAAGGAGTTTGCGCGCGCCATTGCGCGGATCAAGGAGCTCGGATGGTACGCAAAAATCCAGCCCGAGAAGGACGGCATCATCTCCAGCGTCGAGAACTACGCCTCGCTCGACGTGCCGGTGCTGATCGATCACATGGCCCGGCCAGATCCCGAGGCCGGGAAGAACGATCCGAACCTCAAGAAGATGCTGGAGCTTCTATCGAAGGGCAATTTCTGGGTGATGCTTTCGCTCGGTGAGAAGACGTCGAAGAAAGGGGCGCCTTACGAGGACGTGATTCCGATCGCGCGCACCTATATCGAGGCCGCTCCCGACCGTTGCGTCTGGGCCAGCGACTGGCCGCATCCGGTGTCGGTGAAGCAGCCACCGAATGATGCTGACTTGCTCGAGCTGATGTACCGCTATGCGCCAAACCAGGCGACGCTGGAGAAGATTTTAGTGCACAACCCTGCGAAGCTGTTCGGATTTGAAGAGCAGGGGGCGCGCTAAGCGCACATCGGCGCTTACGACACGTGCCCCTGATCGATAAACGTCGGCGTCTTCTTCGCACGTTGCGGCGTCATTACAGCGGGGTCGGGCGCGCCCTTGACACCGCGTGGGCCGAACAAATCGCGCTGGATGTCCTCTTCAGAGAAGGCGGGCTCGACGCCGTTCGGCTCGGCCACACGCGGTGGAGGCGGCGGCCGGTCGAGACGTGGGGAAACGCCGGCATTGTGCTCCGCTTCCTGATAGCGGCGGCGCGTCACTTCCTCGGCCAGCGCATGCGCCGCGCGGCTGCGGAAGCGATAACTCAGCGAGGCATAGATCAGTCCGACCACAAGGATGAACGCGCCGACGAATAAGACGATCTCAAGGCCCATGATCCGCTCCCGGTTTGTGTGCGGGATTCCTCAAAAAAATGGGGAGGCAAGGGTGAGGTCGCGAGTCGGGTTCTTACATTAAATCTCAGGAACCACTTGGTGTTTCGCTGAGGTTCATGGTGCGATAAGGCGGTGAGGGCTGCCGGGCGTGCTGTTGTTCCATCCGGCATCTTGGGAGCGGCGCCAGCCGAGGCTATTGCCTTGAGCCTTCGATGCGGTCGCGCCAGAGGGCTTCGAAGGTCGAGGAGTCCGGCGCGTAGGCCTGTGCATCCATAGGATCGCTGTGGCTTTCCGGCGCGGCGCTCGCAGTGTCCTTTTGGGTGTCGGGCTGTGTTGCGGCCTTTGCCGGCCATTCCAGCATTGCTTTCGACAGCATCGGCTTGCCTTCGTACCAGCATTTCCTGCCGTCGATCATGCGCCAGGACCAATAGCCTCGCGAGCCGGCCGAGATGCTGCATTGCTGTTTGGCTTCCGCCGCTCCCACGAGGAGGAGGGCTGCGATGAAGGCGGCGATTGCTACTGATGGAAGGTGGTGTCGCGGTTTGCTGAGCGCACGAGAAGCCCAGGGAACGGCCAAAGCCTGATTGGTCATTGCTTGTTACCCATCCAAAACATCAACAAAGTACCGCGCGACTCGAAGGAGAGCCGGAAATCAAGACGCTAATAGGGGTGGAAAATCACTTTTTTGAGATGTGGCGGTTTGTGGCGCGTTTAAGGCGGGATGGAGGAAATGACACATTGCCGTCATGGCCAAGCTTGACCAGCTTCGGCAATTACAGGGCCACCGCTTCAAACCTCCGCTTGGGATGAACCAACTGCTCCGCGCTCTCCACGATGCGCATTTCCTCTGTCCCGCGTGCAGCGGTGCGCTCCAGCACGGCGAAAATGGCGGAGGCGGCGTGGCCTAGCGCTTCCGGCGTTTCGGCGCCGCGGACGCGGGCGGCCACGAACAGTGCGGCGAAGAGATCGCCGGTGCCGTTGGGGCTGATGGCGAGCCTCGGCGTTCGCATCCGCCAGGCGCGGGACGGTTCAACGGCCAGAGTCTCGATCTCACCATTCGGCGTGTCGGCCAACTCAGCGCTGGTAACGACAATTGTCGATGGCCCGCGCGCGTGCAACGCTCGCGCGTGCGTAATCACCTCGTCGATCGTCTTCGTCTCCGCGCCGCACAGCCATTCGAACTCGAAATGATTGGGCGTGATGATGTCGGCGAGCGCGCAGAGCCCGTCGCGCACCAGCGGCGGGATATCGTCGCGAACGAACAGGCCGCGGTCGCGATCGCCCAGAACGGGATCGCAGGCATAGAGCAAAGCGGGATTGCGTGCCTTGGCGCGCGCGACGAAATCCGCGACCGCGCCTCCGACATCGGCCGAGCCGAGATAACCCGATAAGATCGCGTTCGCGCTGTCGATGGCGCCGCGCTCCTCGATCCCGAGCAAGAGATCTGCGACGAGTTGCGCCTCCAGCACCTTGCCGCGGACGGTTTTGTAGCCCGGCCGGTTGCTGAGCAGCGTCGTAGGCACCGCGATGACGTCGATTCCGTGCAATTGCATCGGAAAAACCGCCGCGCTGTTGCCGACATGGCCGAAAGCGACCTGCGACTGGATTGAAATCACGCTCATGTTCGGCCGTTAAGCACCTTCTGTTTCCATTCCGGTTCCCCCTCATGGGTTAACACATTGGTGATTTCTTTGCGGTCATTTTCACGATCTCATTTCACAGGGAGGCACCATGTCTGACGTCACCATTCCCGGCGGCAAGATTCGCGCGTTCGTCGAACGGATCGAGAATCTGGACTCTGAATTGCAGGAGCTGAACGAGCAGAAGAAGGAAGTATTTGCGGAAGCCAAGGGCGAAGGTTTCGACGTCAAGATATTGAAAGAGATCATCAAGCTCAGAAAACAGGATCAGGACGAGCGCGACGAGCGCGAAAGCCTGCTCGACCTCTATATGCGCGCGATGGAGCAATCCGAGCCGGAAAAGGTCAAGAAGGCCGCGTGAGGAAGCAGGGCGGGTTAGCTAGCGATCGGCGGATCAAGGCTTGCTGATCCGCCCTGCGACTTCAGTACAGATAGGACGGGTTGAGCGCTTGCAAAACCCATCCTGTTTGCTTCTCGCAAATGAATGGCGGGTGACGCGTGTGCTAATCCGACCCGCCTGATTTGTTCGGCGCCTCGCGGTCGGTGGGCTGATCGCCTTGCGGGAAGATGCGCTCGTAGTTCGCGCGGGCCTCGCGAATGAGGCGCGCCCGCTCCAACTCGGCCTTCGAAACAAAGCGTATGACTTCACCCATCGGCGCCTCCT
>Ga0134126_10011079_pt1 | contig 11366 bp, 11 predicted proteins | sample KB31752_FD_96881 | JGI IMG/M metagenome (GOLD analysis project Ga0134126, IMG submission 96881) | Terrestrial soil microbial communities with excess Nitrogen fertilizer from Kellogg Biological Station, Michigan, USA - KB3-175-2 | ecosystem: Environmental > Terrestrial > Soil > Unclassified ... | reverse complement strand
TGAACGGGCCTTGCGCAGGCACGCCGATGTAATCGGCCTGGTCCTTGCGCAGTTCGGTCAGCTTCACGCCGATCTTGGCGAGATGCAGCCGCGCGACCTTCTCGTCGAGCGTCTTCGGCAGCACATAGACTTCCTTCTTGTACTTGCCGTCCTTGTTGTTGGCGAACAACTCGATCTGCGCCAGCGTCTGGTTGGTGAACGACGCCGACATGACGAAACTCGGATGGCCCATCGCGTTGCCGAGATTCACCAGCCGGCCCTCCGACAGCAGGATGATGCGGTGATTGTCCGGGAACGTGATCTCGTCGACCTGCGGCTTGATGTTGTCCCACTTCAGGTTCTTCAGGCCGGCGATTTGGATTTCGTTGTCGAAGTGACCGATGTTGCACACAATGGCGCGATCCTTCATCGCACGCATGTGATCGATGGTGATGATGTCCTTGTTGCCGGTCGCGGTCACAAAGATGTCGGCGCGCGGCGCAGCGTCTTCCATGGTGACGACTTCGTAGCCTTCCATCGCCGCCTGCAGCGCGCAGATCGGATCGATCTCTGACACCATCACGCGGCAGCCGGCCTGGCGCAGCGACGCGGCCGAACCTTTGCCGACATCGCCGAAGCCGGCGACCATCGCGATCTTCCCGGACATCATCACGTCGGTGCCGCGGCGGATGCCGTCGACCAGCGACTCGCGGCAGCCGTAAAGGTTGTCGAATTTCGACTTGGTGACCGAGTCATTGACGTTGATCGCCGGGAACAGCAGCGTGCCTTTTTTCTGCATCTCGTAGAGACGATGCACGCCGGTGGTGGTCTCTTCCGAAACGCCCTTGATGTTCCTGGCAATCTCGGCGAACCAGCCCTTCGGCTTTTCCTTCAGCAGGCGCTTGATCAGCGCAAAGAAAACTTCCTCCTCCTCGGAGCCCGGTTTGTCGAGGAAGGCGGTGTCGCCGTTCTCGGCGCGCACGCCGTTGTGCACGAGCATGGTGGCGTCGCCGCCGTCGTCGAGGATCATGTTCGGCGTCAGGATTTCACCAGATTTTGCGCCGTGCCAGTCGAACAGTCGCGCGGTATAGTCCCAGTAGTCCTTCAGGCTTTCGCCCTTGACCGCGAACACCGGAACGCCGGCTGCGGCGATCGCAGCGGCGGCGTGATCCTGCGTGGAATAAATGTTGCAGGACACCCAGCGCACGTCGGCGCCGAGCGCGACCAGCGTCTCGATCAGCACCGCGGTCTGGATTGTCATGTGCAGCGAACCGGCGATGCGCGCGCCCTTCAGTGGCTTCTTCGGGCCGTATTCCTCACGCGTCGCCATCAGGCCCGGCATTTCGGTTTCGGCGAGGGAGATTTCCTTGCGCCCGAAGTCGGCGAGCGAGATGTCCTTGACGACGTAGTCGCCGGCCTTGGCTGAAGCGGTCATGGTGGTCCTATGCAGCGCGAAAGAGGGGAAAGGGGCGGATTTCAGCGCTGCCTATAACAGGGCTGTGCCAGCGCCGCAATCCACATATAAGGATTTCTTTATGTAAAGGACGGCGGCAGCCGGAGCCTAGTCTTCCTCGCCGAAACCGGAGGTTACGAGGGTGCAAAGGGCATCCACGGCATCCTCGGCCTGTACGCCTGTGGCCGCCACGGTGATGCTGGAGCCGGGACCCGCAGCCAGCATCATCAGCCCCATGATCGAGGTCCCGCCGACGCTCTCGTTGCCGCGCGTGACGGTGATGGTGGCATCGAATGTCTCGGCGATCTGCACGAATTTGGCGGAGGCGCGGGCGTGCAGGCCCTTTTTGTTGACGATCTCGACCACGCGCGCGACCGGGAAAGCGGATTGATCCTCGGGCGGATTGTCTGCGTTGCCGGGGTCGCTCATTTACCGGTGAGGACCCGGCTGGCGATCGTACAATACTTGCGGCCGGCTTCCTGGGCGGCGGCCACGGCCTGTTCGAGCGGGCAGGTCTCGCGCACCTTGGCGAGCTTGATCAGCATCGGAAGATTGATGCCGGCCAGCACTTCGACCTTCGGCTGACTCATGACGGAAATGGCCAGATTTGAGGGCGTGCCGCCAAACATGTCGGTGAGGATGGCGACGCCTTCGCCGCTGTCGACGCGCTTCACCGCCTCGACGATTTGCCTGCGACTCTGCTCGGCGTCGTCGTCGGGGCCGATAGTCACCGCCTCGATCTGGCGCTGGGGGCCAACGACGTGCTCGAGGGCGGAGCGGAACTCGATGGCGAGCCGCCCGTGGGTAACGAGAACAAGGCCAATCATCCGGAACTCCTCGCGCGCGCTACGTCGCGCTGCGCGAAAGGGCTGCATCTGGCGCCCAGTCGAAGACCCGTTACGAGGGTTTCCCCCGCTATATAGGCGTTCTGTTGCACTGCGAAAAGATGGGGCCAAAGCAGGTTCAAAAGGGTCCGTTTCCGGCGGGTGGATGCTAGAGGCCGTATAGTTAACTTTCCCACCGGGCGGCGGGGGCTCGGGGTAGCGCAGGACACGCCGCCCGGTCAATTGCCGGCTGCTGCCGTCGTCAGGAACGCCAACGCTGCGGGCAAGGGGGCCACGCCTGCCGCGACCGCCAGCCGCGGCAGGATAACCCTGTCGATTTCGGCCTGCTGCGCGGTCTCGGACGGGTATCGCTCGGCGTCACCGGCGGACAGATCGATCACAAAGCCGGCGACGGCCAGAGGCTCGTAAGCAAGGCGACGAATACCAACCCCGCGAATTTCGATCAGCCCCGCGAGCGAGGCATGAGGGCGCACCAACAGACGGCCTCCGCGGACCTCGACGTAGGCACGGTCGTCGGCGATGAGTCGCGCGAAGGGCAACGCGCCTGTGCTGCCCGCCTGCACCAGATGCCACGCAAGATTGGATTTGCCTGCGCCGGGCGCACCCCGGATCAACACGGCCTTGCGGCCGACGAGAACAGCGGAGGCATGAATGGTCGAAGCCTCGGCGGCCATCACGTCGCCGGTAGCCGCACGACAAAGCGCGCGCCGAGCACCTTAGGCTCGGTGCCGGGCGCCGACACGCCGAAACGGTTTTCTACGCGGATGCTTCCGCCGTGCGCTTCGACGATCTGTTTCGAGATCGAAAGGCCGAGTCCCGAATTCTGCCCAAAGCCTTGATGCGGCCGGTCGGTGTAAAACCGCTCGAAGATTTTCTCCAGTGCGTCCGGCGGCACGCCGGGGCCGTCGTCGTCGACGGCGATCTCGATCTGCTTCTTCACGCGCCGGCACATGACGCGCACCTTGCCGCCTGGCGGAGAAAAGGAGCGGGCGTTGTCCAGCAGATTGCTGATGACCTGTCCAAGACGGGAATCGTGGCCGGGCATCTGGAAATCCGCCGGGCCGCCGCCTTCGAACGTAAGCGACGTCGTTACATCGTCGGTCAGCACCTCGTTGTTGACGGTCACCAGCATCCTGAGCAGCTTGGCGACGTCCACCGTCGCGACCTCCTGACGTTGCAACTCCGCGTCGAGGCGGCTGGCGTCCGATATATCCGAGATCAGGCGGTCGAGCCGTTTCACGTCATGCTGAATGACGTTGAGCAAACGTTTGCGGCTCTCCTCGGTCTTTGCGAGCGGCAATGTCTCCACCGCCGAGCGAAGGGAGGTGAGCGGATTGCGCAATTCATGCGCGACGTCGGCGGCGAAACTTTCGATCGCTTCGATGCGGCTGTAGAGCGCGTTGGTCATGTCGCGCAGCGCGCCGGAAAGATGGCCGATTTCGTCGCGGCGGCGGGTGAAATTCGGAATTTCGACGCGCGTGCGAATACGCCGGCGCACGCGCTCGGCGGCGTCCGCCAACCGGCGCACCGGCCCGGCGATCGTGCCTGCGAGCAACATTGACAGCACAACCATGACGCCGGCAGCGACAAGAAATACTTTGACGATTGCCAACCGCTCGGCTTCCACCATGTCGTCGATGTCGGCGCCTTGCGTCGACAGCAGCAACACGCCGCGCACCGCGCGGAAACGCTGTACCGGCACGGCGACCGATACGATGACTTCGCCGCGATCGTTTACGCGTACCACGCTGTCATGCAGGCCCTTCAGTGCCTGATCGACTTCCGGATAGCCTTTGCCGTTTTCCGGGCCGAGTTCCTTGTAGAGAGGAAGATCGCCGCGGCCGAACCAGCGGCGCAGCGCAATGAACCCACGCTCGACGATTCCCGGCTTTTCGGTGTCGGGCGGCGGCAGGTCGAAGCGCAATACGTCGCCACGGCCGTAGAGGCTGCGACTGTCGAGAATGAGGACGCCGTCGCGATCGTAAATGCGTGCTCGCGTCTTGGTCGGTGACACCAGCCGGCGCAGCACCGGCGCGACGCGCTCGGGATTGATCGGGAATTCGATGCCGGACTGCGCGTCGTCGGAAGGGCCGTAGCTTTCGCCATTCTGCAATTCGAGCAGCCGATCGGGATCGATCGTGATCGAATTGGTCTCGACGGTGGCTGAAGCTGCGATGGCGCCGGCGATGATCTCGCTTTGCACCAACAGGCTCTGCACGCGCGCGTCGATCAAGCCGGCGCGGAATTGCGAAAGATAAAGGACGCCGGTGACCAGCGTCAGCAATCCGGCAAGATTCAGGAAGACGATGCGGCGGGTGAGGCTGGAAAAACTTTGGCTGACGAAAAATTGCCAGACAGAACGCAACGGAGTCCTGGCGCGGGCGAGCCAGCCGCGCTGCCCGCGCGCCGACTCTTCCGCTTGCCGTTCGTCCTCGGCGTTTTGTGCCGCTATTTCGGCCGTTCGGTCGAGCACTGCGTTCGGTTCCGTCGGGTTGCTACGGGAGCCTTCAAGAGCCCCGACATTTTACCGCAAATCGCGGCATCCCGTCAGTCCGCCTATGCCGTCGCCGCGGCCCCGCTAAGTTTCCTTAAAGCGATAGCCCACGCCGTATAGTGTCTCGATCATTTCAAAGTCGTCGTCGACGACCTTGAACTTCTTGCGCAGGCGCTTGATGTGGCTGTCGATAGTGCGGTCGTCCACATAGACTTGGTCGTCATAAGCGGCGTCCATCAAGGCATTGCGGCTTTTGACGACGCCCGGCCGCGTTGCCAATGCCTGCAGGATCAGGAATTCGGTGACGGTGAGCGTGACAGGTTCGTTCTTCCAGGTGCAGGTGTGGCGCTCCGGGTCCATCCGCAGCAGGCCGCGTTCGAGCGCCTTTGCGTCGGTCTCCTTTGGGATGCTGCCGTCCTTCGGCGTCACACGCCGCAGCACCGCCTTGACGCGTTCGACCAGCAGGCGCTGCGAAAACGGCTTGCGGATGAAATCGTCGGCGCCCATTTTCAGGCCGAACAACTCGTCGATCTCCTCGTCTTTCGACGTCAGGAAGATCACCGGGATGTCGGTTTTCTGCCGCATGCGGCGTAACGTCTCCATGCCATCCATGCGCGGCATTTTGATATCGAGGATGGCAAGATCGGGCGGCGACGTCTTGAAGCCGTCGATCGCAGATGCGCCATCGGTATAAGTCATGATGCGATAGCCCTCGGCTTCGAGAGCGATCGAGACCGAGGTCAGGATATTGCGGTCGTCATCGACGAGAGCAATTGTTGGCATGAAGCCCCTTTTCCGTGACGGGTTCCCGGGCCCCTTGAAGCCCGTAAACGTGGGCTGAAATGTGACATCTCTGCAACAACTATGTGATTCAATAGTGATTTCAACCCCAGGCCGTAAAGATAAAGGCCGTATCCGCGGATAATTGGCACTGAGGTTTTCTCCCGAATGAAGCCTGATTCCACCTTCGACGCCCGACAAGCGACCAAGAAGCTTTTGCGGGAAGGCCGATCCGGCGCCCTGGCGACGCTCATGGCGGGCTCCGGCGATCCCTATTGCTCGCTCGTCAATGTCGCGACGGCTGCAGATGGCATGCCATTGCTGCTGCTGTCCCGTCTTGCACTGCACACTAAAAATATTCTTGCCGACACGCGCGTGTCGCTGATGCTTGACGAGCGCAGAGACAGCGACCCGCTCGAAGGCGCGCGCGTGATGCTGATGGGGCGCGTTGCGGTTACCGACGACCCGGAGGTGCGGCGGCGTTATCTCGCGCGTCATCCTGACGCGGCGCAGTTTGCCGGCTTCGGCGATTTCGCTTTCTATCGAATGACGATCGAGCGCGCGCATCTTGTTGCCGGATTTGGCCGCATTGTCGATCTTACCGCTGCCGACGTGCTGACAGACATTGCCGACGCGCAGGCGTTGGTCGAGATCGAGGCCGAAGCAGTTGCGCACATGAATGCCGATCATCGAGTGACGCTACGGCTTTTCGCCACCCGGCTTCTTGGGGCGCCGGACGGAGATTGGGCGTGCGTCGGCTGCGATCCCGAAGGCATCGATCTCCAATTTGGCCGTACCGCGCTGCGATTACATTTTCCGCAGCGCATCACGGCCCCCGCTGCGTTGCGGCAGACGCTCAAGCAACTCGCGGATGCTGCGCGATCGCGTTGAAGGAACCGAAACGGCGGGCCTTCCGTTGCTATGGTTAGCGGCGAGCCGCAGATTTTCGTTGGTTTTTTACCCGCCCTCAAAATTCTGCGTTCGCTGCCATGCGGCATTGGCCCTTGGCATGATGGCCGGTGGTGATTATGGTCGCGGCCTTCGGGCGAGGGATGCGCTTTTCAGTCAATGTGGCCCGGGTTGACGGGTCCGGGATGACGTTCGGCGGGAGACGGCCCGCCTGTTTGGGAGGTTTCCGTGAAAGAGACGGGTGTTCGCAACGGTGCCTATGGCGCCGACAAGTTTGGCTTTAAGGATCTCGCAGAGCTCCGCTGGAATCTACCGGCGCCCGTGCTTTACGAATATGCAATCGCGGCAGGCGAGGCGACCGTCGTCGAAGGCGGGGCGCTCAGCGCCGAGACCGGCCATCACACCGGCCGCAGCCCAAAAGACAAGCATACGGTCGTCGATGCGCTCACCGAGAATTCGTTGTGGTGGGACGGCAACCGGAAAATGTCGAAGGAAAACTTCGACACGCTGCTCGCCGACTTCCAGGCGCATGCGAAGGGCCGGAAGCTGTTCGTGCAAGACCTCTATGGCGGCGCCGATCCGAAATACCGCATCAAAGCGCGCGTCTTCACCGAACTGGCTTGGCATTCGCTTTTCATTCGCCAGTTGCTGATCCGCCCCGAGCGCTCCGAGCTCACCAGCTACGTTCCCGAACTCACCGTGGTCGATATGCCGTCGTTCAAGCCGGACGCGAAGCGTCACGGCGGACGCGAAGGCTCCGACACGATGGTGGCGATCGATTTCACGCGCAAGATCGTGCTCATTTGCGGCACGTCTTATGCCGGCGAAATGAAGAAGTCGGTGTTCACGACGCTCAATTTCTATCTGCCGGCGCAGAACGTCGTGCCGATGCACTGCTCGGCCAACGTCAGCCATGAGGGTGAGAGCGCGTTGTTCTTCGGCCTGTCGGGTACTGGCAAGACGACGCTGTCGGCCGACCCGAACCGCATCCTGATCGGTGACGATGAAACCGGTTGGGGCCCTGATGGCATCTTCAATTTCGAAGGCGGCTGCTACGCCAAGACCATCAAGCTCTCACGCGAGTCAGAGCCGGAAATTTGGGACGCCACCAACCGCTTTGGCACGGTGCTGGAGAATGTTTCGTTTGATCCGGTCACGCGCGTTCCGAACTATGATGACGCGTCCAAGACCGAGAATACGCGTTCGGCCTATCCGCTCGAGTTCATCTCGAACGCGTCGCGCACCGGCCGCGCCGGGCATCCGAAAAATATCATCCTGCTCACCGCCGATGCGTTTGGCGTCATGCCGCCGATCGCGAAACTGACGCCGACGCAGGCGATGTATCACTTCCTCTCGGGCTACACCGCGAAGGTGGCCGGCACCGAGAAGGGACTCGTCGGCGTGCAGCCGGAATTCTCGACCTGCTTCGGCGCGCCGTTCCTTCCGCGGCACCCGTCAGTGTATGCCAACCTGCTGCGCGACTACATCAAGAAGCACAACGTCGATTGCTGGCTGGTCAATTCCGGCTGGACTGGCGGAAAGTACGGCGTAGGCCGCCGCATGCCGATCAAGGCGACGCGGACGCTGTTGACCGCCGCGCTCAACGGGTCGCTAAAAGGCGCCGACTTCCGCACCGATCCTTATTTCGGCTTCTCGGTGCCGACATCGGTGTCGGGTGTCGAGCCGCATCTGCTCAATCCGTTCAAGACCTGGAAGGACAAGGGCGAGTTCGACAAGACGGCGCGCGATCTCGTCGCCATGTTCCAGAAGAACTTCACCAAGTTCGAAGATCACGTCACGCCGGACGTGAAAGCCGCCGCGCCGGAAGTGCGCATCGCGGCAGAGTAGGCACAACCTGTCATCACCCGCGCAAGCGGGTGATCCAGTACACGTCGATTGTGCCGTGATTACTGGATGTCCCGCTTTCGCGGGGCACGACACAGAGAAAAAAAAGGGCGGCCTCGCGGCCGCCCTTTTTTATTTCCGTTTGCGCACGGGCGCTCGTTCGTGGGGTCGCTCGGCGGCTTGATCCGCGCGCTTGCCGTGCAGCGCTTCGATCAATTCCACGGTCGGATAGGAATCGGCGGGCAGGCCGGCCTTGATCTGCGCTTTTTTCACCGCGCCGCGCGTGGCCGAGCCAAGCTTGCCGTCGATCTCGCCGACGTCGTAGCCGCGCTGGTTCAATAGCCGCTGTAACTCCTGGACTTGTTCTCCGCTCAGAGGCTTGAGTTCGCTGCTGCCGCGGCTGACGGCGGGCGCGCCGGCAATGCGGGTCGCGTAGTAGGCGACGGTGGTGGAATAGACGATCGCCGAATTCCAGCCGAGGAACGCCTTGAAGTTCGGATAGGCGAGGAACGCCGGCCCGAAGCGGCCCATCGGCAGGAGCAGGGACGCCTGGAGATTGCCGCGCGCAAGCGGACCGTGCGCGCCCCGCACGCCCCACTTCTCCCACTGCGAAACCGGGTGCTGGATGGAGACGTCGGCTTCTTCCCACGGCATTTTGGCAGGCACATGCACTTCCTGCAGCCAGGGCTGGCCACGCTGCCAGCCAAGACTCACGAGGAAGTTCGCCGCCGAGCCAAGCGAGTCCGGAATGCTCTTGATCAAATCGCGGCGGCCGTCGCCGTCGAAATCGACCGCGTGCTTGAGGTAATCGGACGCGGTGAACTGCATGCCGCCGAATTCGCCGGCCCAGTCGCCGATCATCTGGTCGGCGCGCTGATCGCCGCGCTGGATAATGCGCAACGCGTCAAACAATTGGCTGCGGAAGAAGTCGGCGCGGCGGCAATCGTAGGCGAGCGTCGTGAGCGCGCGCAGGATATTGTAGTTGCCGGTGTTGGAGCCGAAGTCGCTTTCCAGCCCCCAGAACGCGGTTAGCACCGGCGCGGGCACGCCGTACGTCTTGTCGATGCGCGCGAACAATGCGGCATGTTCCTTGATCCGCTTTTGCGCGTTCGGGATGCGGCCGCCGGCGATCATGCGGTCGGAGAATTGCAGGAAGGTCTGCGAGAACACACCCTGACCGCGGTCGCGCTTGATGATGGCCGGGTCGAAGGTGAGCGACGGCGAAGCCTCGGCCAGTACCTTCTGGGAGATGCCTTGCTCGATGGCATCCTTCTTGAACGTCGTGAGCCAGGTCTCAAAGTTGCCGGTGTTCTGGCAGGTCGCGGCAAGGGCCGGTCCCGCTATGGTCGCGGTGAAAACCGCCGCCGCCAATTTCAATGCCGCTAAGCGCATCGTTCATATCTCGCAATAATGATTGTTTCCGCACGAATTTGCCTTACGCACAGCGCCGGTCAAGCTGGATCGGTGGAGAGCGTTAAGGCTCTGCGCTTATGTGGGCACACCGTGGTCACATTGTGTTTAACGGGCCGATGCGACACCCCTTTGGGACCGCGCGACTTCTGCGCATACTCATCATCCCCGATCTCAAGGGGCAACTGACAGGGAGGATGCCGTGGCTTCCAACGTCCGCTTTCTCAATCCGACGACAATGGCCAAGCCGCCGGGCTACACATCGGTGGTCGAGGCGACCGGCCCCAATCGCGTCATTTTCATCGCGGGGCAGCTTGGGCTCGATACGGACAACAGACTCGTCGGTGCGCCCGGCGATTTCCGCGCGCAGGCGATGAAGGCGGTCGAGAATTTGAAGCTCGCACTCGCGTCGGTCGGCGCCACTATCAGCGACGTCGTGAAGATCAACAGCTATCTCGTCGATATGTCGCACATCTCCATCTACCGCGAAGTGCGGAACGTCAGCTTCAACATGAAGGCGCCGCCGGCAAGCACGACGATTGCGATTTCGCAGCTCGCGCGGCCGGGTGCGCTGTTTGAGATCGAGGCGGTCGCGGTGTTGCCGGCAAAGAAGAACGCATCGAAGCCTGCCGCCGCCAAGCGCAGCAAGGCGAAGGTCAAGGGCGCGCGACGAAAACGGCGGTAAGCAGCGCAAATACCGGCGGCAACACCGCGCTGGACCACAGCATGTAGCCGAAGAAGCTCGGCATCTTCGCGCCGCGTTCGCTGGCGATCGCATAGACCATGAAGTTGGGCGCGTTGCCGATATACGTCAGCGCGCCCATGAAAACGGCGCCCATCGAAATGGCGGCGAGCGTCGTGGCGAGGGCTGCCGCCGGCAGGCTGGAAGAACACCAGGTAGGTCGGCGCATTGTCGAGAAGCGCCGAAAGGAGTCCGGTCAGCCAGAAATAGGCTGCCGGATGCGGCGTGGCATCCTGTGCCGTAACCACGTTCAGCAAAGGCGCGAACAGGCCGCGGCGGCTGGCGTTGGCCCGTTCAGAGGCCGCACCAGGATCATCGCGGCGCCCGTTGTGCCGACGATACTGGCGATCAGCGTGCCAAAGGCGAGGACGCTGGCATTGAGCGCCGGCGTGCCGCGCAGGTCGCCGGTTATGAGGATGCCACCGGCAACGACGTAGAGCGCGAACAGCAGGATGAAGCTCATGTATTCGGCCAGCATCGCGTGCACAAACGCGGCCAGCGCCGTGTTCGCGTCCGTGGTAACCGCGATCGGGATCAGCGTCAGCAATGTCCAGGCGGCGGCGATCTTGCCGTAATGCGCGTGCCAGAATTTGGGGAGCAGCAACGGCCCTGTGGCGATGCTCGGAAGAATGCCGGCGAATGGCAGCGCCCAGGGCCAGTTCATGCTGTCGCCGTCGAGCGCAGCCGCGGCTTGCGCCGGGAAGGCGCAAAGACAGTGGCCGCGGCGAGGAAAATCTGCGGGTCAACTGCGCGGGCGGGGCTAGAGGCGAAGAAGAGTCTGGCACAGACGGCAGCCCGGCGCTAAGTGAATTGCCATTGCCCCACCATCGAGTGACCCATGCGCATCACCGGCATCGCCGATATCGTCGTCCCGATCTCCTCCGCCATCCGCAACGCCTACATCGACTT
>Ga0134126_10011078_pt1 | contig 11367 bp, 7 predicted proteins | sample KB31752_FD_96881 | JGI IMG/M metagenome (GOLD analysis project Ga0134126, IMG submission 96881) | Terrestrial soil microbial communities with excess Nitrogen fertilizer from Kellogg Biological Station, Michigan, USA - KB3-175-2 | ecosystem: Environmental > Terrestrial > Soil > Unclassified ... | reverse complement strand
CGGTAACGCGCCAAACGCCGCGACTGCGTCCCTGGCTGTCGAATGAATAAATGAGCGGTCCGTTGCCGGCGTCGTTATGAGTCCAATAACTTCCGGGCGACGTGCGCGAAGCGACCAGCCCGCTGCTCTCGGAGATTCCCTGATCTTCCAGGTCGGCAAGTTTGGTTGGTGGCAAATAGACGTCGTAAGAAGGCGGGGTCTGATTTCGCTCCGCAGAACCTGCCTTAGCTTTTTTTGATGACACGCCCTGGCAAGCGGAAACCATCAACAGGGTCGAAACAGTTAATACCAGGATCATGATCTCACTCGGCTTGAACATTTTTCTGCGCCAACGCTTCGCGCGCGACTTCCTTGTCATCAAAGTGGAACACTTCGCGGCCGATGATCTGGTAGTCCTCGTGCCCTTTGCCGGCAATCAGCACCAAATCATTATTGCGTGCTTCTGAGATCGCCTCGAAGATCGCCTCGCGCCGATCCGCGATTTTTCGATAAGGCTTGCCCGTCTTCTGAATTCCAACTTCGGCTTCGGCGAGTATTGTTTCCGGATCCTCAGTGCGTGGATTGTCGGAAGTTAAGATCACCACGTCGCTTAAACTTCCTGCCGCCTCGCCCATCGGCGCGCGCTTCGAACCATCGCGATCCCCACCGCAACCAAACACGGTAATAATTTTCCCCTTGGTCACTTGCCTTGCTGTGCGCAACACGTTTAGCAGTGCGTCGTCACTGTGTGCGTAATCGACCACCACCGCAAAGTCGCCATCGTGGGGAACGCGCTCGAAACGCCCCGGCGCCCCGCTGCATTTTTCCAGCGCCCGCGCTATCACATCGAGTCCATAGCCAAGCGCGAGTCCGCTGGCCACCGCCGCGAGTGTGTTGTAGATGTGCGGCGGACCAACCAGCGGCGAATGAAACTCGCGTTCGTCGCCAGGCGTACGCAGGTTGAAACGCATACCGTTCAGCGAAAACTCCGGGTCGCGTGCGGTGACGTCTGCGTCAGCAACGACTGCGTAAGTGACTACGTGCAATCCTTCTTTGCTGAGCCGCTCGGCGAGCTCCACTCCGTATGAGTCGTCAAGATTGATAACCGAGGTGCGTGGTCTACTGCCGAGCCTACCGTCAAACAGTCGCTGCTTTGCGATCCAGTAGTTCTCCATCGTCTTGTGATAGTCGAGGTGGTCGCGCGTGAGATTGGAAAAAACGGCAACCTCGAAGTCGAGCGCATCACAGCGATGAAAATCCATGGCCTGTGATGAGGCTTCCATAACCGCAGTCTTGCAACCGATCTCAACGGCCTGGCGCAGCATGCGTTGCATGTCAGTGGCTTCGGGCGTGGTTCGATCAGCCTTGAAACGTTCAGGCCCCAGCCGGTATTCAACTGTGCCGGTCATCGCTACCGGTTCACCGGCAGCCTCCGGAATCGACGCGATCAGGTAAGCGGTAGTTGTTTTTCCATTTGTCCCGGTGATGCCGACGAGTTTGAGCTCGCGAGATGGATGATGGTGAACCTCAGCTGCGGCGAGGGCCATGGCGCGTCTGACGTTTTCGACTTGAACCCATGCGCAGGCCAGCGGCAAGTCGGCAGCCGGAAGCTCCGAAATCACACCCACTGCGCCTTGCGTTATGACTTGCGGCACAAACTTGTGCGCGTCGAACAAACCACCGCGAACAGCGACAAACAAACTGCCGGGCCCGGCGCGGCGCGAATCATGACTGACATCAGTGACCACGACCTTGTCGTCTCCGGTCAGTTTTCCGTTAGTTACTTCCGCAATTCGTTGGAGAGTTATTGGTTCAATTGTCACGGTGTTGAATTCTACGCACGATCGCGGTGAGGGTAAACCACGCATGATCCTGCTGGGACCGCGGGCGCCCTCGCCTGGAAACGCGCCGACAGGCGCGAAGTCTTTTGCGCCAATCCGTTTTCGCGCTTCGCGCTCATTGCGGGCGGGTCGCCCGCGGTCCCGGCAATTCTCTTGAACGATCTGCGGAAATCTAGACATTCTGGATGCTAATCATTACGATGCTGCGCTCCATCATTCCGACCAAGTGGTGAAATAATGCTGATCAGAGTTTCACTCTCAATAGTCACAGCGATAATGCTTCTCTTATCTCTAGTCTCCAGTGCCACTACGGCTCCAGTGCCCCAATATGATCTCGTCGTCAGGAATGGCCTTGTCATCGATGGCTCCGGCCGACCCGGGTACCGTGCCGACCTCGCGATCAAAGGCGATCGCATCGTACGAATTGGCAAACTGAAAAACGTAGGCGCCGCGCGCGAGATTGATGCCACCGGTCTGGTTGTGGCGCCGGGCTTTATCGACATGCTTGGTCAGTCGGAAACCTATTTACTGATAGACCCGCGCGCGATGAGCAAAATAATGATGGGCGTAACGACCGAGGTCACCGGCGAGGGTGAATCGATCGCGCCAATCAACGAGCGACTCATCAAGGAGCAGGAAGATTTTCTCAAGCGCTTCAACCTGACCATCGACTGGCGTACGCTCGATGAGTATTTCAAACGACTCGAGAAGCAAGGCGCGGGCGTGAACCTGGCAACCTTCGTCGGCGCTACACAGCTGCGGGAATTCGTGGTCGGTTTCGACAATCGCCCGCCGACGCCGGCGGAGTTGGAACAGATGAAGCAGTTGGTCGCGGCCGCGATGAAGGATGGTGCACTCGGCGTCTCAACTTCGCTGCAATACGTGCCGGCGCGATTCGCGAAGACTGATGAACTGGTGGAACTCGCTAAGGTGGCCCGGCAGTACGGCGGGATCTACGCCACGCATCAACGTAGTGAAGCCAACGCTCTTGACGAATCGCTCGCCGAAGTTTTTCAGATCGCCCGCCAGGCCAAAATTCCGGTGGAGATCTGGCATCTGAAGACCGCTTACAAGAAGAACTGGGGCCGCATGCCTGAAGTGCTGGCGCAGATCAAACGAGCCCGCGAAGAAGGTCTCGACATCACCGCGGACATCTATCCTTACATCGCCGGCAGCACGTCTTTGAGTGCTTGCCTGCCTCCCTGGGCGCTCGAGGGCGGCACTGAAAAGATGTTGTCGCGGTTGAAAGACGCGAGCATTCGCCAGCGTCTGAAGGAAGAAATAACGACAGACCACAAGGATTGGGAAAATATTTATCTCGGCAGTGGCGGCGCAGCAGGTGTCTTGATCGGCGCGGTCGTCAATCGCGATCTGGAAGCAATGCAGGGTAAGCGGGTTTCACAGATCGCGGAGGAACAAGGCAAAGAGCCGCTCGATGCGCTGCTTGATTTGATTCTCGCTGACCACGGACAAACCGGCGCAATCTATTTCATGATGAGCGAAGATGACATGCGCACCGCGATGCAGTCATCCTTCGTCAGTTTCTGCACCGATAGTGGTGCCCGCGCTAACGACGGTCCATTGGCAGGATCAAAATCACATCCGCGTGGGTGGGGAAGCTATCCGAGAATTCTGGGCCGTTATGTTCGCGAAGAACACCTGCTAACTTTAGAACGAGCGATTCACAAGATGACCGGTATGCCTGCGAAACGCGTGGGCCTTCGCGATCGCGGTCTCCTGCTCGCCGGCTCTTTCGCCGACATAACCATCTTCGATCCAAAGACAGTAATCGATCGCGCGACCTTCGAGGCTCCCAACCAACATCCTGAAGGCATCAAGTACGTAATCGTGAACGGACAGATCAGTGTGGACGCTGGTAAACGGACACCGACGCTCGCTGGACGCGCACTGCGTGGACCCGGATACGCGCATTAAACCGTTTTGGCAGTAGCCCGACAGTCATGCAGGGCTCCGGGCCGAGTCTCAAGCCCTCCATAATTGTCGGGCTACTGCCCCGAAGACCCTAAACTGATTTAGTTATCTGCCGGAATTCATCCTCGGTCCAGGCACGCATTGTTTCGGTTTGCACATTGCCCTGCGAACCAAGCGTCAGTAGCGCTCGGGCCACACTTTCGTCGTCGGGACCTTCGATCACGCAGACGAGGTCGTAGCGGCCCATAGTCAGGTAAGTATCTTTGATCTCGACTCCCAGTTTCTTGAAAGCTTTGCGGCCTGAATCAAGGCGTTTGGGACTATCTCTTACCTTCGCGGCGCCCTGTTGGGTGTAACGAAGCAGAGTGATGTAAGTTGGCATTGAGATTCTCCTTTCAAAAATGTTGGGCACTGGCTGAAAAAACCAGTACTGGGTCAGTTTGATGTCCGATGCTTTAGCTTGTCGTGGTGTTACGACAAACTGAAGTTTGTCGGACATTTTCCTTGAAACTGACCCACTACCAAAAAAACATTGACGTGGTTTCTCAAGACGGTCATAGTATGCGCCTTTTTTCCAGCAGCGAAGCCATTCTTAAAAATTCGGCCGTCTCCCGCTGGATTCGCCGCATACCTTAAGACCAATCCGTTTTTGGAGACCCGCAGGTCCGATCTCTGAGTGGAGTCTGTATGAATGAGCAGATCAAGATGCCGCTAGTTTGCCGAAATGGACACCAGCAGCCATCCTTCGCAGAAAAATTTTGTATCTATTGCGGAGCCGTCCTGGAAATCTCCAATACTCAGGCAAACCAGCTGGCGCCCCCAGCGCTTGCTTCTACTCAGCCACCCAATCAGCAGCCTCAACCGAGACCACAACCAGGCGATCTCAATCGTCCCGGGCAAGGTCCCATCAACCCACCGCAATTCAATCAAAATTATCGTCCTTCGCCCGGACAACAGATCCAGCCACGGCCTCCTCAGGTGTTGCAAGCGATGTCTTGTTACAAGTGCGGCGGAAACGGTCAAGGCTTAGATCAGAAGACGATAATTTGTGACGATTGTAATTGGCTGAGACCTCTAAATCCGGGTTACCGGGTCGATTCTTCTACCTTTGCCTGGGCTGCAGACGGCAAAGCCATGGCTGCACTGCGTTCCGTGAAAACTTTGAACGCCGCCGCTCAGGCAGTTTCTGAAAAAGTGGGAAGGCGTTGGATCGAGTCAACTTTTAACGGCGTGCTGTTAGGGGAAAAACAACTACCGCAAATTTATGGGCAAGCAGTTCGAGCGGCGCGAATCCTCGGCATGTCGCACATGCCGGAAGTTTACCTTTCCGGTGATCGACCGTGGGATTGTCTGACATTCGGCACCGACAAGGATTCGTTTATCGTTATTGGTTCCGCGTTGGCGGGAAACTTCCAGGGGCCTGACCTGCTCTTTCTGCTAGCCCGCGAAATGGGCCACTGTCGCGCCGGGCATGCGCTTTGGAAAACCGTGATTCGCTTCTTCCTTGGTGAACAAGGTCCTGGCAAAGGAATGATGTCAGGCGGGATCTTCAACGCGATATTGAATCCGACGGCGTTAATCAGCGGCGCCTTTGAAGTTCCACTACTCGCCTGGGCACGACAAGCGGAGATAACTGCCGATCGAGCGGGATTGTTAACCGTCGGCGATGAAGAAATCGCGCGGCGTGTCTTGCTGTCGTGGTCGCTTAAGTCTTCTTTTATTTACCGGCAAATCAACCTCGACGCCTGGCTGGAACAACAAGCCGAAGACGACGAAGGTTATTCAAGACTTTCCGAACTAACCACCAGCTCGACTCCATACATCGGGCCGCGCTTGAAGTTATTGACGGAGTTTGCCAAGAGCCCTGAATTGAAGTACTGGCGTCAAATGATTCTGGATTCGATAAGACAAGGTGCGCCGCAGTCGCCTGCTAAACCTACAGCGCAGCCTGACGTGATCAAAATCAAGTGCGCAAGCTGCCAGACTCAGATGGTTGTTCCGCTGAAAGTCCTGGCTGGCAAGAATGAACTACCGGTGAAATGCCCTAACAAGCAGTGCGGGAAAATTACTCGACTTAAGAAAACAATTAAACCTACTGAGGCGCCGGCCGCGAAACAGGCTTCGAAACGAGAGCGGTCTGCCGCGAAGAAGAAACAAGATGAGGAGAACCTGAACTATGTCGACTAAGGAGACTACGATTACCACCGAAACTGGCGCCGACGGCACTGAAATGGTTTCAGAAATCAGCTCTGTGATCACAGAAACCGCGGCCGATGGTACGGAGACAGTCGCAGAAATTACCACGACCGCAGGCGACGAACCGGGAGAGGTCGAAGGACACATTACCCTGACTGAGACGGCTCCCGACGGCACTGAGACGGTGACCGAGATTACTACCAACGCCGACGGCTCGGTCATTGTCGAAGACGACAAGTCTCTGGCCGAAGAAGTTTATGAAGCTGTGTTCGATGAGGAAGCCGAGAACGACGAAACTGACGAAGCGGATTCATCTATAGACGCTTCGGCGGACATAGAGGCTTCAGCGGACGGCGACATCGAAGTAATCGAAGCCGGATCGGAATTTGAAGCGGCAGGCGGCACCCTTGACCCCGACGCCTCGCCGGCAGATTTCGGTGAAGCCGTTGATATGTCTACACCGATCGAACCGGCGTTCGGAGTTGCCGATCCGACTTATGCTGCAACCACTGCGTCAGACACCGCGGCTGATGCTTCGGCTGAAGCTGCCAAAGCTGAAGAATTGGAGCAGGAAGCCCACACCGATGCCGCCACCGAAGCTCAGTCTGCCGCGGACGAGTTTATTGCGTCAGGCGATTACGAAGCCGCCGCAGAGGCACGAGAAGTTGCTGAGAATGAAGCCTGGGAAGCCGGGTCTGACAGTATGTTGAGTGCCTATGATTCGCAGGATTTGGCGAACGCCGCGGAAAAGCAGGACGACGCTGAGTTTTATAGCGCGCAGGAAGCGATGCACGCTCAACAGGGCGACTATGAAGCGGCTCGCGAAGACGCCAGTAACGCCGGCTATGCAACCTCGGATGCGGATTCAGCAGCGGGTGGCGCTGACCACACCGGTCAATCCGATAAGGAAGCCTATGAGATGGATTGGGCGGTCCATGAAGAAAAAATGGCTGACTATCAGGCAGACAATGCCGCATCGGCCGCCGCGGACGGCAATTTTGAGCAGGCAGAAATGTATGCTGCTTCAGCTGCCGATCACCAGGCGTCAGCCGATAACTTCGGCGATCTGGGCGAACACGGAGGTGTCGGCGCCGTTTATGATTCTAGTTCGGAAGTTGCTTCGGGCGGGACCTTCGACTCGTCGTACGATGCATCAGCTTACGATGCTTCAGCAGTTGCGGTGGACACAGGCTTCGATGCCGGAATGGATACCGCGGTGGATACCAGTTATGACGCGGCGGGCACAGACGATATTTAAGATGGGACCGCATTGGATCGGCTTTGCACAAAAGTCGTCCACGCCTGGTTGTCACGGTGCCTACACAGAGTCTCGATCCACGATGAATCACGCGCACCAATCTCATTAGCACCGTGGCTTCAGCCCGGTGAGCACGGGCCATTTCAGTTTTCTTTAACCGTTTTAACGGTTTACAGGCGACACCGAAAAACCGTTGAAACGGTTAGTCTTCTTTAGCATACGCCGTGGTCAGCGGGCTGAAGCCACGGTGCTAATGAAACCGCTTCGCGTCGATCTTCGACGGGACTTTTTGTGCAAGGCTTTTTAGATCAGACTTTTATGAAAATCTTCCGCGAGTAAAGAATCCACATCAAACCCAACCACAGCAGAACAAAAACAATTGCATAAGCAAGCGAAGCATTAATTGGGGCAGCCCATGGCAGAAAGAGCTTCTGAAAGATCCAGCCTTGCAGCGAGATCGTCTCGCTGCCCCAGGGAAGCTTGATCACTCCCATCAAGCGCGCCATCATCCCCGTGCCCACATACAGTGCTATGGCGTTTACGCCGAATACCACAAAAGGCCTGGCCCAGCTTTGGTATTTTCTTATATCGATCAGCCAGTAACAGAGTGCCAGAAACTGCAGCGCCAGTCCGGCAGTGAAGAACACATATGAGCTCGTCCACAGCGCTTTGTTGATTGGGAAAAACGGATTCCAACACCAGCCAATCACCACGCAACCGGCGCCGGCGACAAACAGCCCGGTAACTTTTTCGTATTGCGACTTGTTGGTGCGCAGCCATTGTCCGGTTAGAACTCCGAAGAGCGCTGTGGCGATCGCGGGAATAGTGCTGAGGACTCCTTCCGGATCGTAGACCTTGCCCTGTTTCCAAATGTGCGGGCCAAAGATTACGCGATCGACGAACGAAGCCAGGCTTCCCTCCTTGCTGAGATCTCCTGCCGGAAACCCCGGTGCGTGCGAGCGCGTCATTACAACGCAATAAATCAGCAGCAACGCGAGAGAGACGATGATCTGTGTTCTAACTTTTGTGTTGAGAAAAATGAGCGAGGCAAAAAGGTAACAAACTGCCAGGCGCTGCAGCACACCGGGAATGCGGATTGTGGAAAGTTGAAAGTATGGCAAGCCGTTGAGAAACAATCCCAACGCGAAGATGATCAGCGTACGCCTGATAATTTTCAAATAAAGATCGCGTTTACTGCCGCCGCTTTCCATGCGCCGCCCAAAGGCGAGCGGAATCGCGACGCCAACAATGAAAACGAAAAATGGGAAGACAAGATCGGTCGGCGTCCAGCCATCCCACTCGGCGTGCTCCAACGGCCAATAGATATTGCTCCACGTGCCGGGATTGTTTACCAGCACCATGCCGGCGATCGTGATGCCGCGGAAAACATCTAAAGAAACAAGACGTGGAGGCGATGTTTTCCCTGAGTCAATCAACGTTTCTGCCATATGTTATGCGGTCCTACTCGGCTATTGAACAGAGCCTGCAATTTATTTCGAAAAAATCTCACCCAGGAAGACCGTAGTAAACGATGCGTGCCGCGTACAAGAGAAGTAGACAGGGCACATAACCTACGCTCATCCAAAATGCCGCGGTGTGATAACTCGAGATACGTGGGCGTCGATAGAGTGCAACAGCCAAACCGAGCGTTAAAATCGGCGCCGCCAGAATCAGATACGCGAGCCCCAGCGTGGCCATTCCTGACCACTTCCAAAACAGTGCCGTCAAACATCTCGCCCCGCTGGGGCGAAATCCGACAGCATAAACTCGTTGCACTTCAAACTTGAATTCGCATCTCTCAACCAAATTACGAATCGCAGCTAGCGATCCGGTGCTGCGGAAGCTGGCCGTGGCCCGAGGCCAAACGCTTCCGGGTCGGGCAGAATCGATTCCGAGTTGTAAACGCGCACCGCGTCAGCGAGTGCCTTGCTCTTGTTCAGCCACGTCAGCGCGGCCTGATCGTAGCGAACCAAAACGCTGTCGAGCCAATAGGGCCGGTTCTCTGCCAGCCACAAATTTTTGTAGCTCTGTCTAAGGATCGTCAGCTCTTCGGTCATCTCGCGCAGCGAGTTGTAGATGTTTCCCCAGTAGTTACGCAGGCGCCCAACCTTGCGCCGGTCGCTGAGATTCAGGTAAGCCTCCCAGTACTCCTGACTAAATTTTTCCATTACCTGCATTCGCCGGCCCAGGTGATCGAATCTTTGCGCGGCAAAACGCATGGCCGGAACCATCGAGCGGTTACGGCGCGCCTTCGCTCCGTTTCGCATTAACGACTCGTCCGCGTTTTCTACGGCCAGCCGCATTTCTTTAATCTGACTCTTCAGCGTCCTTGCCTGCTTCTGGAAATCTGAATTGAATGGCTCACGCCAAAACAATTCGTCGCTGGAGCGAATGCCAAGTAATTCGCTCACGCTGCCGAGACTCTGCAGCGCCTCGCTAAACTCGTGACCTTCATTGCGGAAGAAGGCCCAATCAAAATCTTCGTCAAAGACGTTTCGATCAAGCGGCTTGTTTTGCCACGAGGCAGCGGCGCCGAACACAATTCCGTGCCAGGACATCTCAAATAACGACTCGCCATCGTCGTCCCAACTTGTGTTCATCATGCCTATAGCGCCTGACGTTTGGCCGTCGCGAACAAAGTTGGCGATATTTTTCGACGCTGCATCGAGGTTAGGAAAGATCTGGTTCCAGTTGTTCACTCCCGGACACACAAACTGTTCAAGGCCGGCATCCTTGAAGGGCTTGATGCGCGATAAATAGTCGTCCTTCGCCCCATAGTCCCAGTTCATCACGATCATGTCTTTGGGAACGTTGCCGATCAGATCGGGATGGTTCAGAGCAATGTCGCCCCAAAACATCAAACGCCGATCGTAAGGCTTCAGCACTTCGCGCACACGATTCAAGTGTTCGAAGTAAATGGCGCCTACCCCGCGTGCCTTGGCAGCTTCGCGACTCTGACCTTCGCCGAGTTCAAACGTTTCGTCAGCACCGATGTGAAAAAACTTCCCGGGAAACAAATCGTTGAGTTCGCGATACCAGGCGGCGATTAGTTTGTAACTGCCTTCTTGTTGCGGCGACAAAACGTCGCCATAGGGTGTCTCCGCGAGCTCATTGTATTTTTCCAGTTTCAAAGCTTTGTGCAGGTGACCAAAAGTCTGTTGCTCTGGAACTATTTCGATGTGGTAGCGGCGCGCGTACGCAACCAGCTCGCGTATCTCATCGGGAGTAAGCGAACCACCGGCGGGCCCGACTAGCGGAGCCGAGTCGCTCGCGAACGTATGCTCCATATAGAAGGAGTGCATGTTGAGCTTGAAAGCCGCAAAGGTTCGCAACTGGCGCTTGATGTATTCGACGGTGGGAACCGGGCCGCGGCTAATGTCGTCTGAGACACCACGCCAACGCATTGCCGGCCAATCTACAATTTCTACTGCCGGAATGAACGCCACCGCTCCCTCGCCGCGCACAAGTTGTTTCAGCGTCTGTAGTCCGTAAAAAGTGCCCGCTGCCGACTTGCCCGCTACCAGAACTTCATCAGCGTTAACCGCCAACACGTAGCCTTCGGGATCCAGGTTTGCGGGAACACTAACCTCGAATCTCTTCAGCGCAGCTTGCACGGACGGGAGATCAAGGCTGCCGATTAGAATCGAGTGGCGTGCACGCGAGCCTCCAATCTTCATCGTCAGCCCGGCTGTCTCCTGGACATCGTTTGCAAAATCTGTCGCCGCGAAGCGATCGTCCTCGGAGCGTGGATCAGCCAGCACGATGCGACTGACATTAGTAAGCCGAAACCGATCCGGCTTCAGCGCGATCTGTCTTGGCTGAGGTATTAGCTGGACGAAATCGCTGTCGGATTTTTGCTGGGCTATCGCAACGGAATAACTGACGAACACTAAGATCAGAAGGTCCAACGGACGTGGAAGTGCGCTTCGTGTTAAAGTGTGCAGCATTAAAGATAGAACGCCGGAAGCAAGACTTGGCAAGAACGGTATGAGTATTTAACCGAAATCGGCCGTGAACACAATGGCCGATTGTACGCAGTGGTTCTGATGTGTGTTGAAACTAATTTGGACAGACAAGAAGGTCTGTCGTACGCGAGGAACAGCTCTTGTCGTTGATGCTTCAGGAAATTGCCGAGCAACCTGAGGCGCTGGCACGCACCAT
>Ga0134126_10011077_pt1 | contig 11367 bp, 12 predicted proteins | sample KB31752_FD_96881 | JGI IMG/M metagenome (GOLD analysis project Ga0134126, IMG submission 96881) | Terrestrial soil microbial communities with excess Nitrogen fertilizer from Kellogg Biological Station, Michigan, USA - KB3-175-2 | ecosystem: Environmental > Terrestrial > Soil > Unclassified ... | reverse complement strand
GCAAATTTTGGAACCTGTTGGGGGTGAAATTCCCGCTACTTGTGGTGCCGCCACCGCTGTTTGTGCCGCCGGTTGCAGTTTGACCGCCGGTAGGGCCACCACCGCCGCCGCCGCCACCGCCACCTCCGCCAATACTGCCTGTCGTCAGCGAGTCTTCAGCCTGCGCAAAAGTCGTTTGGCTGCACATGCCAGCGCAAGCCGCGTCGAAAGACCAGGAAGACGACGATTGGAGTGCGATCTCAATTCGTCCACCGCTTGATGTTACGACGGCCGTGTCGCCGACTTTCGTTAATTCGATACAATTGCCGGCCGCGCAAACATGAGCCTGGCCTTCCTTTAGGACCACGGTGTTTTTCAATTGTTGGACCAGGAAGTCGAGCGTCGTCCCGCGTACGCCAAGCGTCGCTAGCGGCGTGTTGATTACGTAGGACTCCTTGGCCAAATTGCCTGTGATGAAACGGAATGACCCGAGCGTAAGCTTTACGGCGATATCACCGATGCCTTTTTCACCGGCAAAAACGGCTCGATCAAGCTTCAAGGTGGAGTTCGGACCTAACAGCAAGTTTGTACTGTCACGCAGGACGAATTTCGCACTACTGTCCGTATTGGTACGGACGAGCTCATCCCGGACAATGTCGTCTCCACCAACTATCTTAGAAACTGTCGGCTCAACCTGTGAAACGTCGTTTCGAATGACGACCGCGAGGCCAATCTGTTCCGGCGCCGACAGTGCAGGGCGCACCACAGCGGCGGAAAATGCAATTTGAAAAATCGCACACAAATATACTGGGTGCTTCATGTTCTACTCACCCGACCTGGCCGCTACCCCTGCAATGCGGCCAAACACCGGAGGGCTTCAAATATACGCCGGAGACTACGGCTATTTTGCGCCGAAGGGGACCAAGTCCCGCGCTCGGTTGCCTGCGTCGGGATGTCTGCTTCTGGCCACTTTTGAGACCCGCCGATGCACCGTAAGAATATCCGGAGTTGGAGGCAGACCGGAAGTGAGCAGGGCAGCGTCAATCCTCAGCTCGCCGGCGGAATACCGGCTGGACCGACCGGCCGACCAGATAAGCGTCCGGACCTTCGTCAAGCGCCTTTCTGTAGACGGCAAACGCTCCGTCAACGGCGTCGACCGTCCGGTCGATGTCGAGGTCTGAATGCGAATAGCTGACGACCAGGGATGGAGCCAGGACGCCGCGGCGAATCATTTCCTGAAGGAAGAGGGTTCTGAATATCTGCGAAGCCGCGCCATCGCGATCCCGGCACGCATAGACGAGGTTGCAGGGTTGGCCGGCGAGGGTGAATTGGCCGCCCAGGTGGTGACGGCGGGCGGCGGCCTCGATGCCGGTCTGCAGCCGAAGGCCCTGCTTGTGCAGGGTTTCGATCACCGGCTCGTGCCGGTACACGTCCATGACCGCTAGCGATGCCGCCAGCGCATGTGTCTCGGCACCGTGGGTCGTGGACAGCAGAAAGACACGGTCGCGATTGTGGTCAAGGCCACCGAGTCGCATAATCTCGCGCCTGCCGACCACCGCGGAGATTGCGAAACCGTTGCCGAGCGCCTTTCCGAACGTTGACAGATCCGCCTTGATTCCATAGTGGCGCTGGGCGGTGCAATCCGGCCAGCGGAAGCCGGTGATCATCTCATCGATGATCAAGAGGGTACCATTGCGGTCGCACAGGACGCGCAATCCAGCGAGAAAGCCGGGCGCCGGCGGTACCTCCTTTTCCGCCTCGAGGATGATCGCCGCGATCTGCTGGGGATGGGCGGCGAACAAGGCCGCGACCGAGGCCAGATCATTGTAGCGGAATGTGAGCGTCAGGCGCGCCGTCGACGGTGGGATGCCTGCGTTCATCGGCGTGGTGCATATCGCCCAATCATCATAAGAGAAGAACGGGTGGTCCGCGCAAAGTGCGACCATGTCGCGGCCGGTGAACGCGCGGGCGAGGCGCATCGCCGCCGTAGTCGCAGATGACCCATCCTTGGTAAATTTCGCCATCTCGGCGCCAGGCACCAGGCTCAGCAACTGCTCGGCGCACTCGACCTCCAGCGGGGACGGACGAGTAAAGTTTGATCCGAGGTTGATGTGCTTGCTGACAGCACTGACAACTGCAGGATAAGCATGGCCCAGCGATACCGCACGAAGCCCCATGCCGTACTCGATGAATTCGTTGCCGTCGGTATCCCAGACGTGACAACCAAGACCCTTGGCAATGAAGCCCGGCGCCTCGACAGGATATTGGTCGTCGCCCTTCGCATAAGTATGAGCGCCGCCCGGAATGGCCGCATGTGCACGACGACGCAGCGCCTCGCTGCCGGAATACTTAAAAGAGGGATTCTCGGAGATAGTGGCGCTAATAGTGCCGACAGCACTGGCCCTGGTCAAAGTCATCCGCAGACCCTTACAAAACTCTTCCAGATTACTTGTGACAACTCGGCGATTTATTGAGGAAGCTCAATTAAGCCTTGCCTTGCATTTACCGAAATCGGTGATCATTTCGAAGCTGCCGAATGCCATAGCTAGCCGTCTCGACAAACGGCGAAATAACTCCCAAGAATCCTTCGCTTCACGAATGTGGTCGAACATCACGACGGCGGCAACTTCGTTGCTCGCGAACCTCTCACGCGGCGACTTCCAGCGATTCTGCGATTGATCATGAATTGGCGCCACCGATCGCGAAACAAGCAAGGGCGTTAGCTCGGCAGTGCTGGTCACGACGCGTCCTGTCATTCGAACTTAGCGACTTATTCAATGACTTGCGTTGCGATAATCGGCTTGGCCCCCTGCGACAGATGTGCGGCACCTGAAATTAGCGACCTTGGGATTTCCGATTTGTCTTTAAAGCGGTCACAATTGGTTGTTCATCGTTCTACAGATACGGCCATTTATCGTCGATTTCCCTTGCCGCAACGTCATTGTTGGCCTTCGCGTGCTCGGTCTTGATTTTTTCAATCAAAGCGGCACGCTTCTTGAGGTCAGTCTCTCCGCTTGCCTGCCTGGAGAGGCGTTCCAGCTCAAGATCGACTATGTTCCTCGTCATCACTGCGATCCACTTGCTAATTCATCGGAAATTTTTTATTCAACACGGGGTCGAGCCGACGCTCATAATAGCGCTCAAACGCTAAACGGATTAATTCCAATCTCTCTCCTGATTGGCTGACGAATGGCGTCGGACTCCAAGAGCGGAGTTCCTGCCAAGTGATCTGTATTATCAGCACGAATGCTCAGAGAAACTTGACCAATATCAAATCTCAACCTATGCCGATTCGACGCCTTTGCTCACTTTCAGCAGCCGGCCACGCTTGAGAAGCGTCGGCGGTTGTAAGATTATCGCCGCGACGGATGTGTGCGCATGTCGGACCCCTTGCGCAGGGCGGATTATTCTTTTTTCGGGGCAGCCAGTTGCACGAGACGGTACCGAACAAGACTAATGTCGCGCTACAGTGTTGATTTTCGGACCGTGCACTATGACGACGTCGTCGCCCGGTCCGGCGCGCTCAACATCGATTCCCGCTGCACGGGAGCAACTTTGCGCGACTTTGAGGGCGAGCGATCTTGCGCATCTGCCAGAAGAGGCGGTTGCGCTTTACGACGATGACGCCGCGAAGGGTGAGCGCATACTGGATTTCGGCGATAGACTTCTGCGCAACACACAAACCAGCGACGACAAGGTTACGCATTGAGCTCAATCCCCAGGTGGGCTTAAGTCGGGAGTCGGCGATAGCTGCGCATCCGGGTGGATGACTATTTGTCGCTGACCAGACCCGTGCCGTGTCGATCCATATTTCAAGCAGGCAGGATTGGATGGATCTGACGAAGCGTTTGTTAGCGCTGGCGCCGGATATTGATATCTTCAGCCAAAAATTGCTGGTGAAGGGATGTCGCTGTCAGATTACGGAGGCCGGCCGGACGCTTTTCGCGTCGATTCGAGAAGCCGGCGGCGCCGCTGTCAAACGTCGGACGGTGGGGTTGAATCGCAAGGGCGATTTAGAGCCGCGTTTCAGAAGAATAGGTCTTTTTTGCGTGAAAGAGCGCGGCAACTCGTCGCCGGCAGTTATTAGCAATAGTCAAATTCCACAGCTCGGGCGACGGCACTTTAGGTAAAGAGCACTTACGGGTTGGACGTTCAGGAGGAGTTATCTGGCGGGATGGATGACCAAATGCATCGTCTTGCCGACACTCGCATGATCCCAGTCTGGCCCAATCTCCCGGGCGGAACAACTAGACTCAGATGAACTCAAAAGCTGAGGGCCGGCCGATGCCTGGGAGCGAGTTGGAAGTTCCGGGCATCCCCCTCAACGACGGCCACAGCATTCCACAACTCGGGCTCGGCACGTGGCAAATTAATGATGCCATGGCGCCGGAAATCGTCGGAGCCGCCATCGGCTGCGGCTACCGGCTGATCGACACCGCGGCAAATTATCGCAACGAGTGCGGTGTAGGTCGAGCTCTCGAAAAAAGCGGGCTGCCGCGGGACCACCTCTTTGTAACGACCAAGCTTATGAACGATTGTCACGGCTATGATCAGAGTCTGCGCGCTTTCGAAAAGAGCGTAGGCAAGCTCGGGCTTGACGTGATCGACCTCTACCTTATTCACTGGCCTGTGCCGCAGCGTGGCCTTTATGTTGATACATGGCGGGCCTTCATCGAGTTGAAGAAACAGGGACGCGTGAGATCGATCGGCGTCTCCAACTTCACGGCGCAGCAACTGGAGCGGATTATCAACGAAACCGGTGTAGTGCCCGCGCTCAATCAGGTTGAACTTCATCCGGTTTTCCAGCAGCGGTCCTTGAGAGAAATTCATCGCCGGTACAAAATCGCCACCGAGGCTTGGAGCCCGTTAGGACAGGGCAGGAGCCTCAGCCATCCCACCATCAGAACGATTGCCAACCGCTACGGGCGAACACCGGCGCAGGTCGTCCTGCGCTGGCACGTCGAATGCGGCCTAGTTGCGGTACCTAAGTCGGTGACCCCCGCTCACCTCGCAAAGAACATTGATGTGTTCACTTTTGCGCTTGCTAGCCAAGACCACGATGCGATTTCAAGACTCGATAGTACGAACGGACGCATTGGCTACGACCCAGGTACCCAAGGATGGTGATCAGAATCTATCTGTACGACCGCATCGCCCGCGAAGGAGCGTATTGTGAATACTCTTGATCGGGTGATGGCTGAGAGAGGTAATACGTCGGGTTTTGATTATCTGCGGCTGCTCCTCGCAATTGGCGTCCTTTGTATCCATAGCTTCACAACCTCGTACGGACGACCTGGCGAAGCATTTCTCTTGGCATTGCCTTGGCGACCTTTTTACAACGCCGTTCTCCCTATGTTTTTTGCACTAAGCGGCTTTCTTGTAACCGGAAGCTATTTCAGGACCAAAGGCATCGGCGAGTTCGTGATGCTGAGAATTTTGCGAATCGCTCCAGCTCTTGCCGTCGAGGTCTTTTTGTGCGCTCTAATCCTTGGCTCGATCTTCACAACGCTGCCGCTGGTGAAGTACTTCTCTCATCCCACCTTCTGGAGCTACTTCGGCAACCTAATTGGCTGGATCCACTTCCTTCTGCCCGGGGTTTTCGAGGACAATCCCTACAATATCGTGAATCTTTCGCTCTGGACGGTCCCATATGAACTTGAGTGCTACATCGCCATTGTGGCGTTGGCGCTGCTCGGGTTGCTAAAATCGAGGTTCGCCGTCGTATTGCTTTTGGTCGTTGGGCTCATCGCGCTATTTGTTGTTTCCTTCCATGGAGGAACGCCGCCTCCAGGCGATCGACTACTTCCGCACCGCCTTCTTGTTTTGAGTTTTCTGTCGGGTGTGCTAATCTTCCTTTATCGCGATAAGGTCGTGATCGCGCCGTGGCTCACGGCGGCGTCGAGTCTCGCCATGCTGGTGGTGTTGAATTTCCCCGTTTCCGCGCAGTTCTACCCGCCACTTGTCGGCTACGCCACCGTGGCACTCGGGATGTCGAATCCGCGCAGGACATTTTTGATCAATACCGGCGACTATTCCTATGGCATCTATCTATACGCATTCCCAATCCAACAAGCATATGTACACCTCGCATCTCGGCCAGAATGGCGGTTGAACATTGTCTTTGCGCTGCCGATTACAATCTGTTTCGCAGTGTTTTCGTGGCACTGCGTCGAAAAGCATGTTCTAAAGCTTAAAAAGCCACTGTTTCGTAACGAGAGAAAACATTCTTGCGAAACGACGATGAGATTTGGCCGGCCTGTAATCAGTCGTTGATGCGTTGCTCGCACTCACGATGATCTCGTCTGGTTACATCCAGCGCGAAGCTCCAATCGTAATCCAAATCTAGCTGGTGGTGCCGGATTCGCTATGATTGCCTGGTCGCTCCCATGCTGCGCTCAGGCTCGGCAAAAGCCAAGGCCCCGCTTTGCAGTAATGCTCTTCCCCTGTAGGATCGCGCCAACACGACCAGCATTCAGCGGTCGGTAGGGCAACGGGAGGATTTTCATGCGTCGCAATATTATCGTCGCGCTCGCGCTCATGTTGTTTGAAGCGGGGCTCACCGCCGCTGCGGTCGCGCAGCAACCGGTGAAGCTCGGTGTCCTCAACGACCAGTCGGGACTGTATGCGGATCTGACCGGCATGGGCTCGGTCTATGCCGCGCGCATGGCGGTCGAGGATTACGGCGGCAAAGTGCTGGGCCGGCCGATCGAAGTCATCTTCGCCGACCACCAGAACAAGCCCGACGTCGGCGCCAACATCGCGCGGCAATGGATCGAGAACGACGGCGTCAACGTTATCCTCGACATTCCCAATTCGGCCGTGGGGCTCGCCGTGCGCGAGGTAACGCGCACGCACGACGCCGTCGACATCAACACCGGCGCTGCCAGCTCGGATCTCACTGGAAAAGCCTGTTCGCCGCATGGCGTGCACTGGAGCTTCGATACCTACGGCCTTGCGGCTACCACCGGCCGGGCATTGGTGAAGCAGGGGGGGGATACCTGGTTTTTCATCACCGCCGACTACGCATTCGGGCATGCCCTCGAGCGCGATACCGCGGCGTTCGTCACGGCCGGCGGCGGCAAGGTGCTGGGGGCTGTGCGCCACCCGATCAATACCGCCGACTTTTCGTCCTATCTGCTGCAGGCGCAAGCCTCGAAAGCGAAGGTCATCGCTTTTGCGAACGCAGGCGGCGACACCATCAACGCGATCAAACAGGCCGCGGAATTCGGCCTCGGCCGCGGCAGCGACCAGCGCCTGGCGGCGCTCCTGCTGCAGTTTCCCGACACCCACGCGCTTGGCCTCGAAGCCGCGCAAGGCCTGATCGCGTCTGAAACCTTCTTCTGGGACCTCGACGACAAGACCCGCGCCTGGACCAAACGCTTCCTCGCCCTCAACGGCGGCAAGCCGCCAAGCATGATCCATGCCGGGACCTACGGCGCGACGTTGCACTACCTCAAGGCGGTGGCGGCAGCCGGCACGACCGACGCCACCAAGGTGGTTGCGAAGATGAAGGAACTGCCGATCGATGACTTCTACACCAAGGGCACCGTGCGCGAGGACGGGCGTGTGATGCGGCCTTATTATCTGCTGCAGGTGAAGAAGCCATCGGAATCCAAATATCCCTTCGATTATCTCAAGCTGCTCGCCACGGTGCCGGCCGAGGAAGCGGCGCGCCCCTTGAGCGAGAGCGCGTGCCCGATGGTGAAACACGGTTGAGATAGGTCGCGGCTACGCGTCGACGGCCCGCGCGCTGGTCGGGCGCCGATGGGAGCCGAGTCGATGAAGCTCGCCCTGAGGTGGCCGGCGGCCGTCGCGCAAACGGGCGCTGTTTTGTGGCGCGCCCTCGAAGGGTGGCGGCCGGCCGAGGGATGGATTCCGGGTTCGCCTGCGCTTCGCTCCAGTGCCCCGGATGACTGGCTCGACCGCATTGGCTCGGGAACGACCGCTTCAGGCCACAATTGACCCGTTACCCTTTTGCAGATCGAACCCCTTGCCGCCATGCCGACGGCGTCACACCCATGGTCCTTTTGAAAGAGCGGCTGAAGGCGGCTTCGGACTCGTAGCCGATTTCGGACGCGATCGCCGCCATGTTCAGATTTCTGCGATTCAACATTTCCGATGCGACCTGCATTCGCCATTGCGCGAGATAATGCATTGGTGGCATCCCGACGAATTGCATAAATCGTTCCGCGAAAACGCTTCGCGACACCCCGCATTGCCGTGCAAGGCCTTCGATCGTCCAACTGAACGACGGCCGCGCGTGGATCAGCGCCAGCGCCTTGCTGATTGACGGATCGCGTAAACCGGCCAGCCAGCCGGTCTTTTGTATCGGCAATGTCTCGATGTAGCGCCGTACCACGTCAATGAACATCAATTCGCTGAGCTTCGTCAGTACGCTTTCGCTGCCCGCGCGTTGATCGGCGACCTCCGCGACTGCAAAGTGGATGAATTGGCCGAGCCAGCCGGTATCGTTGCTGCGTGGGTCACCCGCCTTCAGCATCGGCGGCAACGCCTCGAGCAGCGGGTTGAAGGGACGTGAGTCGCAAGCGAGATACCCGCATACTAGCCTCGCGGAGGCGCTGCCGCCGCTCGCAAGGTTGACATGAAACGGAAGCCGGCCAGCGTCGGCGAGGTCAAAGAAATCGGCAGTAGGCGGCTCCGCCCGCATTCCGGCGTGGCTCGACATAATATGGGGGTCGGCGTTGGTGAAGACCACCACTTCACCCGCTTCGAGCGGGACCGCTTCCCCACCCATAAGGCTGGCATAGCAGCGGCCTTCTATCACGACGTGATAGGCAATCAGATGATCGGCCCCTGGCAGCACCCTTGGCAGGATCAAATCCCGCACCGGCGAGTGAACCGACCAGGGCTCCTGCGCCACGACATCGAAGTAAGTGGCGCCGGTGAGCCTGACGGTCTTCAGGACATCGGATAGGGCGTCTTCGGCCATTCTTTGTGTCCCCGGGCACTTCGGTTGAGTTTGGGTCGTTGCAGATATGTCGTGCGAAGCCGCGATCGGTTCGATTACGCGCGGAGGCACATGGCGTTATCGGGACGCATGATCAAGCAATCGGGACGTTCGATCAAAAAAGCTTCGTGGATCTATTCCGGCCTCAAATCGGCAACTGAAAGGCAGTGGCGCGAAAGCCGGGGGCCCGATCAAGAAATACGAACGCGCGATCATTCCACACCTGGTGAAAACAGGTCAGAAGAGCGCATGAATACGTCGCCAAAAGAAGGAGATCTGATGATGATCGCGCATAGAGGCAATTGCTTTTGTGGTGTCGTAGAGATCCAGGTGCAGGGTACGCCGGAAGGAATGGGTTATTGCCACTGCTCGTCCTGCCGCTCATGGTCCGCCGCCCCCGTGACCGCGTTCACGCTGTGGAAGCCCCAAAACGTCCGGGTCACGAAAGGAGCGGAGTTCATTGGTAAGTTCATGAAGACGGAGGCCAGCCTCCGTCAATATTGCAAGCGGTGCGGCGGGCATCTGATGACTGATCATCCTCAGCTCGGCCTGGTTGACGTCTACGCGGCGACGATCCCCACCATGAGGTTCGCTCCCTCCTTGCACGTCAACTACTCGGAGGCGGTCTTGCCGATGAAAGACGGACTGCCGAAACTGAGAGATTTCCCCGCGGAAATGGGGGGCTCCGGCGATGTCGTTCCTGAGTAGCCCCGGCGTGAAGCGGCAGGTCGCTTTGGTCTGCGTCAGGCTTCTCGCGCAATGCGTTATGACATCGTCGATTCCACAGGCCGGCATGGATGAGGTTGATGTGAAAAGCGTTCGGACAAACAAGACGCCGATGTCGGCCATGTCAGGGCATGATCGGCGGCCTGTTTGCCGCTCGCCGCGACTCTCGGCCGAACTTCACATGCAACTACCCATAGTCAACAAGGACTATCAACAAGTCCGAATCCAATCGGATGCTGGCTCTGGTCCGGGCGGCGCGAGCATGCATCGACTTGCGACCGGATAATTACTGATCGTTTATTTTAAACGTAGAAAAGGGAGCTAGCCAAATGAATCCAAACAAAGCACTTTGGGAAAAAGGCGACTTTACTCGCATTGCAGAGAGCATGAGGGAGAGCGGAGAGGCGCTCGTCAGGGGTATCGGGATCACCGAAGGACTCCAAGTCCTGGATATTGGTTGCGGTGATGGAACGACCGCAATACCCGAGGCTCGGGCCGGAGCGGACGTGTTGGGTGTCGATATCGCGAAGAATCTCGTCGCGGCTGGGAACAAGCGGGCCAGGCAGCTTGGCCTCACAAATTGTAAATTTCAGGAAGGCGATGCGTCTAATTTAGAAGACCTTAAAGATCAGACGTTTGACCTCGTCGTGAGTATCTTTGGAGCGATGTTCGCGCCAAAGCCGTTTGATGTCGCCAAAGAGATGGTGCGGGTAACCCGACGCGGCGGGAAAATCGTGATGGGAAACTGGATTCCCAATGATCCAACGTTGGTCGCCCAAATTCTGAAGATCAGCGCAACGTATTCTCCGCCACCGACGGAAGGTTTTGTCAGTCCCATGACATGGGGAATCGAGAACAACGTGCTCGAACGATTTGCAGGCGCTGGGGTTCCCAAGAAAATATCTCATTCGTTAGAGACACGTACACTTTCAATTTTTCCCGGGAAACCATCAGAACTCGTAGACGCATTCAGAAAATATTATGGCCCAACCATGAATGCGTTCGAAGCCGCGGAAAAGAATGATCGAGCCGGTGATTTGCAGTCGGAACTGGAAAATTTGTTCAACAGACAGAACAAAAGCACGAACAACGATGCTACCTCCATTCCTGCGACGTTCTTACGAGTTACGGCTATACGCGGTTAGAGAAGAGAGTTCGCCGAATCTTTCGTACCTGGCAGCCGCCTCCGGGCGGCTGTTCCTTTGGCGGTCTTGCGGTCGCTCCAATCCGTTCGTGGCGCACTTGGGACATGCCGACCGGTGCCGCGCGCCCCGCAGCGGCCACTAGACTAACGTTGGTCGTGGACAAGAGTTTGGAGATGCCGCTGTCCGCGCGCCCAACGGCGCGCGCTTTCGATGAGCGCAATCACTGACCGACCGGATCCTAGTCTTTCGTCGATTCTTACGATGTGCTCAGAACTCTCAGCCGCGTTTATCCGCACGAAGATTCTTGCGGAGAGTTTGCGCGCGTTCTTAAGGCAATCTCGGGTGAATGCCTTGCGCTCGGGCGCGACCGCGTCTTAAAGGTCGATGATAATGGCGTCAGCGATGGGAAGCAGCTGCTTTGACGAACCGTTCGGGTCTGTCGGCCAGCGATGTTTTCAGCACTAAGGCTCTGGTTGGGAATGAGACCGGCAGCTAACCATGTCCGGCCGCGATCCCACATGACCCGAGAAAAAGAGGCTCGTCGGCCAG
>Ga0134126_10011076_pt1 | contig 11368 bp, 7 predicted proteins | sample KB31752_FD_96881 | JGI IMG/M metagenome (GOLD analysis project Ga0134126, IMG submission 96881) | Terrestrial soil microbial communities with excess Nitrogen fertilizer from Kellogg Biological Station, Michigan, USA - KB3-175-2 | ecosystem: Environmental > Terrestrial > Soil > Unclassified ... | reverse complement strand
GCGCCGAGCCAGGCGAGCGTCGCCGGATGCGCGTCGATCACCGTCACCACGCCGCAATGCGGCGGCACGTCGACCAGCAGCCGTTCGATGTGCGAGCGTGCATGAACGAGGCCGCGTTCGCGCGCGCGCTGCGCCGCGGTCCAGCCGGCGTTGAGCCGGTCGGCCGAAGTGACGGCGAGCAGGCCGACGTCGCGGCGGTCTTCCGCCATCAGGCCGACGGCTTCGATGGCTTCCGGCGCGATAGCGCCGGTATAGGCGACGATGACCTGGCAGTTCGGCCCCGGCTTGCGCATCCAATAGGCGCCATCGACGATCTGTTGGCGCAGTTCGTCGGTCATCTGCCGTTGGATCTGCTCGATCGGCCGCGTCGACAGCCGCAGATAGACCGAGCCGCCGGTCTCGTCGCGCAGCCAGTTCCGCTCCGAAATCTCGCCGCCGCCTTTTTGCATGTAGGCGAAGGCCCAGGCCATGATCGCCGCGAGCTCGTCGACGTAAGCCGGCTCGAAGCTCGCGAGCCCGTCCTGCGCGAGGCCGATGAGCGGCTCGGCGATCGACTGATGCGCGCCGCCTTCGCCGGCAAGCGTAATGCCCGAGGGCGTGCCGACCACCATAAAACGGGCGTCCTGGTAACAGGCGTAGTTGAGCGCATCCAGCCCGCGCGCGATGAACGGATCGTACAGCGTGCCGATCGGCAGCAGCCGCTCGCCGTTGATCGCATGCGACAGGCCGAGCGCCGACAACGCGATAAACAGGTTCATCTCGGCGATGCCGAGCTCAATGTGCTGGCCCTGCGGCGAGAATTCCCAATTGAAGGTCGACGGGATGTGCTCGCTCTTGAACGTGTCGGCCATTTTCTCGCGCGCGAACAGCCCGCGACGGTTCACCCACGGCCCGAGATTGGTGGACACGGTAACGTCGGGCGAGGTGGTGACGATGTGGCGGGCGAAATCATCGTCGCCGCGGCCGATCTCGTTGAGTAGCGCGCCGAAGCCGGTCTGCGTCGAGGTGACGGCCTGCGCCGCAACCTTCAGCTCTCCGGGCACTTCGATTTGCGCGGCCTTCAGGCGCCGCTCGCCGGAGGCGGCAAAGGGTACGCGTCCGAGGAAGGCTCGCAATGCGTCGGGTGGCAGCGTGAGGCCCTCGAACGCGTCCCATTCGTGTCCCGGCCGCACATTCATCGCCTGGCGGAACGTCTCCATCTGCGCCGGCGTCATCAGGCCGGCGTGGTTGTCCTTGTGGCCGGCCATCGGCAGGCCGAAGCCTTTCACCGTGTAGGCAATGAAACAGGTCGGTTTGTCGCTGTCCGCATTGCGGAAGGCCTCCAGCAGCGAGGGCAGATCGTGCCCGCCGAGATTGTTCATCAGGGCTGCAAGCTCGTCGTCCGAGCGCTTCTCGATCAGCCGCGAAACGTCGCCCTGATCGCCGATCTCGTCGTTCAGGCGCTTGCGCCAGGCGTTGCCTCCGGCAAACACCAGCGCCGAATAAAGCTGGTTGGGACAATTATTGATCCATTCGCGCAGCTTTTCTCCGCCCGGCTCGTTGAAGGCGGCCTGTTGCAGCGAGCCGTATTTCAGGATCACCACGTTCCAGCCGAAGTTCTTGAACAGCTGCTCGTAGCGCTCCCACAGACCCTCGCGCACGACGGCGTCGAGGCTCTGCCGGTTATAGTCGATCACCCACCAGCAATTGCGCAGGCCCTGCTTCCAGCCTTCGAGCAGTGCTTCGAAGATGTTGCCCTCGTCGAGCTCGGCATCGCCGACCAGCGCGATCATGCGCCCCTCGGGGCGGCTTGTGCCCCAGCCGTGCGCGCGGACGTAGTCCTGCACCAGCGACGAAAACAGTGTCTGCGCGACGCCGAGGCCGACCGAGCCGGTGGAGAAATCGACGTCGTCGGCGTCCTTGGTGCGCGATGGATAGCTTTGCGCGCCCTTGTAGCCGCGGAACGCTTCCAGCCGCTCGCGCGTCTGCTTGCCGAGCAGATACTGGATGGCGTGGAAAATCGGCGAAGCGTGCGGCTTGACCGCGACGCGGTCCTGCGGCCGCAGCACGGCGAAATAGAGCGCCGTCATGATGGTGGCGAGCGATGCGGAAGAGGCCTGGTGGCCGCCGACCTTCACGCCGTCGTCGTTCTCGCGCAGGTGGTTGGCGTTGTGGATGGTCCAGCTCGCCAGCCACAGCACCTTCTTTTCCAGCTCACGCAGGACGGCAAGATCGTCGCTCATCGTGGCAGCCTAGCGCGAACGGCGCGCGGCGGGAATAAGCCCGCGATCAGCGCTGCGCGGCCCTCGGATTGGCCGGCGCGTCGAGCACCGTCTTACAGGCCGCCGGCAGGTCGGCGAGCATCAGCGGCTTGGGCGGATGCGCGGGCGTGGTGATGTGGGGGTGCAGCACCTTGTCCGAGAACCAGTAGGCAAGGTCCTTGTCGGCGCAGCCGTCGCCGCCCGGGACTGGTGGCTGCTTGCGGCAATTCGGCGAATCCGCCGGGCATTTCAGCCGCACGTGGATGTGGTCGTTGTGGCCGTACCAGGGGCGCACCTTGTCCATCCAGCTATCGTGCTTGGGATCCTTGACCCGGCACAGTTCCTTCTTGATCGCGGCATTGACCAGCACGCGCTCGACCTCCGGCTGTTCCGCCGCAGTGCGGATGAACGCAACGTCGGCCGGCGACCAGGTCTTCGGATTGATGTGCTTCCAGTCGTCGGAAACGAGATTGGTCGCGGAGATTTTTTCGCGTTCCTCCTTGGTCAGCCTGTGGTCAGGTTCCGGCATGAACCAGATGTCGACGTCGAGGCCGATCTGGTGGCTCATATGCCCGAACGGCAGCGGGCCGCCGCGCGGCTGCGCCATGTCGCCGATGAGGATGCCGTGCCAGCCGGTCGCTTTCGCGGCGAGCGGAGCAAAACGTTCGAGGAAGCGGACCAGCTCGGGATGGCCCCAGTTCCGGTTGCGCGAGAGGCGCATGACCTGCCAGTTCGGACCGTTCACTGGCAATTCGACGCCGCCTTGCAGGCAGCCGCGCGGGTAATAGCCGATGGCCATAGCCTTGCCGAGCGTCGGTAGCTCGGCGTGCGAGAACAGTTGCTTGGCCGGCTGCTTGTCTTCGGCCGTCACGGGCTTTGCCGGAGGCATGGGCGCCGGAACGGCAACCGCAGGTGTTGGCGCCGGCGCAGGCGTTGTCGCGGGCGGCGGCGCGCTGACGACGGGCGCTGGTGGCTGCTCCGCTGGTGCCGTTACAACCGGAGCCGGAAGTGGAGCGGAAATCACCGGCGGCGGAACCGGAGCGGCGGGCGCAACCGGCGACGGTGCAGGCGATGAAGGAACCGGCGCTGCGACCGCGGCCGGCTGATCCGTTTGCGCCGGCGGCGTTTGCGCAACCGCGATCCGGTCGGCGACGGCGAAACCGCCGGCGACCAGAATGAAAGTCAGGGCGAAGAGAGCCGCAATCCGCATGGCCATGACCAGCCGATCTACCGATTCCGGCCGCACCTGTCAGGTTAAATGCGCCGGATGGTTTAGGCCGCTTGTCGGCGGACGCTTTCTTGCGCCGCCCGGCCGGCACGAAATCCTCAATCCGGCCAAGCACTTTTATGGTTAATCATAGCTTTACAAGAACGCCCGTGGCGGCGATGCTTGGCCCGTGGTGCTGTGGAATAGGGCTTTGGGTCATGCGTGGCTTTGGAATTGCTGTCTTGGGCGTGTTGGTCTGTCTGTCTACATCCGCGAAAGCCGACATTCTCGTCACCATCAGCAAATCGCAGCAACGGCTGGCTGTGTCGGTGGACGGAAGCGAGATGTACCGCTGGCCGGTGTCCACGGGACGCCGCGGCCATGCGACGCCGAACGGCACCTTCCATCCGACGCACCTCGAGCGGCACTGGTATTCGCACCAGTATCAAATGACGCCGATGCCGTGGGCCATGTTTTTCTTCCGCGGCTACGCGGTGCACGGCACCATGGAAGCCTACAATCTCGGCCACGCCGCTTCGCACGGTTGCGTGCGCCTGCGCCCCGATCACGCCGCGACATTGTTTGCGCTGGTGCACAAGCGCAAGCTCAGCGAAACGAAAATCGTCGTGCGCGACGGTCCGTTGCCGGCAGCGCCTGGCGCCGTGCCGATGGCCGAGGCGAGCCCCGATAACGAGAAACAAGCGGAAGTCTTGATCGCGCCGCAGGCGCCTGCACAGCCGCAACGGCGCGCGGAAACGGCGGAGATTTCGCTCGCCGCCCACGCGCATGCGGAAGCCTCGCCCGCGCGCGATCGCGTAACGCCGCTTCAGGTCGCGCGCGGCGGCGAAGCCGATGTGCTTCGCTCGCGCCAGGCCTGGCTGCGCGGGTTGGCGCATAAATACGGCTTCCGCGAGTGGTGAGCGGCCGGTTGTGCCAAAATAGGGCAGCGCCGGTTACTCCAAAGGCTTGCTCTTAAGCTTAAAAGCGCCGAGACTCGCCGGCGTGGCAGCTGGGGAAACCCATGAATGCCGCGCTTTGCCCTCATCGCCGCTGCGGCCGTCTGCCTGCTTGGCAGTCTTTTGCCTGCGCGCGCCGGGGTCGTCGTTACCGTCGACAAGTCGGCGCAGCGCCTCTCGGTCAGCGTTGACGGGCGTCCGCGTTACGAGTGGCCGGTTTCAACGGCGCGCATGGGCTACAACACGCCGAACGGCACCTACCGGCCCGAGCGGCTGGCGCGGCAATGGTATTCGAGCAAATACGATTGGTCGCCGATGCCCTATTCGATCTTCTTCCACGGTGGCTACGCCATCCACGGCTCGTATGAAGTCTCGCGGCTCGGCCGTCCGGCTTCGCACGGTTGCATCCGCCTGCATCCGGCGAACGCGGCGGTTCTGTTCGCGCTGGTAGAGCAACATCGCGGCGATACGCGCATCGTCGTGACCGGCGACGGCGCAGCGCCTATGGCGCGCAGCTTCGTCGAGCCGCGCCACGCGCTCCGCAAATATCGCGGCCGCAACTTCGAGACGATCTTCAGCGAATCGTCGGCTGGCGGCTATGTCGCGGCCCGCCACTTCCGGTGACCAATGCGCGCGCGTCTTGCGCGCGGCAATCAGGGGCTGGCGAAACCGGCGACGAGATTGACGACCTCCGAATCCTGTCCGTTGAAGCCGTGGTGGCCGCGCGCCTCGCACGGATCGCCGCTGGCGCTGCCGCCATCGAGCCAGGCGACCCTCGCTTTGCCGCCGCTCCAGGCGACGAACGGGGCAACGCCGTTCGGCGACGTCCAGCGGCATCCGTCCCGGCGGTGATGGATCACCAGCGTGCGCGGCAGGCGTGACGGCGAGCCGAGGAGGGCGATGACAGACCGATGCTCGCCTTCGCCCGACTGCGGCGACAAAAATCCCGAGGTGAGGACCAGCGCATCGGGCCGCGCCCCGGCAGCGAGGCCTTCCGCCGCGCGCTGGGTGCCGCGGCTGGTGCCGACCAGCGTCACCGGCCGCTTGATCGCGGCCATGTATTTGACCGCGGCGGCGACATTGACGCCGGCATCCGGCACCAGCACGGCAAAGCCGCGCGCGACATAGGCCTCGCGGGTGCGAACGAGCTGATTGCCCTTGAGGCTGCCGATCGTGCCGCCCGGTCCGATATTGAGACGACCGTTACCGCCCGCCATCAGGATCAGGCTGCCGACCGGCTCGCCGTTCGGCTTCAGCAGAACGGCCTGCGCGCCGCCGACGCTGACGGTGTCGGCGGCGCGGACTTGAACGCACAGCAGAGTAGCGGCGAGCAGAGCGGCGATTGCGGGAAACGGGCGCATGATGTGTCTCAATCGTGGTGACGGACCCTAGCGCCGGAACGGGGCGTGCGTCATCGCCCCTGTTGTTTGCGGCGCGGGGGCGCCGGTGTCCCTTTTTCCGTTTCCCCGAAAAGGGGAATGGAGCGCCGGGAGGCGCCCGGGTGCTTGCGAGGCACCCTTAGCAGGGCTTGCGAGGCCCCACTGCGCGCCTACGGCCATTCCCGGTTACCCGGGGTGACCGCTTCGAGGCGCGCGCGCCCAGTGACGTAGGGCGCTGCGCCTCCCGGCGCTCCATCCGTCGGGCTTCGCGCCGGAAGCGCAAAGCCCAACTCGAGCCGCGCATTGTCGGCGCGGCCGGCGGTCTTTAAGCCTCGAGCCCACGTGATGGCTCGGACCTTCCAACCGCGAGCGGGCATCTAGCAGAGGATAGGAATAAAATCAAGAGCAGAAAAATGTCAACCGTCAGTGATTGAGATTTTTCCGCGCGCGGCTTGCCCTCTTTCCGAACGCCAGATTTCGTCGCTATCATGCGTCCCCTGGCTTGGGATGGGGGCGTTGCAATATGGCAGGCGGGAAGGCCGCAGGTGCGCGCACGCGCACCCTGAAGGAATCAAATACTGCCCGACTCACTCGCGAACGCGACGAAGCGCTGGAGCAGCAGAGAGCAGCCTCGGAAGTCCTCAGGGTCATCAGTTCCTCGCCGGGTGAATTGAAGCCTGTCTTCGATGCAATGCTGGATAATGCGGTGCGCATTTGCGGCGCGAACTTTGGCACCCTGTATTTGTCCAAAGGCAAAAAATATCATGTCGCCGCGTTGCACAACGCGCCGCCGGAATTCGCCGAATTTCAAAGCATTCGCGGATGGTTCGATCCGACACCTGGCGCCATGCTTGAACGCGTCATGTTGACGAAACAGGTGTGCGATAGTGCCGACGCCGCGAAGGAAGCGGTTATCGGCAATTCGGCGAAAATTGGCGGGGCACGATCGGCGGTCTATGTGCCGATGCTCAAGGATGATGTTCTCGTCGGCACGATTGTCATTTATCGCCGGGAAGTTCGGCCGTTCACCGAAAAGCAGGTCGAGCTCGTGCAGAACTTTGCCGCCCAGGCGGTCATCGCCATCGAGAACACGCGGCTGCTCAACGAGCTCAATAAGCTGAACCAGCAACTCGAACAACGCGTCGTAGATCAGGTGGGCGAAATCGAACGGATGGGCAAGCTGCGGCGATTCCTGCCTCCTCAGGTGGCCGATTTGATCGTCGCCTCGGGGGCAGAAGGGCAGCTCGAAAGCCACCGTCGGGAAATAACCGCGCTATTTTGCGACCTGCGCGGCTTTACCGGCTTTTCCGAAAGCTCGGACCCCGAAGACGTCATGGCGTTGCTGCGTGAATACCACGCGGCCATTGGCGAGATCATCATCAAGTACAGCGGTACGCTTGAACGCTATGCCGGCGACGGCGTGATGGTGGTCTTCAACGATCCCGTCGCCGTTGCAAATCCAGAACTGCAAGCCGTGCAGATGGCGCTCGACATGCGAACAGCGCTTGGCGTTTTGATCGAAAAGTGGCGCCGCCTTGGACATGAGATCGGGTTTGGCATCGGTATCGCGCACGGATTTGCGACGCTTGGCACCATCGGCTTTGAGGGCCGTTTCGATTATGCCGCCATTGGAACGGTATCGAATGTCGCCTCTCGCCTTTGCGACGAAGCGACGCCCGGGCAAATCCTGATTAGCCCGCGCGTCCTCATTGCGGTCGAAAATGCCGTGACGGTCGAGGCGGTTGGCGAGTTTGCGCTCAAGGGCATCCGCCGTCCAATGGCGACCCACAATGTGGTCGCCATGAAATCCGCAAATTGAGTTTGGCGATTATTCAGAGAGAGGCATCGCGATCCCAAAGAAAAGGCCGCCTCAAGGCGGCCTTTTCCATTCCAGCGGTGCGTGGCTGCTCAAGCCGCGCGCGCGTTGCGTCTTTTGCGCCAGCCGAGAAGGCCGAAACCTCCGAGGCCGGAGGCAAGGAGCGGCAGCGCAGCAGGCAGCGGTGTGGCTGCCGCCGCGGAGTTCGTGATGCCCTGGCTGAAGTCGAGGTCGAAATTATCGGCAACGGACGGATCAATCGAGATCATCGGATCGATGGAGGCTGCTCCGCCAGCCGAGCCAACGACGCCTCCAATATCGACCGTAGCCGACATATACACGGCATACTCGACACCGGCCTGAAGACTGAGAGTGCCGTTGTAGAGGCCGTTATAACCGGCATCCAGATTGTAGAAGGTCGTGTTGCCGTCGGCTGTCGAGATAATCATTTGCACCGACGTGGTGACGGGATCCGAGCCGGTCGTGCCCGTGATCGATTGCGAACTGCTGCCGTTGAACAGCACCGGAATGTTTAACAGGCTGCCGCCGTAGCCCGGGTTGGCATTGAGCTGGAAGTAATACGTCATCTCGCCGAAGGCATGCGCTCCGCCCAGCGGAATATCGTAGGTGCTTTGCGAAACCGCGGCGGTAACGAGGATCGCCGGGAAACCGGTGATCGTGACGCCGGAACTGCCGTTGACCACATCGGTAAATGCGCCGTTGGGAAACACGGCGTTGCCGGATGCTGGTAATCCGTTTGTAGAATAGTTGGTGCTCGAATCGCTGACCGTGACTCCCGCCTCGCAATCACAGACAGAAGCGGTGTAGTCCCACGAGACCGGATCGATGCTGACACCGTTCGCGTGGACGGCCGATGAGAACGCCGTTATGGCGATAATCGTGAACAGAGCGGTACTGGGTTTTGCAAACATTTGCGCCATTCCATTGTCGCCACGCCCAAAAGTTATATTTGCAACAAAATAAAGTCAAAACGTACGCCGCCGACCTCAAAAGAAGCCGATTCTTCAATAGGTGTGAAAGGGACTATGGTTTTTGTTGGCGACGCGGCCGGACACATTCGATGCGGCTGCAACAATTATGCGGAAACTACACGTCCACCTTCAGCGCGGCGATGAAGGCTTCCTGCGGAATGTCGACCTTGCCGAATTGGCGCATGCGCTTTTTGCCTTCCTTCTGCTTGTCGAGCAGCTTGCGCTTGCGCGTGGCGTCGCCGCCGTAGCATTTGGCGGTCACGTCCTTGCGGAAGGCGCGCACGGTTTCGCGCGCGATGATCTTGCCGCCGATCGCCGCCTGGATCGGCACCTGGAACATGTGCGGCGGGATCAGCTCTTTCAGCTTCTCGGCCATGGCGCGGCCGCGTGACTCTGCGCGCGTGCGATGCACCAGCATGGCAAGCGCGTCGACCGGATCGCCGTTGACCAGCATTTGCAGCTTGACCAGATCGGCGGCCTTGTAATCGGTCAGGTGATAGTCGAACGAGGCGTAACCGCGTGAAACGGACTTCAGCCGGTCGTAAAAATCGAACACCACCTCGTTGAGCGGAAGGTCGTATTTCACCATCGCGCGCGTGCCGACGTAGGTGAGCTCCTTCTGCTCGCCGCGGCGGTCCTGGCAGAGCTTGAGCACGGAGCCGAGATATTCGTCCGGCGTGAGGATCGTCGCCTCGATCCACGGTTCCTGCATTTCCAGAACCTGCGTCGGGTCGGGCATGTCGACCGGATTGTGAATCTCGATCTCGCGGCCGTCGCGCAGCTTCATCTTGTAGATGACCGAGGGCGCGGTGGCGATCAGGTCGAGATTAAATTCGCGCGACAGCCGCTCCTGGATGATCTCCAGATGCAGGAGCCCGAGGAAGCCGCAGCGGAACCCGAATCCGAGCGCGGCGCTCGTCTCCATCTCGTAGGAGAAGCTCGCGTCGTTGAGGCGCAGCTTGCCCATCGCCGCGCGCAAATCCTCGAACTGCGCCGCGTCGATGGGAAACAGGCCGCAGAACACCACCGGGATCGCCGGGCGGAAGCCGGGCAGCGGATCGTCGACCGGGTTGCGCTCGTCGGTGATGGTGTCGCCGACGCGCGTGTCGGCGACCTCCTTGATCGAGGCGGTGAGCATGCCGATCTCGCCGGGGCCGAGCTCGTCGACCAGCGCGAGCTTGGGCTTGAACACGCCGACGCGGTCGACCTCGTAGCTCGAATCGATGCCGATCATGCGGATGCGCTGGCCCTTTCTCAGCGTGCCGTCAACGATGCGCACCAGCACGACGACGCCGAGATAGGCGTCGTACCAGCTATCGACCAGCAGCGCCTTGAGCGGCGCGGCGCGGTCGCCCTTCGGTGGCGGCAGCTTGGTGACGATCGCCTCGAGAACCTCGGGCACGCCTTCGCCGGTCTTGGCTGAAATCATCAACGCGTTCGAGGCGTCGAGCCCGATCACGTCCTCGATCTGTTTCTTGACCTGCTCGGGCTCGGCTGCCGGCAAGTCGACCTTGTTGAGCACCGGCACGATCTCGTGGCCGGCGTCGATCGCGTGATAGACGTTGGCGAGTGTCTGCGCTTCCACGCCCTGACTTGCGTCCACCACCAGCAGCGAGCCTTCGACCGCGGCGAGCGAACGGTTGACCTCGTAGGCGAAGTCGACGTGGCCGGGCGTGTCGATCAGGTTGAGCACGTAGTCCTTGCCGTCGCGCGCCCGGTAGTTGAGCCGCACGGTCTGCGCCTTGATGGTGATGCCGCGCTCGCGCTCGATGTCCATCGAGTCGAGCACCTGCTCCTTCATCTCGCGCAATTCGAGGCCGCCGGTGAGCTGGATCAGCCGGTCGGCCAGCGTCGACTTGCCGTGGTCGATGTGCGCGACGATGGAGAAATTGCGGATGTTGTCGATGGGCGTCGCCGTCATGCGCGGCAGATAACACCGGCGCTGCGGTGCGGCAAGGAGGCCGCCGCGTCATTCCGGGTTCGCGCCCCGGAATGGCAGGTTCTCATACCGGTCACGATCCGCCCTGAAAGGCCGGATGGCACCGGCGGCTAGTTCTTCGCGAGGATCGGTCCGTTGAAGCGGTAATTGATTCCGGCGCTGAAAATATGTTCCGCCGTCCGGGTGGCGAAGAACTGGGTGCCGCCGCCGGCCAGAGTATAGATGTCCGACGAACGGCCGAGATCGACATAGCGATATTCGGTTTTCGCGGTCCAATTCGGGCCCAACAGCCGCAATGGCGTTTCGATGCCGGCGCCGGCCACGTAGCCGCCGTTGCTGTGCGCGATTGTGTTCACCGAGACGGCAGGCACGGTCGAGGTGATTTCTGTTTTCGTCTCGCCATAGGCAAAGCCGCCGGTCGCATAGAGCAATGCCGATCCGAACGAATAGCCGAGGCGTGCCCGCGCGGTGGCGTACCACGGCAGCGTCTGCTTGTACGCGATGCCGGTGAAGAACGCGCCGCAATACGCAACACAAGCGTCCTTGTCCTCTGCTGTGGTGCCCTGAACGTCCGCTTCGATGCCGAACACCCAATTCGCCAGTTGCCAGTTGTAGCCGGCCTGAATGCCGCCGGCGTAGCCTCGCGGCATGAGGTCGAAGGTCTCGTTGATGTTGCCGGCGCCCGCGGCCGTATTGTTGTAGTTGCTTGGATTGCGTCCCAGGATTCCACCGGCATTGCCGCCGACGTAGAAGCCCGCCCAGTTCGCGACCGGCGCAACGTACGCGCTGTTGCCGTTGAGGTTATAGTTCAGCCCGGCGCGGAAGATGTTGTCGTGGAT
>Ga0134126_10011075_pt1 | contig 11369 bp, 11 predicted proteins | sample KB31752_FD_96881 | JGI IMG/M metagenome (GOLD analysis project Ga0134126, IMG submission 96881) | Terrestrial soil microbial communities with excess Nitrogen fertilizer from Kellogg Biological Station, Michigan, USA - KB3-175-2 | ecosystem: Environmental > Terrestrial > Soil > Unclassified ... | reverse complement strand
CTGCGTCGGCATGGCGGCATCGGCTGCGGCCGTCATCCTCGCTGCGGGCGCGAAGGGCAAGCGTTTCGCGCTTCCGAACGCGGAAGTAATGATCCATCAGCCGTGGGGCGGTGCGCAGGGCCAGGCGACCGACATCGAGATAACCGCGAAACACATCATCGCGACGCGCGATCGCCTCAACAAATTCCTTTCGAAGGCGACCGGTCAGCCGCTCGAGAAAATAGAGAAGGACGTGGAACGCGACTACTTCATGACCGCCGACGAAGCTAAGAAGTACGGCCTCGTGGACCAGGTCTTCAAGAGCAAATAACCCCCTGAAACGGACAGCGCGGCCGCCTTTGGCGGCCGCGCTGTTTTCGTGATACAGTCTCGCCGCACCCTGTTACGGCTGAACGACTTACTCGACTGCATCTCCGCTCTTCCCTTTCTGAAATCGATCTCGCATCTCTGAAACCACCGTGCCCGGGAGAGCGGGTTTAACCACAACCCGCCTATGTCAATCAAACTTGCCTTAATACTTCTCGCTATTTCAGGCCTTGCCGGTCTCGGCTTGGGGTATGTTTTGCGCGTCCTCATCGCGCTCGGCCAGCGCGGGTCGCTCGAAATCGAAATCAAACAGAAGATGCTCGAAGCGAAGGAGCGCGGGAACCGCCTCATTCAGGAAGCGGAGACGCGCGCGGAGGAAGTAGAAAAGGAACGCCTTGCGCCGCTTGCAGAACGCGAAGAGCGGCTTGAGAAGACCGAAGACCGCCTTGCAAAGAAAGAAGAGTTTCTCGATGACCGCGAACGCCGGCTTGTCGATCGCGCGGAGGAAATTCGGGCGCGCGAGAACGAAGTCGTGCGCGCGAAGCGCGAAGCGGAAGAACTCTCGAAAGCGCGCCGCGCAGAACTTTCAAAAGTGGCGCGCCTTTCGGAGAATGCCGCGCGCGACCTCCTTATTAAAGATATCGAGGAGTCGCACGAAGATGCCGTGCTCACGCGCCTCCAGAAACTCGAAGCAACGGGCCGCGATCGCCTCGATAGGAAGGCGCGCGAAATCCTCACGTCCGTTATCCATCGCCTCGCGAGCGCGGTGAATGCGGAGGTAACCACCCTTTCCGTTCCCATTCCCTCGGAAGAAGTGAAGGGAAAGATAATCGGCAAGGAAGGGCGCAACATCAAGGCGTTCGAGCGCGCGACGGGCGTCGACGTGCTTATCGATGACGTACCGGACAAGATCACGCTTTCTTCCTTCGATCCGCTGCGCCGCCACGTCGCGAAGGTCGCGCTCGAAAAACTCATCCAGGACGGCCGCATTCAGCCGGCGAAAATCGACGAAATAGTCGAGAAGACGAAAAAGGAAATGGCTGATCTCATCAAGCAGAAGGGCGAACAGGCCTGCTATGAAGCGGGCGTCGTCGGCCTCGATCCGAAACTGATCGCGCTTCTCGGCCGCCTCCATTTCCGCACCAGCTACGGGCAGAACGTGCTCCAGCACTCGGTCGAGATGGCGCACATCGCCGGCATGCTCGCGACCGAGCTCGGCGCTGATGCGGATATCGCGCGCGCCGGAGCGCTCCTCCATGACATCGGCAAGGCCGTCGATCACGAAGTGTCGGGCACGCATGTCGAAATAGGCCGTCGCATTCTCGAAAAATTCAGCGTCGATAAGAAAGTGATTCAGGCGATGCAATCGCACCACGAGGAATATCCGTATGAAACGCCGGAGTCCATGATTGTGCAGGTCGCGGATGCGGTCTCGGGCGGCCGTCCGGGCGCGCGCCGCGATACGGTAGAGCGGTATCTCGAGCGTCTTGGAGATCTGGAACGCATCGCGACGTCGTTCGAAGGCGTAGAAAAAGCGTATGCGATCCAGGCGGGCCGTGAAATCCGCGTGTTCGTGAACCCGGGCAAGGTTTCGGACATTGCGATGCACAAGATGGCGCGCGATATTGCCGTCCGCGTCCAGGAAGAGCTCAAATATCCGGGCGAAATCAAGGTGAACATGATCCGCGAGAACCGCGTCGTCGAATTCGCGCGCTAACATCCAAGTCACGAAAGTGGGAACCGCCCTCGGGAGGGCGGTTTTTCATGCCTATTGCGTAAAATGGCTCATTTCCTATACTTCCGCCATGCCCTTGCCCGGGGCAGGAATTAGCCCTAATCAGACTCCTATGAATAAAGCAGACATCGTAGACAAGGTGCATGGCGTTCTCGGAGGAACGAAAGCGGATGCAGAGCGTGCCGTCGAGTGCATGATCGACAGCATCCACGAGGGCCTTAAGAAAGGCGACGAGGTTTCGGTCGCCGGCCTCGGCATCTTCGTCACGAAGGCGCGCCCGGCCCGCGACGGACGGAATCCTCGCACCGGCGAGTCGATCCGCATCGCGGCGACGCGCACGCCGAAGTTCCGCCCGGCGAAAGCCCTCAAAGACGCGGTCAAATAAGTTCCCCGCAGAACGGAAAAGAGGCGCTCGTGTGGAGCGCCTCTTCGCGTTTAAAGCCACGGCTTCGCTTTCCATGGCGGCTGGACGAGAATCCGGTGCGGAATGAACTTCTGCTCCCTCCCCTCCTTATCTTTCGGCATGATCTGGGGATTGATCCATCCGTCGATGAAAGCCGTCTCCCCTCCGGCCTGCCGCTCGGTTTGATACGGCTGAAGCAGGAACGCCACGTCGACCCCGCATGCTCCGAGCGAATTGGCGTTCCCGAGATCCGGCGTGAAGTTGAACGCGGCCGCCATGCTCCCCCGCTTTTTCGGCAAGGGAATGTCCCATTTATAGCGAACGCTCATCATCATCTGATGTGCGGCGTCGCACGCCTCGTTTTCGCTTGCGCCCGTCCCGTATGCCATGACTCCCTGGCGTATGGCGATGACGACCGAATGCCGCGGGAGGTTCCGGCACAGCCGATGGGCCCACTTTATGCACCACTGGTCTTCGCGGGTAAGCTTGCGCCGGTAATTCTCATGAATGCGGAAATCTACGGGAATGATTCTCCCGTCATCGAGAGGAACGTTCCTCATATCTGTCTCCTGTGCTGACCTACTCGCACCCTACCCTTCCCGCGGCGGGCGCGCAACCCGGCGGCGCTACGCGATGACGGGCACTACGAGATCGTGCGCAGTGCGAGGATGCGGTTTCGGGAATTTCGCGAAGAGCGCCGCGGAAAGGACGTAGAACAGCATGTGAAGGACGAGCGCGTATGCGATGCCGCCCGGAACGAAAAGGACCAGGAACGGAATCGCGAATCCCGCGAGCGCGCCGTAGGTCGTGTAGTAGAGGCCCCAGAAGAATCCGGACGTAAGGAAAATATAGAGGTGCGCCCCGCCGAAAAGGAGGATGCAGGCGAGGACGATCGCCGGGTATGATACGCCGCCTGCCGAAAGCAAAAGGATGATCATGCCCGCGGCGAATTCCTGCATGGCGACATCCGCCACTTTCGCGAGAATGAACCGCTCGCCGAGCGAGAGGATAGGTTCGTCCGGCATTATCTCGATGAGCCATTTCGGCGCGCCAACGGTGAAACGCAGCGCAAGATAGAATGAGGGGAATACGACGACGAAAAGGAAGAGGAGAATGAGGTACCCGAGAGGAGTGACGCCGGCGAAGAGTTCGGCGAGAAGCGCGGGAAACGCGAGGCCGAGGACCGCCGCCACGGTGCCGAAATAAAAGAGCGTCCATACGGGCGCATTGGAGTAGCCCACCTTAAGCCGCTTGGTGAGGAGGACCCACTGCACCGTGCGGGCTGCGGTAACGATAGCCACGATGACGATAACGGGAACGATGGTGTGAGCGAAGAATGGCGTCATGGCTGTGCGCTTACGCCCGCTTCTTCGCGACGACGAACGACGTGTAATTGAACTTGAGGTCCTGGATGCTCTCCTCGAAAATATCGAGCCCGTATCGCTGTGCCGCGGCTTTCGACGCGACGACCGCGGTCGTCGCGAGAAGCGTCCCTTCCGCCAAATCCTTCGCCGCTTTCGCGGTGTCCGCATATTCGGTGAGATCGATGCCCGGCCATTTCCGTTTCAGATACATCCGGCATTGCTTGAGCGCCTGGTCGTGCGACGTAATGGAGGTTATTTGGTCTGGGTTCGTCCCCTTTTTCACGAGGAGATTCTGGTGCACGTCTATTTCGAAAAGCTTCTCCACCGTAAAGCGATGCGCCGCCATCGCGTACACCGCTTCGATGACGATGCCGCCATTGCTGTTCTCTATCGGGAATATGCCGGTGTCGATGTCCCCCGCTTCAAGCGCGGCGAGTACGCCGTCGACGGAAATCAGGTACGCGATATCGAAATCGACGATGCTTTCCTTGCGGCAGTACGTCCGCGCTGCCTCTTCCGAGAAGCTCCCCTCGACGCCCGATATTCCTATGCGCATAGTTTCCTTACCATACTAAAGCGTAGGGTTATTTCAAATACTTCTTCTTTTTGAGCTTATCGGGCAGGTATGATTCCGTGTCGTAGAGCTTGTAGCCCTTGTGGTAGCCGAGGTTCTTCATGAGCTTCGTGGGCGCGTTCCTGATCTTCATCGGCACCGGAAGATTTCCGTATCCCTTTACGTCATCGACGGCTTCGAAATATGCGTCGTATGATTTCCGGCTTTTCTTGCATTCGGCAAGGTACGCGACGCCGTGCGCGAGGTTTATCGCGCATTCCGGGTATCCGATGGTCTCGCATGCGCGGAAGACGGCATTCGCGACGACAAGCGCCGTGGGTGCGGCAAGCCCGATGTCTTCGGAGGCAAACACGACCATTCTTCGCGCGATGAAAAGCGGATCCTCTCCCGCTTCAATCATGCGCGCGAGGTAATAGAGTGCGGCGTCGGGCTGGCTCGCGCGCATGCTCTTTATAAAGGCGCTGATAGTGTCGTAGTGCTCTTCGCCTTTCTTGTCGTAGCGCAGGTGCGGAGATTCGAGCGCTTTGTTAAGGTTCTCAACCGTCACCTTTCCGTACAAGCTTTGCGCGCCTTCGAGCATGCCGAGTGCTCTGCGCGCGTCTCCGTTCGCATAGCCCATGAGCCAATCGAACGCCTTCTTGTCTATTTTTATGCCCGAGCGCTTCACAATCTCGCGCAGCGATTCTTCGGAAAGCGGTTCAAGCACGAATACGCGTGCGCGTGAGAGGAGCGCGGGAATCACCTCGAATGACGGATTCTCCGTTGTCGCGCCGATGAGCGTGAGGTCGCCCGACTCCACATACGGCAGAAGAAAATCTTGCTGCGATTTATTGAAGCGATGAATCTCGTCGAGAAACAGCACTTTCGGTCGGTCGAATCCGAGCGTCTTCTTTCCGTCGCCGACGATTTTCCTAATGTCGTCTTTTCCGGCAGATACGGCGGAAAGCTCGTGAAGCTCCGCATCAAGGGCGCGCGCATAAATGCGCGCGATAGTCGTCTTCCCCGTGCCGGGCGGGCCCCAGAGGATGAATGAAAAGAGATGCTTTTTCTCGATGGCGACCCGCAGCGGCTTGCCCTCCCCCACCAAGTGCTCCTGGCCCACGACTTCGTCGAGTTTCTGCGGGCGTATCCGGGCGGCAAGGGGCTCCATGTATCTATTGTACGCTCGCAAAAGAAAACCGCTCGTTTCCCTTTACAAGGGAAACGAGCGGGATATGCGAAACGCATGCTTACGCGGGTGTCGCCATCATGGCGCCGCCGCTCTTGCGACGGACCATGAAGCCGAGGCCGATGAGACCCGTGCCCATGAGGGCGAGGGTGATCGGTTCGGGTGTGTTCACGGACGAGATGTTCGTGAGGAGGCATCCGCGCGCGCCGCACGAGCCGTTCGAGATATAGAGTCTCGACGTGCTGTCGGAATCGAAATATGGATTCCAATTGCCTGCGAGCGAGCTAAGCAGCCAGCCGTTGTAGTCGAAGAACGGCGCCAGCGCGAAGTACGTGTTGTCATACACGTAGCTTCCGTCGTTCGTCGTCGTTCCCGACGGCGGTACGACGCCGGTGATCGCGTTGCCGAGGATGGTACCGGTGGCGCTCAAGAGGTCGTATCCGCCGAGACCATTCAGCACATTGCTGGTGGTGAGGTAGATGTCGACATCATCCGTCGTATTGGCCGTTGCCGTGTAGTGATACACGCTGGCTTCGGCGGTGGCCGGAGCTGCGAGCGCGAGGGCGAGAACCGCCGCGACCACAAGTCCAAAGGTTTTCCTCATTGAAGGACTCCTTCTAGAAGAGAGGATTCGGCCTCTCACCGTACTCATAAGAACGCTGCCAGCTGATTACCCTAGAGCAACCCCAAGCGGAAACATTCTATCGTAAAATTATACAAAAGTCAATCTCACGGGAAATAAAAAACCGGCGAACCTTTTGGGTTCGCCGATGCTCAAAGAGCTGAAGTTGAAAGATCTGTTATGCCGCGAGCTTCCTTTGCTTGCGGCGCAGGAAGCCGAGACCGAATAGGCTGAGGCCGCCCGCGAGCATGCTGATTGAGGATGCTTCCGGCGCAGGATTCACCGCGTCACCCACCTTAATGTAGATGGTATCTGTGAGCAGGTTGCCCAACGCGTTGTTGATGTTGAACGCCACTTTATAGAAGTGCTGTGCGTTCGGGTCAAACGACGCGCCCCCGTTTGGGAAGTCGCCGAACTTCGGATTTTCCGAATTCTGGAATCCCCAATCGGACAGGAGCGTTGTCGGCGAAAGTACCCCTTCGCCCGTTGACCCCCATGTTGAGTCATCGCCCCAGATCTGATCCAGATACTTGGTCGTGCTCGTGCCGGCAGTCAGATCGCTGATAGTGACCGTCGAAAATGGTAGCACGTCAGCTATGTGAACTGCTGGAACGCCGCCAATTCCGCCGTTGAACGAAAATTCGAGGTTCCATTTCGCATGCGTTGCATCTTGGAATCCCGGATCCACCTGATAGATATTGGTCGACGTGTGGATCACGTTCGGATCCTGGCGATATTTCACACGGGCGCTAAAGTCGATGTCCCCACTGGAATCCGTGACGGTGGTCCATCCACCGTCCGGGTTACCGGACCCATTGTAGAAGCCCGGGTTGGAGCTACTGCTTGGGTTCGACAGGTTCTGGTCATAGGTGATGGTGTCTGCCATCGCCGATGTAGCTGCAATCGCGGCCGCGATCGCAACACTTGCAAAGATCGATTTATTCACGTGAATACCCTCTTGTGAAGATAAGGAGATTAAAGGATCTCCCCCACCTGCTAAAACGTCATCTTCTTTCGAAGATGACGCGAGCTCGCCCACCTTATCGCAAAATCTTGACGAGGTCAATTTTTATTATGAAGACCATTATGAAGAAAAAATCGCCGGCCTCTCTTTCGAGAGAACCGGCGATGTTTTGAATGAGGCGCGAAGCATGGTTCAGATCGAGATCGGACCCATCCTTCCACCCTGCGTGCGGAGTGCGAACGCCATAGCGCCGAGTCCGCCCGCAAGGAGCGCGACCGTCCAGATTTCCGGAACCGCGCCGCCGTCCGGATGCTGCTGATAGGCATTCCAGACGCTTCTGATCCCATCGATATCCCCACCGGCGATAAATTCGAAATAACTGCCTGGGGCTTGATAGATGGTGTAGTATACCGGCCCGCCGACGTAGTTGATGGCGTAGCCGATACCATAGAAGTCCAGGCTGCCATCCGAAAAGATGGTGCCATCGACCTCGAAGTACCCGAAAGCAGCGGGTTCGCGCACGCCGGGCGTTCCGAGCAGTTCGTCGATTGCAACTGCATTTCGTTGGCCGGTGAAGCTTTGAATCGTGTAACCGCCGAGCGAGTTGATGACATCGTCGGTTATCGCGGTCCCAGAAGCGTCCACGCCAATTCCGGTATAGGACCAGTTCCAGGTGATCGTCCCGGCATCCGCCGGTCCGCAGAGAAGCGCGATCGCGGTGGCCGCCGCAAACGCAAGTCGTTTGATACCCATGGTGCACCTATTGGTGGAAAGAGGGACGATGGCTCCCTCGCGCCTTACAAAGTACGCTGCCGGCTCGTTGCGTAGGGCAATGCCGTGCGCCCGCACAGTACCTTAAACTCCATGAAACGTCAATGGAGCGGGTTCACCCCTTTTTCACCCCTCATGCCGTATTAATTAAGCGGAAGTCCGACCGCAACGATTATAAGACTGAACGACACACTATGAAAAAAATTCTTGTTATAGCCGCCAGCATGCTGGTGGTGCCCGCCATATCCCTTGCCGCCACATATCATTACGTGAATGTGAACGGACAAGTGAGCGACGTGTCCGCCGCGAACGCCAACCAGGCATTCGCGCTCGCGACCGATATCGCGCCCCACAGCGGCGTCGCAATTGATACAGGTACCATCAACGCGGGCGATACCGTCGTCCCTGCGGGGTCCGGTGCTTCAGCTCCGACGGTCGCTGGAGCGAGCGCGGCCACGTATCAGTACGTGAACGTGAACGGCCAAGTGAAGACGGTCGCCGCCGCGAACGCGGCAAGCGCGTTTGCGCTCGCGACCGATATCGCGCCTCACAGCGGCGTGGTGAGCGTAGCCGCTTCCGGCACCGTAATTCCTTCCGGGACTTACGTCTCGAACACGGCGAAATAACCTTGCTCGAGAAAGGCAAAAACGGCCGCGGAGCATCTCTGCGGCCGTTTTTGCCGAGGGTACGGGAGGAGAAACCCGATTACGTTTTTGGCCGCGGATAGGTTGGTCTCTCTAGCGGAATGCGACAGGATTCAGGACGGCGCGAGGAATCGAAAAACGAGATTGAAGCACTTTTGCCCATTCGCTCACTTGCATCCAGAAGAACGCCCAGAGCCAGATGAATGTTGCGAGAGCAATCGGTATAGGAGCGATGAAGATGCCGAAGACCGCAAGCGCGGTCGCCATCACTTGCGTCAATCCCGTCGCCCAGATGACGCTCCTTGCGGGCAGGAACTTCCACCAGCGTTCTTTGGTATGCGCGACATACACGAGCATGTGGCCGCCGACCGTTAATTTGAGGAAGAACGCGGTCTGAATCAGGGCCAGCGGGAGATGGAAAACATCGGCGAGCAGAAAATACATGAGGAGACTGTTCGCGACGCCTACGAGGCCAAAGAGCGTGCCGAGCGTGAAGCGTTCGCGCGGCGCAAGATTGGCGGGACGGTCCGCGCGCTTCACGTGGTCGAAAGCAAGCGTGATGATCGGGATGTCATTAAGAAATGCAAGAAGGATGATCTGCACTGGCGTGAGCGGAAACCCTTTGATGATAAGGCTAAGTACGAGCGCCGTGATAATAAGGCGGAAGCTCTCGGAGATGCGGTAGACGGAATAGTTATAGAGGCGGAAGAATATCTTGCGCGCTTCCGTAAGCGCGGTCTGCATGACGCTAATGCCGGAGTCCAAAAGGACAATGTCGGCGGTTCCCTTCAGGGCATCAACCGCATTCGCGACGGCAATCCCGACATCTGCCTTGCGCACGGCAGGCAGGTCGTTCACGCCGTCGCCGGTGGCTGCGACGACGTATCGCTGTTGAGCGGCCGTCACAAGGGCCAGCTTGTCCTCCGGGGAGACTTCGGCAAATGCGGCCGTCGTCGTGAAGATGTCGGCGGGAAGATGCGCGAGGTCGACGTCCTTCGTCCGCACGACCTGCCCTGCGAGACCGAGTGATGCGGCGACATGCGCAGCCGTCTCCTTGGTATCCCCCGTGACCATAATCGCGTCCACGCCTTCCTTCTGCAGGAAGCGGAGTGTCTCCTGTGCATCGGCGCGCAGCGGGTCAGTGAGAACAAGCATGCCGATGAGGGTCATGCCGTGCTCGTCCTCGATGCCTGACGGGTTCTTCTTGATCGCGACCGCAATCGCGCGCGAGCCGTCGAACGCCGCTTTCTCGGTATCTTCGTGGATGGTTTGGGTAAGGCCGTCGAGCGGAGTGCACAATCCTTCGATCCTCGGCGGCGTGCCCATAGATAGTAAATACTGGACGCCCTCGCGTTCGAGGAGCGCCGTGCTGCGCTTGCGGGTTGAATCGGCGGGGATTGACTGGAGGACGCGATGAGACGCGGGGTCGGGCTGCGGCGCGCCCTCCGCGATTGCGCGATCGATGACGCTATCGCCGTCCGCTTTTGCGGCTACGGCTGCGAATAAGCGCACCTCGGCCTCGGAGAATGACTTATAGGCGTGAACGCGCCCGATGGAAATCTTGTTTTCGGTCAGCGTGCCGGTCTTGTCCGTAAGAAGGAGCGTGACGTTGGCGAAATCTTCGAGCGAAGACAGCCGCCGTACGAGCGCTTTTTTTGCTGCGACTGCCAGGGCGCCGATTGAGATGATGAGAGTCATCACGGTCGGCAGGGATACGGGGATTCCCGCGATGAGGAGTGATAGGTCTAAGATAAGAATATCGGTAAGCGGCTGGCCGTCGAGCAAGAATATGATGGTGAGAATGCCGACCGCGATTAGGCTCGCAATGATAAGAAAGCGCGAAATGGAGAGAATATCGCGCTCCATGCTTGATATTCGCTTTCCCTCCTTCCCTGCATCAGCGATTTTGCCGAAAAACGCCTTATTGCCGGTCGCGAAGACCGTCCCCGTGAAGCTGCCCGTCACCACGACCGAGCCGGAGTATGCGGTGTCGCCCGCCTTCTTCTCTTTCGGCAGCGACTCGCCGGTAAGTACGGCCTCATTGATTTCAACATTCACTGCCTGCTCAATGCGCGTGTCGGCGGCCACGAGCACGCCAACGCCGCACTTGATAGTATCTCCGACGACAAGTTCTCGAGATGGGACGCTCTTCCATGCGCCGTCGCGCAGCACCTTCGCCTCGACGGAGAGCTGCGATCGCAGCGCTTCGAGCGCGCGGTCGGCCTTGCGCGTATGCCAGAGCGTCATGCCGACATTCAGCACTAAGAGCGCGAGAATGAAGAAGCCGTCAAAACGCTCTCCTATATAAAATGAGAGCGCCGATGCGACGACGAGCATGAGCGACGCCGGAGACGAGAGCGCCTTCAGGAGCTTGATGAGCGCGTTCGGACGCTTTTCGAGTATCTCATTCGGACCGTATTGCTTTAGTAATTGCGCGGCTGCGGGTGATGTTAACCCTTGAGCGATCATAGTTACACACTACACCCGCACTCCGTATTTTTCAGGTCGGTTATGCAATGCACAAGACGATTCAAATCAGACGTGCCTACTTCAACCCGTGTATCAAAAGGGATTTTTTCCAATCGCGTGGGTCAGGCATATTCCGTTCTTATTATTTATATGCCGGGTATGTGAGCTTCCCCTTCTTTACTTTCAAGAAGGGCGTCAGGCGATGCTTTGTGGCGGATGTGCGGCTCATGATATCGAGCACCAGCCACCCTTTTTTCGTGAGTGCGTCGGCGATGAGCGAGCGGTGACACCGCCACGGCACTGCTTCGGCGCACATGATTGCCGTATTTCTTACACGGCCGATTTTCAT
>Ga0134126_10011073_pt1 | contig 11371 bp, 13 predicted proteins | sample KB31752_FD_96881 | JGI IMG/M metagenome (GOLD analysis project Ga0134126, IMG submission 96881) | Terrestrial soil microbial communities with excess Nitrogen fertilizer from Kellogg Biological Station, Michigan, USA - KB3-175-2 | ecosystem: Environmental > Terrestrial > Soil > Unclassified ... | reverse complement strand
GCAGCCACAGCTCCAGATGGTCACGGTTGAAGTGCGGATAGCGGCGCGACATGGGGAAAGCGCGAATATCTTCAAGCAACGCGATCTGGTGGGCTTGCAGCACTTGCGAGAACTCGGCAAGATCACGCGTGGAGTGTCCGATCGTGTAGATCGTAGCCATAGTTACTTTGTGCTTGGTATTTGTCTTTGCCCGGGCCTTACCGACTACCAAGTACCAATGACCAAATACCCGAAGTTAAGGTTGGCCGCGATTTCATAGCCTTGCATCGATTGTGCACAGCGCATCGACTATCAAGTCTTCTTCATCCTCAAACACTGTTCTCAAATCGAGAAGGACTCGCCCTTCCTCTACCCTGGCCACGATTGGTGGAGTGGATAGTCGCAGCTTCTCCGCCAGTTGGTCGGCGCTCAGCGACTCGGAGGTGATGGCTAAAAGAAAGGTCGGCAGCGTTGAGGTCGGCGCCGAGCCGCCCCCGACCAGCGACTCTCCGGGAATAATGTTTCCCTTCAGGTGTGCTGCTGGGCTGATCTTTTCGCGGAAAGCCTCGGCACGCTTTCGAATCTCTTCCGCCGGCATGCTCAGCATGCGAACGAATGGAACGGCAGTGTGATTCTCCCGGACGTACTCCATGAGAGTGGCTTCGAGGGCCGCATAAATCAGCTTGTCTACCCGCAAGGCGCGGAACAGAGGATTGGATCGCACCCGCCTGATCAGGTCTTCGCGTCCGGTGAGCATTCCGGCCTGCGGCCCTCCCAGCATCTTGTCGCCGCTATAGGTAACCAGGTCCACTCCCGCGCGCAGGCTGTCGGCAACACCGCTTTCATTCACACCAAGGCTCCGCAGGGGAAGAAGTGCGCCTCCACCGAGGTCTTCCATGACGGGAATGTTGTGTTTGCGGCCCAGGTCGCATAGCTCTTCGAGTGAGGGCTGCTCGGTAAAGCCGATGATTGCAAAATTGGACCTGTGCACTCGCAACAGGAGCCTGGTTTTGTCATTGATGGCCCGAGCGTAATCATCAAGGCGCGTGCGGTTTGTAGTGCCTACCTCGCGCAGCGTCGCCCCTGATTTGTTCATTACGTCGGGGACGCGGAACGAGCCGCCAATCTCCACCAGCTCGCCGCGCGAAACAACTACTTCGCCGCCTTCGGCCAATGTGTTCAGAGCAAGCATCACTGCTGCGGCACAATTGTTCACTACCACAGTCCGAGTGCCGCTAACTCCGTCGCGGTTGAGCAGCCGAGAGAATAAGCCTTCTACGTGGATGTCGCGTCTTCCCCGCGTGCCCGCGGCAATGTCGAACTCGAGATTGCCGTAGCGACCAGCGATTTGACCGATGTGATCAATCGCGGACTGGGATAAGGGGGCCCGGCCCAGGTTCGTGTGCAGGATCACCCCGCTTGCGTTGACAATCTCTTTCAGTGAAAAGGCCGTGGCCGTACGCAACTGGCGCGCGATAGCACTGGTTAGCCCCGCTATCCCGAGCTGAACGGCATTGTCGGAAACCAGCCGTCCAGCGGCAATTTCCTGACGCAACTGAGCAAGCACCTGCCGGGCTGCATCCACCGTGGCGGCCCGGCCTTCGTTTTCTACCAGCGGCTTTATTTCATCGCGCTGCAAGAGTTCGTCCACGGACGGCAGCAGCCGGAAAAGCTCGGGTTGTGATTTCGTGTTCACACCAGATATTTTAGAGTCACCCCCTCCCTGATACCACAACTCCGGCAATTCGCTTATTCAATCCTTACCACGCCATGCCCGGCTTTGGGAAAGCGTTCAAATTCTGCGTGATCATGGCCGGGAATGATCAGGCTTGGCTTGGCAGCGAGCTTCCTCATCCTGTCCTGCGCGCGAAGATTGGACTGAGCATCCAGGGTTTGTGCAATCGGCACGTGTTTGTCCAGATTCTCATACAGATACATGTTGTCGCTCGCCAGGATTACCGGGCCCTCGCGGCTGCTGACGCCAACGTACTGTGATTGCCAAGTGTGCTTGCCGCCCGTGTAACAGGTAATTCCTGGCAGGATCTCCTGCGCGTCGCCGTCAACAAGGGTGAGCCGGCCTCAAGATTCGTCTTTACCGCAGCCAGCACATCATCCTTGTCGATGCCGCCATGCGTGTCCTTCCTTTGCCAGGCTTCGCCGGTGTAATACGTGTATTCGTCCTTTTGTATCCAGACATGAGCTCGTGGAAAGAGGTCCATCCCATCGGCGTGATCCCAATGCATGTGCGTGATGACGAGATCTGTTATTTCTTCCGGCTTAATCCCCAGTAGCGCCACCGCATCTGACGGCTTTACAAAGTCTCTTACCTTCCAAGATTTCAGGAACTGGTCACGATAAAACCCTGAGTCGACCAGGATTATGTGGCCATTCCCCTTGACCAGCCACACAATCATCGCGAGATCAAGCTTGCGTGTCCGGTCTGCGCCTTGTACCAGCGCAGAGACCGGGAAATCCGGCAGGGTAGCATAGCGAATTGCATATATTTCATATTGTGGAGCCCCGGCCGTTGCGTGTCCGTCTCCAGATGCAGAGTTTTGCGAGCTGGCTGCTGTTTGTCCCCAGCAGTTGTACGGGACGACACACGCTGCCATCAAAAAGCAGAAAAGGAATGCACTTTCCCGAATTTTCATTGCGCTGAATCCTTAGCGGTCTTCTCCGAGCAAAGTAAGACATTTTATCCGTGAAATAATACAAGACCACAAATGTACAGAGATCCGGAAATTCCGTCCCTTGCTCGCCGCATTGGTGTCAGTTCTGCCCTGGGTCTCTCTATTGCCTCCATTGGAGCGATCACGGAGGCCGTGCTCGAGGGCGATGACATTATCGGCTTCAAGTCGTTCGATGATCTTTTTATCGGCGTTCTTGCAGCGCTGCTTGTATTCATTTATGAACAGCGTCGCCACAAAGCCCTGCTGAACAAGGTTCGCATCATCGCCGCCATGAACCACCATGTTCGCAATGCGCTGCAGACAATCTCCTACGCTCCCTATACCGAACAGGAGAAGCAGATCAAGCTGATCGGGGAATCCGTGAACCGCATTCAGTGGGCGTTGCGTGAGATTCTGCCCGCGGAAGAATCGGCTCCAGACACCCTGTTCTCACATGGGTCATTGTCCAAGCCGGGACACTCGGCGTCTATTGAAACCAGAGACAAGCTGCGGGTATAACCGCGCCGCACTCCCGCTATCCGGGAACTTTCGGCGGGGCCATATCTTCCAGATCGACTTACGACCGAAGAGCGCCGCAAAGAGTTCCTGAAGCGGGGAGCATGTTAGGACGGAGCTATCGCTTCAGAGATTCCACCTCCGCATTTGTGAGGTTGCGCCACTCGCCGGGAGCCAGCCCCTCAAGCCGCAATGTTCCAATAGCAACCCGCACCAGGCGGAGTGTGGGATATCCGACAGCCGCGGTCATGCGCCGAACCTGACGGTTGCGTCCTTCCCTCAACGTAATTTCAATCCACGCTGTGGGAACTCTCTTGCGAAACCGAATTGGGGGTTCACGCGGCGCCAGCGCAGGCTGCTCCGCCATGAGTTGCACGGTCGCCGGACGCGTGCGATAACCCTGAATAGCCACGCCTTCCCTCAATCTGCGAAGAGCCTCGACGTGGGGAAAGCGTTCAACTTGTGCCCAGTAAGTTCTTGGGTGCTCGAACTTCGGGTCAGTCAACCGGTGTTGCGTTGCACCGTCATCAGTGAGTAACAGCAAACCCTCACTGTCGTGATCAAGGCGGCCTACGGGATAGATGCTCTTGAGTGGAATGAAATCGCGCAAGGTTTGGCGCTCGCCGGAGAACTGGCTCAGCACACCGTACGGCTTGTTGAAGATCACATAGCGAAAGCCCACGTATTGAGATTAACTGAAGGCGATCTCAGGAATGCAAGCAGCGGTGGGTGCGGAAACAGAATGGAGATGACCCGGTTGGGACTGCGCAGCCCTTCCGGGTTTAACTGCAACCTGCACCCACACGCTTCTTCCTGGCCGAATGCTCGTATATACATGGTCATGAATGTGTCCTCTCTTCCAATTCCAATGCTGCGTACATCGGAAGCGAAATTGAAAGACCAACATGCATGCCCTAACTCCATGAATGCGAAATCCAGCCGGGAACTTCAGAACCTGCATCAGACAAACCACATAACCATGAATGACGAAACTGCTACTTGTTGCGAGCAAAAAGCGGCAAGGAAATACGAAAATGATCTAAGCCGCAATTTCTTTCTGGATCAAACATAATGAGTTTGTCTGGTCAGATTGCCTCAAGCGCAAACGGAAATTTACGCAAACAGAAATTTTTTCCACCTGTGAAATTGGGGCACGCAGGATGCCAAAGAAGCACTGCATGTAACTGATTGATTTGAGACAACGAGTATGCTGGCGCTTGCCAGGTCAATCGTTACCGGTGTTCGTTTCCGACCGTAACTGCTCGTTTATGAACAAATCGTGAAAAGAGTCGTTCAGTTCCCAAGTTGAAAAAGAATTTTCTAATATGCACGCCCTCACACCGGCCACAGTAGAATCGGTATGGTGACCCGAACTCAACTTCAGGCGGGGAATGCTCCTGGTCCCGGCATCAAGTCATTTTTCACCGAAGGTCGTAAGTTCCGCCAGGATCCTCTCAACAGCTTTCTGCGTTATACGCTCAAATTTGGTGATGTCGTACGCTATCGCGGCTTATGGATTACCCACCAGATCACTCATCCGGAACACATTTTGCGCGTACTGCAGACTAATGCCGCCAATTATCGCAAGGGCCGTGATTATCGCATCCTGAAACTTTCATTGGGCGAAGGCCTGCTTACCAGTGAAGGAAAGCTGTGGGAACGTCAGCGCAAAATGACGCAGGCAGCATTCCACAGTCAGCAGATTGCCGGATTTCTACGCATCATGGAGGAGCAGACGTCGGCCATGTTGGCGGAGTGGGAGCATCGTGCGAAGAGCTCTGAGCCATTCGACCTGGTTCCAGAGCTGATGCGTCTTACTCTGAGTGTCGTCAGTCGCGCTCTGTTCACGAGCAGCCTCGACGCCGATCTTGACCGGATTCAGCATGCGCTTATGGTGGGCCGCGATTATTCGGTTGAACGTGCGTGGTCGGTAATACGTCTTCCACAGTGGATGCCCACGCCCAACAACCGCCGCTATCGAACTTCTCTGGCGGGTTTTCATTCAGTGATTGACCGGATGATTTCTGACCGGCAAAACGCGCCCCAGCCCGTAAACGACCTGCTGAATATCCTGATGAGTGCACGTGACGACCACGGCTCTTCTATGGATGACAGGCAGCTGCGTGATGAAGTGGCCACGTTGCTTACCGCCGGACACGAAACAACAACCCTGGTGTTGGCTTGGACTGTGTTTCTGCTTTCCACACATCCTGAAGAGTTGGAAACCGTTATGTGTGAACTCAGTTTTCTAAATGGGCGTGCGCCAGCATATGAAGAACTCGCGCGGCTGCGCTACACCAGGATGGCGGTTGAAGAAGCCATGCGGCTTTATCCTCCGGTATGGGTAATCTCACGGAGCGCGATAAACAAGGATGTGATGGGAGAATACGAGATCCCCGCAGGGTCTGAAATATTGATTTTTCCGTATGTGACTCATCGCCATCCCCGGTGGTGGCAAGATCCGGACAGATTCTGGCCGGAGCGCTTTCTCCCGCAGAACTCTTCTGGCAGACCGCGCGGCGCGTACCTTCCTTTTGGCGCTGGGCCGCGCACCTGCATTGGCCTGAATTTCGCCATGACGGAGATTCTGATCGTGCTTGCCATGATGCTGCAGCGCTTCCACATTGAATTGGCAGTTGCCGCCGATAAGGTAAGGGTAGAAGCCTCAGTAACCCTGCGTCCTAATCCCGGTATTTTCGTGCGGCTCCGCCGCCGTTGAATATGCTTACGCAACTTCCGAAGCTTCTGGAATTTCACGTCATGGATGTGTCATTCTGTTTCTATGAAAAACAAAAACCAGCGGGAACTTGAAAAATATTGGGCGGAACAAGCCGCCAAAAAAGCTAAGTTGGCGAAGAAGAAGGAATCGCAGGAAGAACCGAGTACAACAACGCGCGAGAGTGCCACGAAGCCTGCAGGCAAGAACAAGGACGATACTTCCGCCATGTAACTTCTGCCGCGCCGTTCGACCTTTTCCCCCAATCCCCTTATACTCTGTGCCGCTATGAAATCACCCTTGCGGGTAGTGTTTGGAATTTGGATTGCGGCCTCAGCTCTCGCATTTGCACAAACACCGCTGACTGTCGGCAACGCAACGGCTGTGCCTGGGCAGAAATCACTTGGAACAATAGAGGTTCCAGCACACGGCGATGCTGCAGCTTCCATTCCGGTTGCGGTGATAGAAGGAACAAAACCCGGCCCCGTGCTGGCTCTGGTTTTCGGGACTTCACGGTACCGAATACACGTCGATCATTGCGCTCGAAAAACTGATTCAGTCTCTTGATCCGGCTCAGATTTCCGGGACCGTGATTATTGTTCCGCTGGTCAATATTCCATCGTTCGAGCAGAAAGTCCCGCACGTAAATCCGGTGGACGGCAAGAGCATGAATCGCTTTTATCCCGGCAATCCGGAAGGATCGCAGACGGAGCGGGTCTCATGGCAGATCACCAAACAGGTAGTGGAGCACTGTGACTATCTCATTGACTATCACGGCGGTGATCTCGATGAGAGCCTTCGGCCCTATGCGTACTGGCCCAAGTCGGGCGACGGAAAACGTGATGCGATTACCCGTGACATGGTGCTTGCGTTTGGCCTCGACCACGTCATTGTCTGGAGCGACCGGCCGAAAGATCCGAACGCCTCTCGTTATCTCGATAACACGGCGAACACCCGCGGGAAGCCAGCCATCGCCGTTGAGGCAGGCTACTCCGGCACGGTAAAACCTGAAGATGTGCAGTTGCTCGTGGACGGTACCTTGAACGTAATGCGTTATCTCAAAATGCTCCCGGGTACGGCGACTGTTGCACAGCACCCTGTCTGGATTGGAAAGATCGATACCGTCGAGAGCACTCAGCCCGGCGTTTTCTATCCCCGGGTGCAGCGTGGAACCTATGTGGCGCAAGGAACGAAGATTGGATATGTAACAGATTTCTACGGGCGGACGATTTATGAGGCCGTCGCGCCGGCTGCGGGGGTTGTGCTTTATATATGTGGCGTTCCTTCCATGAAGAAGGGAGATACCATCGCCAACATTGGCGAGGTCACCACAAATCCGTAACCCCGCGCTGAACTTCATCCGTTTTACTTACGTTTGATCTTCCACGCGCCCACTGAGAGACGCCCTCCCGTGAAGGGGAGCGGGAACCGGATGTTGCCGAAGCGCGTCACAAAATAGGCGATCCAGAAAAGCACCGCGAAAACAATGAAGACGCTGCCGGCGATAGCGTTACCGCTGAACGCAATCCAGACAATCTTGTGGTCCTGGATCCGAAACAGCAACGGCATCAAACTGTAAAAAACTGCCAGCCACAGATAGACGGTGCGCTGCGGTAACGGACCGCGGGATTTCCGCATGCGGAAGTAGCCAAACCAGAAAAATACCGCCAGAGACGCAAAGATCACTCCCACCGTGGGCTTTTCTTCAAACATGATAAAAACCGGCCTGTGATCGCGAACCTTAAACAGCAGCAGCAGGACGGTATAGCAGACAGCTATCAAGAAGAAGGAGGTGCGGGTCTGCAAGGTCTCACGTGAGCGTTCCAGCGCTGCCTTTTCCTGCTCCTCTTTCGGAGCGGCGGGCGGCACTTTCAGTACGTCAAGTGCTCCCCCCGTTCCGCGCGCGGTCCGTTCGAAATCAGGGTTTTGGCGGAAGTACTCTTCTACCAGGGCGCGCGTTGCGGGACTGGCTTCACCGGAAAAATAAACTGGCAACAAATCTATGATGACTTCGCGCTCCAGCTTCATGAACGCACCTCCTCAAAGGCTTCTCTCACCTGCATTAACTTCAGCCTTGCACGATGGACTTTAACTTTCACGGTTGTCAGCGGTATCTGCAATGCCTGGGCAATCTCTTCATAAGGCATCTCTTCCTGTGCGCGCATCAGCAGCGCCGCTCGATCTACTTCCGGAAGTTGCCGCAAAGCTGCCAGTACCGCAGCCAGTTCAGCTTTGTGTTCCGTGCGTGTAGCCAGGGCGGGAGCCGAGTCGGGAATGGATTCTTCCAGTTCCGTGTTGCGGCGGTTACGGCGCAGGTGGTCTCGATACAGATTGCGCGCGATTGTGAACAGGTAGGCTTTAACCGTAGCTTCCTGGATCTTGCCTCGTGCTGTCCAGGCGCGCACGAATGTCTCAGATGTTATGTCATCGGCCAGTGACGAATCGCCACAAAGGAACAACGCGAATCGATGCACCTGGGGCGCATAGCTCTCATACAGACTGTGGAAGTCCGTCATGGCCATCTGGATCGTAATAGATACGGCCGAAGGAGGTAAAAGTTACCTTGCAGGGCTCTTCAACGACTAGGCTCAAAATTCCCTTACTGGCTTTGCCTGCTCGAGGCCAACGCTCCCGGCCTCAATTTCAGCACGAAAGTAGTTCTCACCTTTTATGGGGCACCCAGCCATTCTGCGCAGCATGTTGATCTGGCCAGTGTGCGTTAGAGCATCGGCTATGGGACCCTGAAACAGCTTCTCGAGCGAATCCCCGAGAGGCGCATCAGAGGCCAGGTAATCGTCAAAGTGTTTGACTGCCCCGAAGAATCGTTCAATCTCTTTGCTCCATGGCAGGGGCTTGGAGTCATGCCAGGTCTGCGCGCCTTTACAGATTGAGAGCGCCCAGTCAAAGAGGTCGCCCATATGCGCCAGGATCTGGGCCGGTGTGCGGCCTTTCGGCCCGCTGGAGAAATCAGCGAAGGATTCCGGAGCGTCGCGCACTGTTTTCGCTGCTCGGTATGCCAGCGTTGCCAGGGTATGACGCAGTAACTGCCGCGCCGAATCCGTGATTTGTGTTTGAGCGGCAGGCTCCATGTTCCCTCCCGGTTGCGCTCCAGGGAATTAGAGTAGCATTTTCAAAAGTGCATTGTGGGAGGGGATTAAGCTGCGCTACTCGGAGGGCAGCAGGGCATCAACGTTCCAGGGAAGCCGGCTTTTCAGGGACTCCTGCAGCTTCTTTCGCTGCTGGCTGGAAATTCTGTTGAATCGCACGCCGCTCTTGCCGGTAGCATCGGACCAGATGATGGTCCCGATTACATTGACCATCTCATCACTGCCCGGAAGGGCAAAGTTCACGCTCACAACGCCTCCCTGGGGCAGAGGTTCCGGACCCGTGAGGCAGAGCCCGGTCTGGCTGAGATTGGTAATGGACGTGTAGCTGAGTGCACGCTGAAAGCCGCGATATTCGAGTGTTCCCGCCAGGGGCTTCAATGCCAGCGTGTGCCGGAATGCGGCAAAGCGCTGCCTTGCCATGGCGGTGTAAGAAGCTCTCAACCCCTTGGCCAGCAGATCTGGGCTGAACGGTTTGGCCACAGTGAAATGAACCCTTTTGCCCTTGATATCGCGGGTTTGTTGTCCACCCACGATGACCATGGAAATGCCGCGCCACCTGGTGTCGGGTTGAAGGCAGGCGAGTTGAGCCGCGCCGGGTGCATCGTAATCGCAAAGGATCAGATCGAGCCTGCGCCCACGCACCCACTGGTCAACTTCAGCAGCCGTTTGCGCGCGATGAAGCTGTACTCCGTATTCTTCAAATAGCTTCCTGATTCCGTCCAGAGCCAACGGACTCTTTGTCAGAAACAGCGCGGAAAAAAGTCTGCTCACAGCCATAACCTCATGCCTGGTATCAGATGGCTCGGGGAAGCCCATTGGAATGATTTTTTTGGCAGTTGCTTCCCGCAAGATCAATTCTCCACGAATCAGAAAATGTGCGCGATGAGCGCAGTCACATTTGAAACGTGATTGCCATCACGCGCCATAAGGCAAAAGCCCACAAGGAAGTACCGGCAAATCACTGAAGGACGGCGCAGGCGATGTTCTTAATCCTCTGGCGAGAAAATCGGCAGATTGCTTCCAAAAACGAGCCCGATGGGCGCCCTGCTCTCGCGCGGGTGGTATGCCTAGAGTAACTCCGGCGTCAATACCAGCTGTGCTAACCTTTTGACAGCTATAGGGTTTGACGCCCTGACGCGTTTGTCACGATCTGGAATTTCCGTCAGGCGACTTTCAGGAGAAAAGTCTAATTTTGCGAGCGTTCGAGAAAGCGCCACCTGATGTTCAAGAGATTCTGACCAAGCCCATTCGCGACCTCGGGCTCCGGCTGGAAGGCTCTCCTCTGGAGCGTTTTGTCCAGCAGCTTTATCGCGAGCTCGATCGCAAAGGGCTGAAGAAATTTCATCCTAAGTGCTATCTGAGCGACGAATGGGGCTGCCCCTCGGGTGAGCCCGTCATCGGCATACCGTTTTATCTGGCTGATCCCAAATTGGCTCGCCTTGAAAAAGAAATGAATGATCTTGAGGATTCTCGCCAGATCATGATGTATCTGCGGCATGAGGCCGGCCACGCCATCAACTACGCATATCAACTTTATAAGACGCCGGAATGGAAAGTGCTTTTTGGGCCGTACCGCAAGCCTTACCGGGATGCATACCGTCCCATTCCGTTCTCACGGAGATTTGTCCGTCACATGGAAGGCTGGTACGCGCAAAAACATCCGGATGAAGACTTCGCTGAAACTTTCGCTGTGTGGCTTACGCCGGGTTCGCGCTGGCGCAAGCGCTACCTGGGATGGCCGGCCATGGACAAGCTTTTATATGTGAATAGGATGGCCAGGCAGTTCGGGAAAACCGACCCGCTCAGGCCACGCGGGCGGACCGACATCACCGTGGAGGAAATGGAAACCACGGTAAAGGATTTCTACGAGATGGCGATGAGCCAGGAGCCGTCGCCTGGCGATTTACCACTCGATACGGACCTGGAAGATATCTTTAAGGTCGGTCCGCGGCGCAAGAATGGGGTTCGCCCTGCAGCCGACCTGCTGCATGAGAACCGTAAGTCTCTGATAGACAAACTGACTTACTGGACCGGCGTACAAAGACCTTTGATCAGGAAACTGGTGGAATCGATCGAAGCGCGCGTGACTGAACTGAATCTGCGCGCCGATGTGAAGCAAGAGAAGGAGTACCTGACAGAAATCACAGTGTACGCCACCGCATTGGCCATGAACTACGTGACTCGCGGAAAGTTTGTGCAGAGCTAGTGTGAAATTGACATTTGCAATTTTGGAGCGGAGCGACAGGAATTTTGAGGCAACAATGCCGGACGAAGCCGAGCACGCGCTGAGTCCGGCTGCAACAGGAGCATAGCAGCTCGAAGCCCAGGCTATTGACGTTGGCGGTTTTGGAGCAAAGCGACAGGAATTAACGCATGGACAAAAT
>Ga0134126_10011067_pt1 | contig 11373 bp, 10 predicted proteins | sample KB31752_FD_96881 | JGI IMG/M metagenome (GOLD analysis project Ga0134126, IMG submission 96881) | Terrestrial soil microbial communities with excess Nitrogen fertilizer from Kellogg Biological Station, Michigan, USA - KB3-175-2 | ecosystem: Environmental > Terrestrial > Soil > Unclassified ... | reverse complement strand
TTGCGGTCGCGATCATCGCCGCCGTCAACACTCTCGGTACGACGCTGAACGGCACGTTTGCCGGCGTCAACACCGCGATCAATCCGTAAGACCCCGACGGTGGAATTCGCTCCTGGCGAAGTCGGGCAACGGCGAGCCAGGATCGAAACCGGTAGTTTGAGTGACGGCCGCCCCTTGTGGCGGCCGTCATTTTTTTGAGAAGGCTGGAGAGGCGAAGACAGATGACGGTTCCTATCCTCCTGGTGGCGACATTCCAGGCTTTGCTGATAGCGGCCGCGATGTTCGACCTGGCGAGCTTCACCATTCCCAATTTGCTTCCGGCCTCGATGTTCGCCCTGTTCGCCGCATTTCTGTTGGCGATGACGCTGCACGGACACGCCGTGGGATGGACCGAGATGCGGCTTCATCTGCTCTCGGGCGGCGTCGGACTAGCGGCCGGAATGGCGATGTTCGCCGCCGGCTGGGTCGGAGGCGGCGACGCGAAACTCTTCGCCATGGCCTGTCTGTGGCTCGGCTGGAATTCCATGTACGAATACACGGTGCTCGCAGCACTTTTGGGCGGCGCACTGACGGTTGGCCTGCTGATGTTCCGGCGATTTCCTTTACCGCCGGTATTGGCGGCTCAGCCCTGGCTGGTGCGACTTGCCGATCGCAATTCCGGCGTCCCTTACGGTATCGCTCTCGCGATGGCCGCGGTCACTGTTCTTCCCGACACGGACCTGTTTCGGTTGGCGGCGGCGAACTGATCGCAACGCGAAAAAAACGCGTGGGATAAAGAGTTTCTTCCGGAATTCATTAATCCAATTCTAAATCGTTGTGTGCTCCTCTGCGTCGCGCGAAGGAGTGCATCATGAACATAACCCGGATCGCCATTTTGGGCGTTGCTGCGATTGCCGCAGGAGGCGCAGCGCTGATGGTACGCGGCATGCTCGGCGGCGGCACGCCGGCATCTCAAGCCTCGATCACGCCGGCCTCGGTCACCACCGACGTGCTGGTCGCATCCAAGGAGGTCGAACCGGGACATATCCTGGACGCCGCTTCCGTGCGTTGGGAAGGCTGGCCCAAGAGCTCCGTGTCGAAGGCGTTCATCACCAAGGAGACGCAGCCGGACATCGCAAAGGCCGTTACGGGAATCGTCGTGCGCTCCCCGCTTGTTCCCGGCCAGCCGATTACCGACGCCAATGTCGTTCACGCCGGAGCTGCCGGATTCCTGGCCGCGACCATCGCGCCAGGCATGCGGGCAATCGGCGTATCGGTAACTGCCCAAACCAGCGCCGGCGGCTTCATCCTGCCGAATGACCGGGTGGACGTTGTCCTCACTCACGAACTGCCCACCACAGGCGGCGCAAAGCAGTATCAGACTTTGACGATTCTCAACGATATCCGAGTGCTCGCGGTCGATCAGACCTCGCATCAGGAGAAGGACAAGGACTCGGTCGTCGGCAAAACCGCCACTCTGGAATTGACGCCGGGTCAGGCCGAGTTGCTCGCGCATGCGGAGCAGATCGGAGTTCTGTCGCTCAGCCTGCGTGCTCTCGGCGACACTGAAATCGATGGCGCGACTCAACGCAGGCCGGCGCGAGTGGCGAGTGCAAGCCAAAGTACCGTCGTGGTGATCCGCTACGGTGTGCTGAGAAAGCCGGCGCCCGGCGAAAGCGGCTCCGGTTCAGGCTCCGGGGGCGGCGCCCCATCGGAATCCGGCGCTATCACCAATCCCAATCCCATCACCTTCTCACAGGCGCCCGCCGCCGTACCGCAATGAGGCTCGCCATGAAACAATCGCGCCGTTTTTTCTGTGGAGTTGCGGCGAGCTTCCTGATGGCTGCGGCCATGCTCGTCCCGACCGTCGCAACCGGGCAGAACACTGCCCCGGCTGTTCAAGAATCGCGCATCATCCGAATCGCCGCTTCAGCGAGCTCTGCGCCCCAGCATATTACGCTGCCGCTCAACAAGGCCGTTATCGTGGAGCTCGACCGCGATGCGCGCGACGTGTTTGTCGCCAATCCTCAAATCGCCGATGCCGTTGTGCGCACGCCGAGACGCATCTTCATCATGTCGCTGAAAATCGGACAGACCAACGCGATTTTTCTCGATGCGGAGGGACATCAGATCGCAACACTGGAAATCGCCGTCGGATCGGATGTCAGCGATCTCAACGATCAGATTGCTCAGCAATTGCCGGGCGTCAAGGCGACGGCTCAGGCGCTGAATGACAATATCGTGCTCTCGGGCAGCGTGAACACTGTCCAGGAGGCGAGCGAACTGCAGAGCATGGCAGAGCGCTTCACCGGCGCGGCGAACAAGGTCGTGAACAATCTGGCCATAGATCAAAAGCAGCAGGTGTTGATTGAAGTGCGAGTCTCCGAGATGAGTCGCACGATTTCGAAGCAGCTCGGCATCAACACCGCGTTTATTCAGGATGTCGCCGGTGTTCCGATCGTCGCTGCCACGGACAATCAGTTCAGTCTGGTCGGCCGCGCGCTCTCCGATATTTCCGGCGCCAGCATCGGTCAGGCGCCTTCGCCGAACAATTTGCAGACCCAGCTCAAGGCCCTTGAGCGGGTAGGCCTTGTGCATACGCTCGCCGAACCCAACCTGACGGCGATTTCCGGCGAGGCGGCTAAATTCCTGGCCGGCGGCGAGTTCCCCGTGCCGGTGTCGCGCGACCGCGACGGCAATATCACCGTCGAGTTCAAGCAGTTCGGCGTCGGTCTTTCGTTCACGCCGGTGGTCCTGAGCAAAGGGCGGATTTCGCTGCAGGTCTCCACCGAGGTCAGCGAGCTCACCAATACCGGCGCGTTGACGCTCAATGGTTCCAGTTTCCTCGATCCCGTGACCGGCAAGCTTGTCACGACCCAGGGCCTCACCCTTCCCGCCCTGGCAGTGAGACGGGCGCAGACCACGGTCGAGTTGCCCTCCGGCGGCAGCCTTGCCATCGGCGGCCTGATCCAGCAGCAGACCAAGCAAAATATCGACGCATTTCCGGGCGTGAAGGATCTGCCGGTTCTGGGCGCGCTGTTCCGCAGCCGAGACTTCCAGAACAATGAAAGCGAATTGGTGGTGACCGTCACCGCCTATCTGGTGAACCCGGTTTCGCCCGCTCAGATCGCCGGACCGGATGACGGTTATGTGGTCCCCACCGATCTTGAAACCGTGCTGCTCGGCCGCCTGAACTCGGTATACGGCAAGGATGAAAAAATCCCGCCAATCCCCAAGAACGCCGTCGGCTACATCGTGCCATGAACAAGAGGGCTGCCATGATTTCTCCATCGCATGTTTCCTGCGCGCTCGCGTTTTTACTGCTCGCAGCCTGCGCACCTACGGCCAACGGTCCGGAAGACGCTCTTTCGGTGAGCCAGCGTTTCCCCATCACGGTCGAGCCCCACATGGAGGGACTGCGTCTGGCCTACACCGGTCCGCGCACTCTCGATGAGATGAGCCAGGCGGAGCTAGAGCGTTTCGCGCAGGATTATCTCGAAAACGGCAGCGGCTCGATCGCCCTCTCACCGTCACGCCGCTATCCGGAGGCTGCAGCGGATGCAGCCGCCCGGCTATCCTCGCTGGGCGTTCCGCGCTATCGCATCCTGATCGATAATGCACCCGGTAGCGACGACGTGAGGATCAGCTATGTCCGCTATCAGGCGCACGCCGAGCCGTGCGGCGACTGGTCTTCCAATCTCGCAGTGACCTACGCAAACCATGTCTCGCCGAATTTCGGCTGCGCCACGCAGCACAATCTCGCCGCCATGGTGGCCGATCCGCGCGATCTCGTTTCGCCCAAGCCGCTAGATGCGGGTGACGCGCAGCGGCGTCTGACGGTGCTCGACAAATACCGCAAAGGCGAAACGACAATTGCCGCGAAGACTACGGAACAATCGGGCGCCGTGTCGGACGTCGGCGCGAAGTGATGAGGGTATGAGCATGTCCAAAGAGACGAACATCGAAACGGAAGCCGCCGGAGCGCAAAGCTTCGGGGCCGCGAATTACGAGCGCCCCGTGCCGCGCATCTCCATCGAGGCCTTCTGCGAATTCGAGGACACCACGGCCGCTCTTCAGAACGCGGCCGCCGACCGCCGCTTGTCCAAGGCCAATCTCGGAATTCATTCCGGCGGCGTTCAGGAGGCGGTGGGTTTTTTTGCAAAGAATCAGACCGCCAATCTGCTGATCGTAGAAACCCGCGGCCAAGGCAACGCGGTGCTTGCCGAGCTCGAGCAACTTGCCAATGTCTGCGACGAGAGCACGAAGGTCGTTGTCGTGGGACGAGTGAACGACGTCCATCTCTATCGCGAACTGGTACGCCGCGGCGTGTCCGAATATCTGGTTGGACCGCTCACTCCGCTGCAGCTCATCGAAACGATTTCCAGCCTGTACGTGAATCCCAGTGCACCGCCGATCGGCCGTGTAGTGGTGTTTGCGGGCGCCCGCGGCGGCGCCGGCGCGTCCACGCTTGCGCACAACGTAGCCTGGCATGTCGCCGAAGGAATGAAGATCAACACCGCGATCATCGATCTCGATCTGCCCTTCGGTACCGCTGGCCTTAATTTCAACGAAGACCCCGGGCAGGGAGTCGCCGACGCGCTGGTCGCGCCCGAACGGCTTGACGATGTGCTGCTTGACCGGCTTCTCATCAAATGCGGCGAGCATCTTTCGCTGTTCGCCGCGCCGGCGCTTTTGGACCGCGATTACGAAGTGGATAACGGAGCTTATGAGAGCGTCATCGATCAAGTGCGGGGTTCCGTCCCCTGTGTAGTGGTGGATCTTCCCCACGCCTGGACGCCGTGGTCGCGCCAGATCTTATGCGCGGCGGATGAGATTGTGATCGTGGCGACGCCCGATCTTGCGTCGCTGCGCAATACCAAGAATATGCTCGATGTCATAAAAGGCCGCCGCGTCAACGACTCGGCGCCGAAGCTCGTTCTCAATCAAATGGCTGTCGCCAAACGTCCAGAAATTCCGGTGAAGGAATTCAGCGCTGCCGTGGGACAGGAGCCGATGTTGATCCTTCCCTTCGATCCGCAGCTGTTCGGCACGGCAGCCAATAACGGCCAGATGCTGGCGGAAGTTCAGGCGAATTCCCGCGCCGCCGAAGGCATGCGCCTGCTGGCCGAGATGGTCACCGGCCGCTCCGCCGCGGAGCCGGTGAAGAAGAGCGCATTGGCTTTTCTGCCGTTCCTTAATCGCAAGGCGGGATAATTATGTTCGGCAAGCGGGGAGCCTCCGACGAATTGACGCGTCCGGCGCCGCCGCCGACGCCGGCTGCGCTGACCGCCCCTCAGGCAGAGAAATCTGCCGGGCCCAAAGCCGCCGCGCCGCAATCAAAGGCAGGCCCGGCGCCCGCCGCGGCGCCCGCATCGGGTCCGTCGGCGGTCGGACGCCCCAACGCGGTACCCACTGCGTCGGCGCCGGTAACCCTGGCCGTCGACAACAGGTCCGAAGATTATTACCGCGTCAAGACGACGATTTTCAGCGCCCTGATCGACACCATCGATCTGGCGCAACTCGCGCAGCTCGATGTCGATTCTGCTCGCGAGGAAATCCGCGACATCGTCAACGAGATCATCACCATCAAGAACGTGGTGATGTCCATCTCGGAGCAGGAACAGCTCCTTACCGACATCTGCAACGACGTCCTGGGCTATGGTCCGCTGGAGCCGCTGCTCGCACGCGACGACATCGCCGATATCATGGTCAACGGCGCCTCGCGCGTCTTCATCGAAGTCGGCGGCAAAGTCCAGCTCACCAATATCCGTTTCCGCGACAACGCGCAGCTGATGAACATCTGCCAGCGCATCGTGAGTCAGGTAGGCCGCCGCGTCGATGAAAGCTCGCCGATCTGCGATGCGCGCCTGCCCGACGGTTCGCGCGTCAACGTCATCGCGCCACCGCTTGCGCTAGACGGGCCGACGCTCACCATTCGAAAATTCCGCAAGGATAAGCTGACGCTGGACGACTTGGTGCGCTTTGGCTCGATCACCCCGGAAGGGGCCCGGGTGCTTGCGGTAATCGGGCGCTCGCGTTGCAACATCATCATTTCCGGAGGTACGGGTTCGGGCAAGACGACGCTGCTCAACTGCCTGACGGCGTATATCGATATCGACGAGCGCGTCATCACCTGCGAGGACGCGGCGGAACTGCAGTTGCAGCAGCCGCATGTCGTGCGTTTGGAGACGCGTCCGCCCAACCTGGAAGGGCAAGGGCAGATCAGCATGCGCGATCTGGTGAGAAACTGCCTCCGTATGCGTCCCGAACGCATCATCGTGGGCGAGGTGCGCGGACCCGAAGCTTTCGACCTGCTGCAGGCGATGAACACCGGCCATGATGGCTCGATGGGAACGGTCCATGCGAACTCTCCTCGCGAGGCGCTGTCGCGTCTTGAATCCCTGATCACCATGGGCGGCTTCAGCCTGCCTTCGAAAACCATCCGTGAAATGATCGTGGGCTCGGTGGATGTCATCGTTCAAGCCGAGCGCCTGCGCGACGGTTCCCGGCGCATTACCAACGTTACCGAAGTCACAGGCAGCGAGGGCGACGTCATCATCACGCAGGATTTGCTGACCTATCAGATCGATGGCGAGGACGAGCACGGCCGCATCCGAGGCCGTCACGTGGGTACCGGGATTGCGCGCCCCGCCTTCTGGGATCGCGCGCGTTATTTCGGCCTCGATCGTGAGCTCGCGGAAGCACTCGACGCGGCGCAGCCCTAGGAACACGTCATGAACCCGATGATGCTTGTACTGAGTGGTGTGCTTCTTGTCCTTGCGCTGGGGGGCGTTGCGTTTGCTTTTGCCGGCGGGGGCGCCGAGAAAACCAAAAAACGCGTGGCGTCGGTGACCAAGCCCACGGCGTCGGCGCGTGCGGTCAAAGGCGCCGCCGATACCAATCAGCAGCGCCGCAAGAACGTGCAGGCGATGCTGAAGGAACTGGAAAAACAGCAGGCCCAGCAGAAAAAGCGCGTATCGCTGCGCCGTCGCATCGAGCAGGCAGGCCTCACCATCACGCCGCGAACCTACTGGACGATGGCCGGTATCGCGGGCCTGATTGGCGCGGTCGGCGCGTTCCTGATGGTCAAAGCGCTATACGCCGTTCCGCTCGCGGCCTTTGCCTTTGTGTTCGGACTGCCGCGCTGGGTGCTTTCTTTCCTCAAAAAACGCCGGGAGAAGGCCTTCACGCGTGAATTGGCGCCTGCGATCGACACCATCGTGCGCAGCGTCAAATCCGGCCTCCCCGTCAATGAGGCGCTGAAACTCGTTGGCAGCGAAATTCCCGAGCCGGTGGGCGGCGAATTCCGTCTGCTGACCGAAGGCCTCAAAGTCGGTGTCACCATAGAGGAGGGGCTCAAGCGCATGTATGAGCGCATGCCCACGGCGGAGGTGAACTTCTTCGGTATCGTGATGTCCATCCAGCAGAAGTCCGGCGGCAATTTGTCGGAAGCCTTGGGCAACCTGGCCGGCGTGCTGCGCGACCGCAAGCGGCTGCAAGGGAAAATCCGCGCGATGTCGTCGGAAGCCAAGACCGGCGCGATGATCATCGGCTCGTTGCCACCGGGCGTGATGACGCTGATTTACCTCAGCTCGCCCGATTACATCAAACCCCTTTTCACGGCCGAGCTTGGCAATCTGATGCTGGCCGGCTGCGTCGTGTGGATGTCGATGGGCATTCTGGTCATGAAGACCATGATCAACTTCAAATTCTGAGCGGGCTCTCATGACTTTCAGCTACGTCCACCTGCTGCTGGAACGCGAATTCCTGGTGATCGCGTTATCCTCGATTGCCGCGTTTGCCACTGTCATCACGCTCGGCCTGCCTTACCTGAAAAGCGACCAGCTTGAGGGCCGGATGAAGGCCGTGGCGGCGCGGCGCGAGGAGTTGCGCCAGAAGCAGCGCGACGCATTCGCCCAGGCGGGCCGCAAGGGGCAGCTCCGGTCCACCCCCGTCGGGTTCATGAAGCAGACGCTCGACAATCTGAAGCTCGAGAAAATTCTGGAATCGCCGGGCATGAAGGAGAAGCTGGCGCGCGCCGGCTATCGCGGTCAGGGCCCGCTCGTCACGTTCATGTTTTTTCGGTTCTTAATGCCGCCGCTCGTGTTCGTAGGCGCGCTGATCTATCTGTTCGGGATCACGCACTTGTCCTGGTCGTTCGGAATGAAAATGCTCGCCGCCGTGGGCGCGGCGTTGTTGGGTTATTACCTGCCGGATATTTTCGTCAGCAACCGGATTTCCAAACGGCGTGAATCGGTCATGCGCGGATTTCCCGACGCTCTCGATCTGATGCTGATCTGTGTCGATTCAGGCATGTCCATCGAGGCGGCGTTCAACCGCGTGTCGCAGGAGATCGGCGGGCAATCCGTCGAACTCGCAGAGGAGCTCGGCCTTACGACCGCCGAATTGTCCTACCTCCCCGATCGCCGGCAAGCCTTCCAGAACTTGGCGGAGCGCTGCGGTCATTCCGGAGTCAAAGCCGTGGCGGCCGCTCTTATCCAGTCGGAAAAATACGGCACGCCGATGGGGCAGGCGCTTCGCGTGACCGCTCAGGAAAACCGCGAAATGCGTATGGCCGAAGCTGAGCGCAAGGCCGCTTCGCTCCCGTCCAAGCTCACCGTCCCGATGATCGTGTTCTTCCTGCCCTGTCTGTTCGTGGTGATCCTGGGGCCGGCGGCGCTCAAGATCATGGGCATCGTGCATTAGGCAAAGCTGGAGCGCGGCCACAAGGACCAGGCATTTGTCCCAAGGGCATGGCAAAACTGGTTTTTCGATGATTGCGTCCTTCGGTCCAATTCCAGCCGCAATGGCTGTATTCTATGCTGCATCATGCAAGCTAAGAAGCTGTCGCTTTCTTGGACGTTTGCAGCGGGGGCGGTCGCGGCAGCCCTTGGTCTGATGGTGATGCTTGCGGCCCAAAGCCTGGCGCAGACCTCGGATAGCCCACAGCGAATCGCGTTTCAGATATCGACCGGTTCCACCACGGGAACTTACTTTCCCGTCGGAAGCCTGATGGCTCAGCTGTTGAGCCATCCGCCCGGCGTCGGGCGCTGCGAGGCGGCAAATATTTGCGGTCCGTCCGGCTTGATCGTATCGACCCGGGCCTCGCAGGGTTCGGTGGCTAACGTGCTCGCGGTGAACAGCGCAATGGTGACCTCGGGCCTTGCGCAGACCGATGTCGTCGCCTTGGCGGTTGCGGGGCAGGGGCCGTTCCGCAAAGTCGGGCCGAGCAAGCAGTTGCGCGTGATTGCCAATCTTTACGGCGAAGATGTGCATCTCGTTGCCGCCAAGAAAGCCAAGATCAAGAGTGTCGCCGACTTGCGCGGCAAGCGCGTATCGCTTTCGAGCGAAGGTTCCGGGACCATCGTCACGGCGCGTGCGATTCTCGCGGCCTATCGCCTGACGGAAAAAATGCTTATTCCAAATTATGATTCCGCCGAGCAGGCCGTCGATCTTCTGCAAGCCGGTAAAATCGATGCTCTGTTCTTCGTCGGCGGTACGCCGGTCAGCTTGCTGCAGCAATTGCTGGATGAGGACGTGGCGGTTCTCGTTCCCATCGATGGGCTGGGCCTCAAGCGTCTGTTGGCGAAGGAACCTTATCTGTCGGCGCACACCATCCCCAAGGGAACCTATGGCGTGGCGCCCGCCGTGGAGACGGTCAGCGTCGACGGTTTGTGGATCACGGATGCTTCCCAGCCCGACAATCTGATCTATGGCATGTTGAAGGCGCTCTACAATCCGGCCAATCGCGCTGTGCTTCAGGCGGGCCGGCAGGGCTCGCATTTTATGGATCCGGCCACCGGAGCGAAAGACGGCGCGGCGCCGCTTCACCCTGGAGCCGTGCGCTATTTCACCGAAATGGGGCTGTTGAAGCCGCCGGAGAAAGCGGCGCTCCCTGCGCCTGCTCCCGCCCGCAAATCCTGAACCTAAGTCACGAGCTCCATTGTAGCCGCCTCTTCCCATTCCCGCATGGGCGATAAGGCAAGGATTCGCTGCGTGTAGGCTTGCGCGACGGCAGGGAGATGGATGCCATAGGTCTCGAACCGAGTCACGACCGGAGCGTAAAACGCGTCCGCAATCGTGAAAGCACCGAAGAGGAAGCCGCCCTCCTTTCCGAAGCGCGTCAGCGCCGATACCCAGATCGCCACGATGCGCGCGATCTGGTCTTGCACGGTGTCGTCGAGCGGGGGCATCGGATGGCGGGCGGCGATAGCCATGGGCAGCACCCGGCGCAGATCGGGAAAGCCCGAATGCATCTCGGCAACGATGCTGCGCGCCTCCATCCTGCGGGCCGCATCCGGAGGCCAGAGGTGCAGATCGGGATGGCGCTCCGCAAGCAGCTCGCAAATCGCAAGACTGTCCCACACCGTATGAATGTGGCCTTGCTCATCGATCGTCAGCACCGGAAGCTTCCCCGATGGCGAGTGCGCCTTGACGGCTGCCGCGGTATCCGGGCGGCGCAATGGTATCAGCACCTCGTCGAACGAAAGCTTTGCCATTTTCATCGTCAGCCATGGTCTCAGGCTCCACGAGGAGGTCTTCTTGCTGCCGATGATGAGCGTGTAGCGCGCGGTCATTGTTGTTTTTCTCGTCGCGTGGGGCGATTGCGGAGCGGTCTTACCATTCCTATAAGGGCAGCTTCCAGCAGGGCATAGGCAGTCGATGCTGAGTGTTTTCGCCACCGAAACCGAATTGGGCGCAACGAAGGCGATCCCGCTGCACGCGGTTTTGCCCAGGGACCTCGAGACTTTACTTGATTCCATTCCGCCTGCCGAAGCCCGTTGGCTGCACGCGACCGGTTTCACCGGCAAGGAAGGCGAGTTGCTGCCAGTACCGGGCGAAGGCGGTACGCTCGGTGCGGCCGTGCTGGGCCTGGGCGCAGGCCGCGATCCCCATGCGCTGGCTCTGTTTTCCGAGCGCCTGCCGCCCGGTGTTTACACTCTCGGAGACGTGCCGTCGCAATTTGCCGGCGCTCGCGCGCTCTACGCCTGGGCGATCGGCAGCTATGGTTTTGAGCGCTATCGCGGCCTACGCAGGAAATCCGAGCGCAAGGAACGTCCCCGGCTCGTCATCCCCGGCGGCCTTGACGGCGAGGCGGTGTCGCGCATCGCCGAAGGCGTATTCTTGGCACGCGATCTCATCAATACCCCGGCCAATGACATGGGGCCGGGCGAATTGGAAGACGCGGCTCGCGCGCTCGCGGGTCGGTTCGGCGCGCGGGTGTCCGTGATCGCCGGCGATGCGCTTCTCGAAGCCAATTATCCGATGATTCATGCGGTTGGCCGGGCGAGCGTGCGCGCACCCCGGCTTATCGATATCGTTTGGGGTAGGGACGACCACCCCAAAATCACGCTGGTCGGAAAAGGGGTCTGTTTCGACACCGGTGGCCTCGAT
>Ga0134126_10011066_pt1 | contig 11373 bp, 10 predicted proteins | sample KB31752_FD_96881 | JGI IMG/M metagenome (GOLD analysis project Ga0134126, IMG submission 96881) | Terrestrial soil microbial communities with excess Nitrogen fertilizer from Kellogg Biological Station, Michigan, USA - KB3-175-2 | ecosystem: Environmental > Terrestrial > Soil > Unclassified ... | reverse complement strand
GGCCGAGATGGTGCGTGTCACTTCGGTCGTGGGCCACAGCAGATCGTCGATCAGGGTGTTGACCGAGCTCTCCATGGCACCCCATGCGCCCGATCGACGGTCGATCGCCATGCGATGGCGGGTGCGACCTTCCTTGCCTACGTTCTGTCCCGCGCGCTCGAGCTCGCGCGCCAAGCGCTGATTGGAAGTGACAATCTCGTTAAAGGTGTCGGCTACCTTGCCGGCAAGGCCCGTATGGTCGCTGGCGAGTCGCACCGAGAAATCGCCATCGCGCACTGCCTGCAGCGCGCGCAGGAGCTTGCGCAGGTCGAGCGTGGCATCGGTCGCCCCCGCGCCGTTGTTCTTGCGGGGGCGACGTTCACGTTCCTGTACTTGCATCAGCGCACTCCGGCCCAGCGGCTGCCCTTCGACGCAGCGCTCGAAACAGGGAATGACAGAAGGCCGAACGCCCCCCTGCCAGATAGTCATCCTGACCGCCCAGACGGACGCTGCCGCCCGGGCCGCCAAGTTCGCATCGTTTGTACATCGCCCCGCGCAATTCCGGCTTCGGGGATGGTGTCCCAGGAGCAACCGCGACCGTGGGCGCGACTGCCCGCTGACTAGCACAATAGCGTGGCGCGTCGCCCTCCGGCTGTCAGCCGAACTCGCACGACGCGTAGGACTAGGACTACAGTAGGTGTCGGACTGGCCGGACGTTAGCGAGGAAGTGAAAACGGCTGCAGGGTCGGCCTGTGGCCGCGCTGCTCGGTCAGCACGGCCACGAACTGATGGCCGTCGGGCCCGAGGTAACTGACCGGGGTCGCGCGCTCGCCGCCGGAGAGCCGGTGCCTCCACAGCTCCCGCCCGCTTGTGACATCAAGGACGTTAAACCAGCCATCGGCGCTGCAGTAGAGAACCAGACCGCCGGCGGTGACCAGTGCTCCGGACTTTCGCGCGGCAGGTTTCCCGGCGGCCCACACGAGGCGTGAGTGGGAGGCGTCCCAGGCCGCAAGAGCACCGCTCAGCCCCGCGGCACTTGCGGGCGCAGCGACGAGGCTGACCGCCACGCCATTGTCATGCGACCCGGTGCTGACTGCGGCGCCGCCGCCATTCAGTGCCACCCGCCAGCTGACAAACCCCCTCAGCCGCTCATCGCCAGCGGCGAGCGAGCCGAGCCGAGCCGCGCGACCTGGCGCGGCAGGATCCGTCCCCGTGGCATCGTCGGGAGGCCCGACCTCGAGCGGCAACACCGCCAGCGGCATCAGGCCGCGGACATTACGCGGAGTAAGCTCGGACAGACTGGAGAAGCGGGTCGCCACGGCACGTGCAGGCAGCGTGCCACGTGCCTCAGCCACCAAAATCGGGGCGACGACGCACAGCAGCCCCAATAGCCGCCCGACGCGGCCGGTGCGTAGGGGCCGCGCTGCGCTGTTGGTCCCTGACTGCACCATGCCGTGCTCTCACGCAGAGCCGCCGGTGGCGTTATAGGCGCCCCATGAGCAGCAGCACGACCAGCACGATCACGATCAGGCCGATGCCGCCGCTGGGGTAATAGCCCCATCCGGCGCTGTAGGGCCAGGTCGGCAGCGCGCCGACCAGGATCAGAACGAGGATGATCAACAGGATGGTAAACATCGCCGCCTCCGCTATTTCCTCTTCCGGGGTACCTTCTTCCCTGCGCGCCGCGCCTCTGCGAGTCCGATCGCTACCGCCTGCTTGCGAGTTTTGACTTTGCGGCCAGAACGACCGCTGCGCAGCTCACCGCGCTTCATCTCGTGCATCGCACGATGAACCTTCCTGCCAGCGGCCTTGCTGTACTCGCGCGCCATCTCCGCATCCTTGTGTCAGCGGCCCTGCCGCTCGCGCAAGCAAACTAACGCCGTCACGGTCCGTAAGCTGTAGGTCCAGAGCAGCAATCACTGTCGGTCGTGGCCGGGCTTCGCGGTGCTGTTGGATGACAACAGTCGTGTTGCCACCCCGCTACAGCGCACGTGTTGCAACGCCACGCTGCGGCCCGAGTCGGCGGACCCCGCAGCGCGGCGGTGATACATTCAGTTGCATGGTGCACTCGGCCTCGGTCGCGGTCTTCATCGCTCAGATAGTGGTGTTACTGACCGTTGGACGGCTGATCGGCGAGCTGCTGCAACGCGTCGGTCAGCCGAGCGTCACCGGGCAGATACTCGCGGGAGTACTTCTCGGTCCCTCGATTCTCGGCGCGTTGGCGCCGGGCCTCTGGCACAGCCTCTTTCCTGCAGCGCCGGAGCAAAAGGCCATGCTGGATGGCGTGTCGCAGCTGGGCATTCTGCTGCTGCTGCTCATGACCGGCATGGAGACCGACCTCGCCGTGTTCCGCACTGCGCGCCGGCCGGCTGTCTATGTCTCGGTATGCGGCATCGTGGTGCCGTTCGCCTGCGGCTGTGCGCTCGGCGCCCTGCTGCCGGCGTCGATGTTGCCAACGCCCGGGCACCGCCTGGTCAGCGCATTGTTCCTCGGCACGGCCCTGTCGATCTCGTCGGTCAAGATCGTGGCGCTGGTCATCCGCGATCTCGGCTTCCTGCGCCGCACCGTCGGCCAGGTCATTCTGGCCTCGTCGATACTCGACGATACGATCGGCTGGGTGATCGTATCGATCACGCTGGGGCTTGCGCTCTATGGCACGGTCGATGCAGCAGCCCTTACGCGCACCGTAGTGGGGACCGCGTTGTTCTTGGTGCTCAGCTTCACGGTCGGCCGGCGCATCGTCTTCAGGCTCGTGCGTTGGTCGAACGACGCGCTGACGAGCGAGATGGCAACGGTCACGACAATATTGATCATCGCCGGGCTCATGGCGCTCGTCACCAATGCACTGGGCGTGCACTTCGTCCTCGGGGCTTTCGTCGCCGGAATCCTGCTCGGTCAGTCTCCGCTTCTGATCAAGCGCGTGGACGCTCCGCTGCGCGGCCTCATCGTCGCGCTCTTCATGCCAGTCTTCTTTGCCGTAGCTGGCCTCAGCATCAACCTCGGCGCACTCACCCAGCCACGCTTCCTGTGGCTGACACTCGCACTCATCGTTCTGGCGAGCGTGGGTAAGTTCGTCGGTGCATTTGTTGGCGGTCGCGCCGGCGGCCTGACCTACGCGGAGTCCTTCGCGGTGGGCTGCGGTGTCAATGCGCGCGGTTCCACGGAGGTGATCGTCGCTTCGATCGGCTTGCAGCTGAAGGTGCTGAGCCTGGATCTGTTCACCGCCATCGTCGCCATGGCGGTCGTGACCACCGTAGCCATGCCGCCGATGTTGCGATGGGCCTTCCGACGCCTGCCGATGGGTCGCGAAGAACAGGTGAGGCTCGAGCGCGAGGAGTTCGAGTCGCGCGCGTTCCTGCCGCAGCTCTAGCGCCTGCTGGTGGCCGTGGACGCCAGTCCCAGCGGCAAGCTGGCCTCGCGCCTCGCAGGACTTCTGGCGGGCGGGCGCGGGATACCCACCACCGTCATGCACGTCGACAGCTCGCCCCCGGAGCGGCATGCAGCGAGTCCCGCCGAAGAATCAACGGCGGTGCTGAAGGCCGCGGCCGCGTCCTCGGGCGAGCGGACGGCGCCCGCACCCGATTTAGACGTGAGGACCCGAGCGGCCGAGCAACAGGCGGCCCACAAAGCCATCGCAGCCGAAGGCCACAAGGGCTTCGGACTGCTGGTCATCGGGCGCGAACCGGCCTCTGCGCGGGGCGACTTCAGTCCCGAGATCGGTACGGCCATCGCCGGTGCCTCCGGCGCGTTCGCGATCACCATTGCGCGCGGTGTGCACCGCAGCGCACCCGACACCGGAGAACTGCACACCCTGGTGGCAGTGAGCGGCACCCGTACGGCGCGCGACGGCGCGGAGGTGGCCGTCGCCCTGGCACACGCCTCGCGCGGCCGGGTCACCGCTCTGCATTTGGACAGCCGCGGCGGGGCGCCTGCGCATCCCTGGCGCCAGCGCTTCGGGAGCGCTCTGTTGCCGCGATCCAGCGCCACGGCGGCTATGAATGAGATCGTCGAGCTGGGCGAACACTACGGCGTCGAGGTGCGTGGCAGGATTCTCACTGCAGGCCCGCTCGATGCGGTGCTCCTGCGCGAGCTGGCGAACGCCAGGCACAACCTGCTGGTCATCGGTGTGAGCCGGCGGCCCGATGAGCAGCTGTTCCTGGGGGACCTCGCTGCGCAGATGCTGACCCACGCCACCTGCTCGCTGCTGTTCGTATGCGGGGAGGCGGCGCCCGTCCCGGCGCCATCCCGCTGAGCCGAAGCGTAGGTAAAGACCTACGTCTTTCCTGGCGCATCGGTGCTTATCGCCGGTTTCGGCGCCCCCATATATTGAACCCAGACAACTACCGCTCCGCCCCGCTGCCAGTGCTCGACATATACTGCCGGCACCCTGCTGACAGGCTTGCCGCGGGAACTTCACCTAGAGGCACACATGAGCGCAGGTAAATCTGCACCGGTGCCCGGTTCGGCGCCGACCACCGTTGAGGACCTGGATGACGTCGTCCGCCTGGCGTGGCTGGCGGCGATTGTCGAGTCCTCGGACGATGCGATCGTAAGCAAGAATCTTGACGGCCGAATATTGTCCTGGAACGCCGGCGCCACCCGCATCTTCGGTTATCGGCCGCACGAGGTGATCGGCAAGCACATCACGGTCATCATTCCGCCGGAGCTGTACGGTGAAGAAAGGGGAATCCTGGATAAGCTCCGACGCGGCGAGTCGATCGATCATTTCGACACCACGCGCCTCACCAAGGACGGCCGGAGGGTACAGGTATCTCTCACCGTGTCGCCGGTGCGTGATTCTCAGGGCACCATCATCGGCGCCTCGAAGGTGGCTCGCGACGTCACCGAGCGCAAGCACGCGGAGGCCTCCCTGCTGTATAGCGAGCAGCGACTGGCGGCCGAAGCCGAGGGCCTGGCCGCGCTGAACATGCGCAGTGCACGCCTGTGGCAGTCACGCTCTCTGCGGGAAGGCGTGGCAGAGATGCTTGTCACCGCCATCGAGCTGCTGGGCGCAGATGCGGGCTGCGTGCAACTGCGCAACGCAAGCGGCGAGTTCGGGCTCGTGGCACACCAGGGTCTTGGCGAGTGCAGCGCTGCCGTTCCGGATCCTACGGGACTCGATGAACTCGTCATCTCCGACGCCGAGCTCGACGGCCCCTTCGAAGCGCAGCGCAGCTGGGCGCGCGCGTCCGGCTATCGCGCGCTGGTCTCAGTGCCGATGATCGCCGCTGACGACACCATTCTCGGGTCGATCTCGACGCTGTCACATTCGCCGCACCGTCCCGCCGACCAGCAGTTGCGACGCTTGACGCTGTACCTCCGACAGGCCACTGATTTCATCCGACGCGAGCAACTTGAGCAGGGCCTGCGTCAGAGCGAGGAAGCCCTGCGCGAGGCCGATCAACGCAAGGACGAGTTTCTGGCGCTGCTGGCGCATGAACTGCGCAATCCCCTCGCGCCGATACGCTACGCGTTGGCCGCGGCCAAGAAGCCGGGCCGGTCTCCGGAACAGCGGCAGCGCTCCGCTGAGATCATCGAGCGTCAGGTCGAGCACATGAGTCGCTTGCTCGATGACCTGCTCGACATCTCGCGTATCACCCACGGGTCGTTGGAACTGAAGAAGGCCCGCACCGAGCTGACGTCGGTAATCGGTGCGGCAATCGAGACGGCGCGTCCGATGCTTGATGACAAGAAACATGGGCTATCGCTCGACCTGCCGAAAGAGCCCGTGCGCCTCGACGCCGATGCCGTGCGCCTTGCGCAGGCGTTCTCGAACCTGCTGATCAATGCCGCGAAGTACACCGATACCGGTGGACGCATCCAGTTGCAGGCGGTCAGAGAGGGGGACGAAGCAGTGATCTCGATCCGTGACAACGGCATCGGAATCGCCCCGGACATGATGCCCCGGCTGTTCCGGCTGTTCTCGCAGGCTCACGCCCCGGATGCGCGCGCCGAGGGTGGCCTCGGTGTCGGACTGGCACTGGTGCGCGGTCTGGTCACGCTGCACGGCGGCACGGTGACCGCCAAGAGCGAGGGGCCGGGTCGGGGCACGGAGTTCGTGGTGCGTCTGCCGACCGGCATGCCCAGCGAGGAACCCTCGCGCACTGAGCAGACAGCGGAAGCTGCCCCCGCCGGGGCGGGCATGAGAATTCTGGTGGTGGATGACAATCGCGACGCGGCCGACACCTGCGCGATGGTCCTGGAGCTTTCCGGCCACCGCGTCCAGACCGCCTATACAGCCGCCACGGCGCTCGTCCGGGGGGCGACGTTCCGCCCGCAGGCGCTGGTGCTCGACATTGGCCTCCCGGACCTCGATGGCTACCAGCTCGCGCAGCGAGTCCGTGCCAGCGATTGGGGGCGGGACGCGACTCTCATTGCAGTCACGGGCTGGGGACAGGACGAGGATCGCCTGCGCGCACTGACTGCCGGGTTCGATCATCACCTGACCAAGCCGATTGCCGCGGAACAGCTGGAGGCTCTGCTGCAGCCGCGTCAAGCCAGCAAGTCCTGACGTCGTAGTTCACTCGCCGGGAAAAGGCGGGCGAGCAAATCAGCCTAGTCCGACAGCGCCAGACCGCGCCACCAGCCACACTCCTTGTCTCCCGGTCTGCCGGAGTTCACGTCACGCGCTCTTCCACCGTGGTTAAGGCCCAGTCGCCGCCCCCCCAGCCGCTTGGCATCTGCGGCTGGTGGCGCGTGGCCGTGCGCGTAGTCGACAAGGTACAGACCCACAACGCGGGGCTGCTGGCGGGTGGGATAGCCATGTACGCGCTGTTGTCGGTGTTTCCCGGCTTGGCGGCCGCCGTATTCCTCTACGGCCTGTTTGCTACCCCTGCCGACGTCAGCCGCCACATGAGCGTGTTTGCAGGCATCCTGCCGCCGGGTGTCTGGCACATCTTCAATACGCAGCTACAGAAGGTTGCGACCCATGATCACAGTGCCCTCACGGTCGCGGCAGTGATCGGCTTGTTGCTCGCCCTGTGGGGTGCCCGCCTCACCATGAGCGCGCTCATGACCGCAACCACCATTGCGTACGAAGTGCCCGAGCGTCGGGGCTTCTTTCGGCAGATCCTGACTTCGCTATTGATGACGCTGGGCGCGATCGTGGGATTTTTGGCGATGCTGCTGGTTGGCGTCGTCGTTCCCGTCGGCCTCTATATTCTCGGTACCAGCTGGTGGGTAAACCTGGTCGTCGGAGTCGTGCGCTGGCTCGTCCTGTGGGGCTTTGCGGTAGTCGGACTCGCGCTCGTCTATCACTTTGCCCCAGCTCGTCGACCGCACCGCTGGCGTCTGCTGACCTGCGGCTCGGCGGTCACGGCGGGCCTGTGGCTCGCCGTGAGCGGCCTGTTCGCCGTCTACGTTCGCTCCTTCGGCAGCTATGACCAGACTTACGGGGCGCTCGCGAGCGTCATCGTGCTGCTGCTGTGGTTCTACCTGCTGAGCTATACCCTCCTGCTGGGTGCCGAGGTCAACGCCGCCTTGAGCGCGAGACGTATCGCGCTGCGATCAGAGCCCGCCTCCGCGCCACGCACCCAAGGCCAGAACGATGGCGGATAGATCGCGAGCGCGCACGGTCGCGCGCTGGCTCGCAGTGAGTCTGGGCGCAATCCTGCTCGCAGCCCTGCTGGCTTTAGCACTGCTCGATCTGAACGTGCTCAAGCACCCAATAGAACGCATGGCGTCGGCACGCTCGGGACGCAGCGTCGTCATCGACGGCCGGATGCGGGCGCGCATCTTTTCGCTGACACCGGCGGTCACGCTCGACGGTCTCACGGTCGGCAATCCACCGGGGGAGCCTGCGCCTGCGATGCTGCACACCGAGCGCCTGCAGCTCCACGTGAAGCTGCTGCCCCTACTGCTGGGGCGCGTAATTTTCGAGCGCATAGAGATGGACAAGCCAGTGCTTTATTTGCATCGCGACAGCGAGGGCCACGCCAACTGGACCTTTGCCGCCAGCAAGCCCTCGGCGCAGGCCGCCGCACCGCCGGTACGGCTGCCGATCGTTCGCAACCTGCTGGTACGCGACGGGCGGCTGACGCTGAAAGACGAGATGCTGCACCTGGATGTCGACGCCCAGGTTCACGCGCACGAGCGCGCCACGCAAGAAGATCCGCAGGCATTTCAGCTGGTCGGCACGGGCACGATCAACAAGCAACCGTTGCGCGTGCACCTTATCGGGGGTCCGTTGCTTACACTCCAACCCGATCGCCCTTACCCGTTCACCGTGCATGTCGAGGCTGGCAGCATGCGCCTCGACTCGGACGGGGTAGTGCGCAAGCCCTTCGATCTGGGACGGGTCGGGCTCGTGCTGCGCGCCTCCGGCACTGACCTCGCCGATCTTTACTATCTGACCCAACTCGCCTTCCCCAAGACGCCTCCCTTTCAGTTGCGGGCCTCGATTGAGCGCGATGGCACACGCATCCGCGTGGACCCGGTCGCCGGAGAGATCGGCCGCAGTGACGTGCATGGCGCGCTCAACATCGACATGTCGCGCAAGCGTCCGGACGTCACCGGCGCTCTGGTATCGAAACAACTTCGCCTGAGCGACCTGGCGGAGTCCCTCGGCGGCAAACCGCTGCCTGAAGCCCCTCCGGCTGGCTCTCTCAGCAAGGCCGCGCCGCGGGCAGCGGCAAGTAAGCACGAAGCACCCCCTGCCACCGCGCCGCCGCAAGCGCGCCTTCTCCCGGACGCACGTCTTCAGGTTGACCGCGTGCGCGCCATGAATGCCGACGTGCAATTCACGGCGACGTCCGTCGAGGCCGGGACCGTGCCGCTCAAACAAGTAGCGCTGCACATTAAGCTCAATGAGGGGGTGCTTAGTCTCGATCCGATGGAAATGCAGATGCCTCAGGGACGACTGCGCGGCACGGCGGCCATTGATGCACGTGGCAAGGCTCCCGCGACTCGGCTGGATCTGCGCATGTCCGACATCCAGCTCGCGCAATTCAAGGGCAAATCGCCCGACGCGAAAGCCCCGCTCACGGGATCGTTGCAGGCGCGACTGGTCGCGGCCGGCAGCGGCGATTCACTGCATGACTTCGCCGCCGCCGCCGACGGCACAGCCACATTCGTCCTGCCGCACGGCGAGATCAATGCGGCCTTCGCCGAGCTGACCGGGGTGGACGTTGCCCATGGCCTCGGACTACTGCTCAAGGGCGGCCAGGATCGTGAGGAGGTGCGTTGCGGGATCGCGCAATTCAACATCCAGAACGGCACTATGCGCGCTCAGGACTTCGTGGTGGACGCCAAAGACGTTCGCATTACCGGGCGTGGCGAGGTCCGACTCGGCCCGGAGGAACTCGACCTGTCGCTGCGTGGCGAGCCGAAAAAGTTCCGCCTCGCACGTCTCAAGGCGCCAGTGAGGATCACCGGCCATCTGCTCAAACCTTCAATTGGGCTGGCCGCCGGCCCGGCCGTCAAGCAGGGCGCGATCGCCACGGCGCTCGGCGTCGCGCTCACGCCGCTCGCGGCTGTGATCGCCTTCGTGGATCCCGGTCTGGCCAAAGACGCGGACTGTGCCGCGCTACTGGGCGATTCGGCAGCCGCACCCGACCACTAGGTGACTCCCAGGGCGGACAAGCAGGGGCGACGCGTTTTACTCATGCGCAACGCTCATCGCCTGCGTCTCCAGCAGTGCGCGGACCAGGGTGCGTTTGCCTAGGGGGATCTTGAAGGCGTTGTGGCGGCGCGCCTGCGCGTCGGCAAAGGCCACTTCGGCCGCCCGCGTGGCCGTCGCCTCATCGAGCCGGCGCCCGCGCAGCAGTGCTTCCGCATCGCGCGCGCGCCACGGCACAGTCGCGACCCCACCGAGCGCAATACGAACCTCGCGCACCAGATTGCCCTCGAGGTGCAGCGCGACAGCGGCCGAAGCCAGCGCAAACTGAAAAGAATCGCGGTCGCGAACCTTCACGTAGCGCGAGCGCTGCGTCCACGGACCCGCCGGTACATCGATATAGGTAATCAGCTCCCCGGCCGACAGTGTGGTCTCAAGATCCGGGGTTTCTCCAGGCAGGCGGTGCAACTGCGCGAATGGAATGCGACGGCCGCCGGCCGTCTCCACGGTCGCGTCGAGTGTAATGAGCGCCTGCGCGAAATCGCCGGCGTACGCGGCAATGCATTTGCCGCTCGTGCCGAGCACCGCGTGAGCGCGATTCACGCCCTCGAGTGCGGCGCAACCAGATTCGGGCACGCGCTTGTTGCAGGCGAAGCCACGACCCCGGAAGTACTCGCAGCGGGTGCGCTGCAGAATATTGCCCCCAAGTGTCGCCATATTGCGGACCTGCCGGCTCGCGGCCAGGGCGAGAGTCTGCTGGATGAGCGGGAATCGGGCCCGTACCGCCGGATGATCCTCGGCGTCGGCCATGCGCACCAGCGCTCCGAGACGCAGACGGGTTTCGCTGCTGTCAATCCGCCTGTAGCGCTCGGGTAAGTCGTTGATGTCTACCAGAGTCTGCGGCTGCACCACACCGAGCGTCATGAAGTCCGTGAGATTGGTGGCGCCGGCGATGAACTGCGCGGCGGTGGTTTCGCGTACCGTTCTCACGGCTGCCTCGACGCTTGGCGCGCGCCGATAGAGAAAATGCTCCATATCTTAGTGTCTCCTCAGCAGGCCGCCCCGGCCTATTCGATCGCAGCAACGATGGTCGTCGAGGCCGCGCAGCGACAGATACATGTATTCGCAAGTCCGGACCACGTCTGCGGCCACGATCTGTCCTGGCGTGCAACAGCCGCACTGGAACGCATCGTGATCGATGAACGCCTGTTGCATGGGATGCAATGCCGCACCCGGCGCGCTCAGACCTTTGATCGTAGTGATCTCGCGCCCGGCGCTCATGACCGCAAACGTCAGGCACGCGAGAACGCGGCGACCGTCCAGGTGCACGGTGCATGCTCCACACTGGCCATGGCCGCAGCCCTTTTTCGTTCCCATCAGGCCGGCGTGATCGCGAATTGCGTCCAGCAGCGACGCGCGTGAGTCGATGCTCAGCGGATAGGCCTGGCCGATGATGCGCAGGGTCACCGTCACACGCCCCGGAGCGGCGCTGACCGGCGGCGGGGGGCGTCCCGCTCCTGCAGCCGGGGATTCAAGCGGGAGCGAAAGTGCTGCGGTGTAAGCGGCGCCGTCCAAAAAGTTGCGGCGGGTAAACGCGCCGCCGCGCTCGGACTCTCGTTCGTGACTCATGGTCCTTCCTTGACCCGAAAGCGTGCTTCCGGCACGCCGCTAAAGCGCCTTCACTAGGCGGACTCATGGTAGCTCAAAAGGTTCGCGCTCGGTGCACTACGGCGAGGCGCAGCTTTTGCTGGCCGTCCTACATGGGCAAGGGGCGGCGGACTACTTGAGGGCGTCGTTCGTTCCGCGACCATTCAGCTTACGGACCCCTCACAGACTCGGAG